>Ga0307376_10004442_pt1 | contig 12856 bp, 14 predicted proteins | sample TR2MG_FD_202536 | JGI IMG/M metagenome (GOLD analysis project Ga0307376, IMG submission 202536) | Soil microbial communities from Risofladan, Vaasa, Finland - TR-2 | ecosystem: Environmental > Terrestrial > Soil > Coastal area > Acid sulfate soil | place: Finland: Risofladan, Vaasa | collected... | reverse complement strand
GGAATTGTGGTGGGGGAGAGGTGGTCCGTGGGGTGAGCGGGTGCAGGCTGGTTCACCGGCCTGCACCCGCGATGTCCTTTTTGGTGAGGAAGCCTTGGCTCGAAGAGTTGGGCCACGATTATTGCAAAAGACAAGAAGAGCTCCGAAATCTTCCTGACACCATGCGGGGCAGACCAGCGGGCGGATAGAAGCCGGGTTGTTACGTGACGATTGAAAAAACCCTTTTATAACCGGCCTGCTGATAGGAAGTGATGTTGCCTGGTCAGTGTTTCAGGAACAACTACACATAACATTTTATAGAATATATGTAGGCCTGGCAGCGGAACCCATGGGCAATCCCTTTGCCGGGGACCGCCGGGGCGGGATTGATTTCTGCTTTTGGAATCAACGACACATGACGTTTCATTGGGTACATATAAAGGTAAGAGCAAGGAGAATTCGAATGCAAACAAAATGCAAACCAGTTGGCCCCATTAATTTATTTGCCCACTTTATTGGCCCCAATCCCCCAACTACTTTTAACCCGGTGAGTTCATACCCCTGTATTGATCCAACTGCATTTGTCGGTCCGTTTTCAAGTGTAATTGGTGATGTGACTATTGGGGCCAATGTTTTCATTGCCGCAAATGCGACCATAAGAGCAGATGAAGGAACGCCCTTTTTCATCGGACCTAATAGCAATATTCAGGATGGAGTAATATTGCATGGTTTACACGAAGGAAGGGTAGTAGTACACGGTAAAAGGTTCTCAATCTATATCGGCAAAGAGGTTACCTGCGCTCATGGTTGCATTATTCACGGGCCGTGCAAGCTTGGAGACAGGGTATTCGTTGGATTTAACGCTACAATCCTTAACGCCGTTATTGGAGAAGGTTCCTTCGTCTCAACCGGTGCTGTTGTCACTGATGGAGTGCGAATAGCCCGCAACCGGTTTGTTCCGCTGGGAGCTCTGATTGACACCCAGCAAAAAGCCGATGCACTGGGTCCGGTTCCGCCAGACCGGGAAGAGTTTGCCCGGGAGGTTCAGCATATTAATGCGGAATTTCCTGCCGCCTATGCAGTAACATTCGGTACCACCCGTTGCAGTTGCGGAATAGCGTGTGATAATGTAAGTCCGGAATTGGAAGAATGTGAAGAAAGTAACCATGCAAAAGACATCGAAGCCGAGTAGGATATGGATCATTGGTGGAAGAAAACCTTACTGAAAAGGAAGCTGCCGTCCGCGGTGTAAACTGTCCCGCTGGTGCCTGATGTCATGCTCAGGGGGAACACATGATCTGGTCGGCCGAAATTGGAGTGACCGGCTAATAGTCCAGGAATCGAGGCGGCCGAGCCTTGAGGATAATAAAACTTCAGTTGGGATGACTTCCTCGTGGCGGCCATTTTTCAATGAGAAAAGTGTTGCAAAAAGGCCTGTCGTGTGATAGTATGGCGCTGGATTTTGCAGGAATCTGGGATAAATGTGGGCGAAAACCCGGGGTGCGCAAGAGGGTCATGCGCACAAATGTTCGGAGAGGGGGAGGGGTTGCATAACCTGCGGGGGATTGCCTAAGCCTGCTATCGGAGAAAGACACAGGTAGTTGACGATTGGATTCCCGTTGCGGGCTGAAGGGGAATGTTGCAAACTGGTTAAGCAGTTACCGGCGGATGTTCTAAAGCAAAGACAATATTAATGTCGAAGGGGGTGTCCGGCGTTTGTTCTCCTGCTGAGCAGGGGGACATGCCGGAAACTATTTTGAAGAAGCTTTATTTTGGGTTGGTCGTGATGATGTCCCTGTTCCTGCTGGCAGCGCCGGCCGACGCTGCGCAAGCCGGCATTCTGATCAACGGTTACCAGTTGGACAGTGATGTGCAACCGGTGGTGCAGGCGGGCCAGACATTTCTGCCGCTGCGGGCGGTGGCGACGGCGCTGGCCTGCGAAACAGGGTGGGATCAGGCGACCCAGACGGCCACGGTGAGCAAGGACGGTGTGGTAGTCGCGGTCGACCTCCAGGACAGGTCTGCGGGGGTGAACGGAAAACTGGTGGCGCCAGCCGGGTCGGTGATCGTTGCCGGTGACAGGGTCCTGGTGCCGGCCCAGGTTCTGGAGGATGCTTTCGGCATCGGCGTGACGTTCGACACCGTGTCGGGAAACGTCTACATAAGTGACCAGGAGCAGGTGGACGGAATGTCGCCGGAAGAGCTGCTGGTCAAGTCCTACGAAAAAGCGCAATCGTACGGAACCGAGATGTTCGAGCAAAATATAACCATGCAGACCGCCGGCCAGGGTCCTTCCTTCAGCGGGACGATAAACGTTCAGGGCAGCGTCAAACAGCCGGATCAGGCCTATATGGTCGAATCCTTATCCCTGCCCGGGGCGGCCGGAACCCAGAAGATCGAAACATATACCGTGGGGGGTACCGTCTACCAAAACCTCAACGGCGCCGGCTGGAAGGCGCTGCAGACATCTGTTTCCTCCGACTGGCTCAAACAGATGAGTGACGACCCGTCTTCCAGCGTTAAGATGATCGAACAGACCGGCGGTATCATAAGCGCCGGCACCCCCCAGACGTTGAACGGTACCACTTATGACGTCGTAAGGGTCACCATGGATCCGGACAAGATGAAGGCCTGGATCGAAAAAATGCTCGCCTCGTCCGCCCCCACCGGACAGCAGGCGCAGGTTCAGCAGGCGATCCAGGGTATTTTCGCCGTGACGCAGATAGACGCCGCCTATGAAATGTTCATTAATCCCAGCACTCTTCTGACGGAGAGAGGCTATACCACGATGACGGAGCGGGTCAACATGCCGCCGGCTCCCGTCACCATGACCATCCACGGGAGTTCCCGGACGTACGGCTTCGGCAAGCCGGTGCAAATGCCTGCCGTCGGAACCGGCCAATAGGATTCATCAGGGTTAAGATACGGGCCGGGCAATGGCTTTTGCCCGGCCCGTATTGTCTTTTCGGCCCGCAATAACGGTTTCCGCTGCCACTGCCTGTTGCTTGCGGTCGGTTCGAGGCACATAGCGTCGGGTATCTCCCGTCCCTTTCCGGCATAGGGAATTAGTAGATAATGGCGGCCGGGGGGAATTATGGTGCGTGACAGGATTGTCATGGGGATGGCGCTGCTGAGGATACTTTCGTCGACCATAGAGTTTAGCGCGGCTTTACTGATGCTCCACTTCAACCGGGTGGAGGACGCTTTCCGGATCAATGCCGTGCTGGCCATGATAGGGCCCAGCGTGATGCTGACGGTGACCACGCTTGGCCTGATAGGTCTGGCGGGTAAAATTTCGCCCCAGGGCATCTTTATCGTGATGGCCGGCGTGGCCCTGATATTCCTGGGGGTGAGCAAGGTCTAGCGGGAGAGGATGCCCCGGGCGAAGACGGCCAGGGCGAAGCCGAGGATGACCACGCCGGAGGCCAAGTTCACGCGGCGCAGGACCAAAACCGAAAGCCGGGTACGCAAGAGGGCGGTACCCGCAGTGAGAAACACCCACCAGAGAGCGGAGCCGCTGAAGGCACCGGCGGCCAGGAAAAGGGGATGGGATCCCCGGACCAGACCGGTGAAGGCGGCGGTGAAGAAAAGGATCGTCAGCGGGTTGGTCATGGTCAGGGCGAGGGTGGAGAAATAGGCGGCGGCCAGATTGGGGGAGGGGGCCTTAAGAGAGTCGGGGGACAGGTGGGTCCGCAGGGTGGACAACCCCAGCCAGCCCAGCCAGAGTCCGCCGGCCAGACTGAACCAGGCGGCGTGCGTGGTGAGGAAGCGGGAAAGCAGGCTGACTCCCCAACCGGCCATCCCGGCGTAAAAAGCGTCGGCCGTAGCCGCCCCCAGGCCGGAGGCAAAGCCGTTGGACCAGCCCCGGGCCAGGGTCCGGGACAGACAGAGGAGGGCGATGGGGCCGACCGGGGCGGCCACCAGAAAACCGAGGGCCAGACCTTCCCAGAATAACCGGGTCACCAGGGATCACTCCTTTCGACTTCGGGAGGTTGAGGTCAGCGCGGCCCTTCCCGGCCCGGGGGCAGGGGGAGGCGGTGGGTTTCAAAGGCCGTGGAAAGAGCGATGACGGTACGGGTCTTGACCACGCCCGGCAAGCCCTTGAGGTCGTCGCTGACCAGTTTCTCCAACTCGGGGAGGCCGGGCACCCGTACCTTCAGGAGATAGTCCTCCGCCCCGGCCACGTGGTGGCACTCGGCAACGGCGGGCAGTTGTTCCACCATCTGCAGGAAGGGCCCGCGGTCCTGCGGCCGGTCCAACACCACGCCAATGAAGGCGGTCAGGGGGTAACCGAGGGCCCGGGCATCGACCAGGGCGGTGTAGCCCTTGATGACGCCGCGTTCTTCCAGCTTCTTGACCCGCTCCGCAGCGGCCGGGGGAGAGAGATCCAGGAGGGAACCCAGCTCCGCCCACGTGGTCCGGCCGTTTTCCATTAAACGCTTCAATACTTTGGAATCAATATTATCCACGTCGTATCACCTCCATTTAATAAGTATTTTTCCCTATTATAAATACATTCATAACAGAAGTCAATAATGTTTTTAGTAAACCAAAGAAGGGTGTCTGAAGGTTTTATTGACGGCCGGGCCCCTGGTCTGGTAGAATACTAGGCGGGTTAAGAGCCTTTAAATCGGTCCGGTGAGGCCGGTAAGGGATCATAGGGACGGTGCTTGAAAGGCCAAGCTATGCCTGCTTACCGGGAGTAAGCAGGCTTTTTTCATAAGGGGGGTGAGCTTGTGGAGATCAAGTGGCGGGAAAAGGCGCGTCTTATGGACGGGGAAGCTATCAGGAGGGCCTTGGAGCGTATCGCCCACGAGATCGTGGAGCGCAACACCGGCATTGACGACCTGGTGCTGGTGGGGGTGAGACGGCGGGGGGTGCCGCTGGCGGAGCGCCTGGCCGGGCGCATCCGGGCCATCGAGGGACGCGGCGTACCGGTCGGTATCCTGGACATAACCCTGTACCGCGATGACCTGACGATGCTGGATCACCAGCCGCAGGTCCACCAGACCGACATCCCCTTCCTGGTTACGGGGAAGAGGGTGGTTCTGGTGGACGACGTCATCTTTACCGGGCGGACCGTACGGGCGGCCATGGACGCCATCATGGACCTGGGCCGGCCCGGTTCGATCCAGTTGGCGGTAATGCTGGACCGGGGGCACAGGGAGTTGCCGGTGCGGCCGGACTACGTGGGTAAGAGCGTGCCCACCTCGCGCCGGGAGGTGGTTGAGGTCAGACTGACCGAAACCGACGGCGAAGACGGCGTAGTTATTCTGGAGAGAACATGACCCGGGTCGGAGGGATGGAAGACAAGTGTTGAGCAAAGACTTGTTGGGACTGGAGCATCTTTCCCGGGCGGCCATCGAGGAGATTCTGGATACGGCGGGGCCCATGCGGGAAATCATGCACCGCAGCATCAAGAAGGTGCCGGCCTTGCGCGGCCGCACGGTGGTCACCCTGTTTTACGAGGCCAGTACCCGCACCAGGGTTTCTTTCGAGCTGGCCGCCAAGTACTTAAGCTGCGACACCATCGGCGTGGCCGCCGCCTCCAGCAGCGTGTCCAAAGGGGAAAGCCTCAAGGATACGGCCCGCACTCTGGCGGCTATGCAGCCGGACATAATCGTTCTGCGCCATCCCCGGGCCGGAGCGGCCGCCCTGCTGGCCGGGGAAGTGCCGGCTCATGTCGTCAACGCCGGGGACGGGGCCCACGAGCATCCCACCCAGGCTCTTTTGGACCTCTTTACCGTGCGGGAGAAAAAGGGTCGCATTGAAGGGCTCAAGGTGGCTATCGTCGGTGACATCGCCCATAGCCGGGTGGCCCGCTCCAACATCTGGGGCTTCGGCCGTCTGGGGGCCCAAGTCTGCCTGGCCGGGCCGGCTACCCTGATGCCGGAGGCGGTGCAGGAAATGGGGGCCAGGGTGGTCTCCCTGGAGGAAGCCCTGACGGATGCCGACGTGGTGATGACGCTGCGGCTGCAGATGGAGAGGCAAAAAGCAGGACTTTTGCCCTCGTTGGGTGAATATGCGGCCCTATTTGGTTTGAACCGGGAGCGCCTGGCCCTGGCGCGGCCGGATGCCCTGGTCATGCACCCGGGACCGATGAACCGGGGCATCGAGATTACACCGGAGGTAGCCGACGGCCCCCAATCGGTGATTGTTCAGCAGGTGGAGAACGGGGTGGCCGTACGCATGGCGGTCCTCTACCTGATTGCGGGAGGGGGGGCCAAGCATGAAACTATTGATTAAGGGCGGCCACGTGGTTGATTTAACCGGTCAGGGCTTAATCCGCCAGGATGTTCTGATAGAAGACGGTCTGATTACAGCGTTGGGCAACGTCAGCTCCGGCGGCGACGTGACGGTCTTGCCGGCCGAAGGTCTTTTGGTGGCCCCCGGGCTCATCGACCTGCATACCCACCTGCGGGAGCCCGGCTTTGAGGAAAAGGAGACCATCCTGACCGGCACGAGGGCCGCGGTACGAGGCGGCTTTACCTGCGTGTCGGCCATGCCCAACACCCGGCCGGTTACCGACACGGGGGCGGTGGCCGGCTTTGTGCGGCGTAAAGCCGACGAGGCCGGTTGGGCGCGAGTCTATCCCATAGGGGCCGTCACCGTGGGCCAGGAGGGGCGGGAAATGGCGCCGCTGGGCGAGTTAAAGGCAGCCGGCGTCCTGGCCGTCTCGGACGACGGTCACGCCGTGGCCAGTGCCGGGCTCCTGCGTAACGCCATGCGCTATGCGCGGATGTGTGATTTGCTGGTGATCAGCCACTGTGAGGATGTGACCCTCTCGGCGGGCGGTTCGATGAACGAGGGATTCACCGCTACCCGGCTGGGCCTGAAGGGTGTGCCGGCTACCGCCGAAGAAGTGATGGTGGCGCGGGACATCCTGCTGGCCGGGGAAACCGGCTGCCGGCTCCACATAGCCCACGTCAGTACGGCGGGGTCGGTGCGCCTGGTGCGCGAGGCCAAGGCGCGGGGCGTTGCCGTTACGGCCGAGGCCACGCCGCATCACTTCACCCTGACGGAAGAGGCCTGCGGCGGTTATGATACCAACACCAAGGTCAATCCGCCCCTGAGATCCGCCGCCGACGTGGCGGCGGTGCGGGAGGGGCTGGCCGACGGCACCATCGACGCCATCGCCACCGACCACGCGCCGCACACCCAGGCCGAAAAAGAAGTGGAGTATGAACTGGCCCCCTTCGGCATCAGCGGTCTGGAGACGGCGGTGGCCCTGGTCTTTACCGAACTGGTCCATACCGGCGTGCTTACCGCGGCCCGGGCCATGGCCCTTTTGTCGCGGGAACCGGCGCGCATCCTGGGTCTGACGGCCGGAGTACTTGCTGTAGGGGCGGCGGCCGACCTGACCCTGATCGACCCCGCTCTGGAACGGACGGTCGATCCGGCTTCATTTGAGAGCAAGGGGCGCAACTCGCCGTTTGCCGGGCGCAGCCTCAAGGGCTGGCCCGTGGCGGTAGTGAGGAGCGGCCGGGTGCTCATGCAGGGCGGTCAACTTACGGCTCCGGGAGGAGTCCTTTAGTGGGGGGCGGCAATATGGCTAAACGGGGTTACCTGGCCTTGGAAGACGGAACTGTCTTGCACGGGGAGACTCTGGGCCGGGCGGGGGAAGAGACTGGTGAGGTGGTTTTCAATACCGGGATGACCGGTTACCAGGAGGTGCTGACCGACCCTTCCTACGCCGGGCAGATCGTGGTCATGACCTATCCCCTGATCGGCAATTACGGAGTCAACGTGGCGGATTGCGAAGCCAGACAGTCTTTTGTGCGCGGCTTTGTGGTGCACGAGGCCTGCCGGGTGCCCAGCAACTGGCGGCGGGAAAAGACCCTGGACGAATTCCTGGCCGACCAGGGCATCATCGGCCTGACCGGCGTGGACACCCGCCTGCTGACCCGCCGCCTGCGGACACAAGGGACCATGCGGGGCGTAATAACGACGGATTGTGCCGACCCGGAGGCCCTGGTGGAAAGGGCCAGGAATTGTCCGCTCCTGTCGGGCCAGGAGTTGGTGCTGCAGGTGGCTGTCCGCGAGCCCTTTACCGTTCCCGGGGAAGGGCCGCGGGTGGTCTTAATGGACTTCGGGGCCAAGGAAAACATTATCCGCAGCCTTCACGCACGCGGTCTGGAAGTGGTGGTCATGCCGCCCCGCACCTCCGCCCGGGAGGTTATGGCGGTTTCGCCCGCCGGCGTGGTTCTCTCCAACGGCCCGGGCGACCCGGTCGACGTGCCGTACGCAGTGGCGGCCACCCGGGAACTGCTGGGCCGGTTACCGGTTTTCGGGATCTGCCTGGGGCACCAGATCATGGGCCTGGCCTTGGGCGGCACCACCTACAAGCTCAAATTCGGCCACCGCGGTGCCAACCACCCGGTGCAGGACCTCGCCAGCCGCCGGGTGTACATCACCTCCCAGAACCACGGCTTTGCCGTGGCGGCCGATAGTCTGAAGGATCCGGCGGTTTACGTCTCCCATCTCAACCTGAACGACAATACGGTGGAGGGACTGGACCACCGGGAATGGCCGGCCTTTTCCGTCCAGTACCACCCCGAGGCCTCGCCGGGACCGCATGATTCGGATTACCTTTTCGACCGCTTCAGCGGCCTGTTGGGCGGTGGTAACCATCAGTAAGGGGGAGCCGGCCCAAGGGGCCCATATTCCGGCCGTACCGGTGCAGAAGGAAAAGCTGGCCGACGGGCTCTACCTGTTTACGCTGGAAGCCCCCCGCCTTGCGGAACTGGCCCGCCCGGGACAGTTCGTCCACCTGCGGGTGGGTACAACCGCCGACCCGTTGTTGCGCCGGCCCTTTTCCATCCACCGGGTGGACCGGGCCAGGGGCCTGGTCTTTCTCCTGGTGCGGGCGACCGGCCGGGGCACCGGCCTTCTGACCGGGGCAACCCGGGTGGATCTTCTCGGCCCGCTGGGCCGGGGTTTTGCCTGGCCGGCCCAGAGTTCTGCGCTGGCCGTGGTAGCCGGAGGCATGGGGGCCGCTCCTTTGGTCTTTCTCCTCCAGGAACTGGCCGGCCATGAGGTCCGGGTATTCGCCGGAGCGAGAAGCGGGTCTTTGTTCCCGGCTCTCCATGAAGTGGCCGGGGCCGGCTTTCCCTTTTACCCGGCCACCGATGACGGGAGCCTTGGTTTTGCCGGCAGCGTGACCGACCTCTTCCGGAGGGAGACCGCCGGTTGGCGTCCGGACCTCACCATGGCCTGCGGGCCGCCGGCTATGCTGAGGTCCCTGTGCGGCGTTCTGGGGGAACGCGGTCTGGCCGGGCAAGTCTCCCTGGAGAGTCACATGGCCTGCGGGGTCGGTGCCTGCCAGGGCTGTGCCGTACGGGTCAACGGCGGTTACAGCCTGGTGTGCTCAGACGGCCCGGTCTTTGCGGCGGAGGAGGTGGAATGGTCATGAGGCCCAACCTGGCCGTAAACATAGGGGGACTCGTCCTGCCCAACCCGGTGCTGGTGGCGTCCGGTACCTTCGGCTTCGCCACCGAATACGCGTCCTTCCTGGACATCGACCGTCTGGGCGGCGTGGTCTTAAAAGGGACGACCCTGCAACCCCGGGAGGGCAACCCTCCGCCGCGCCTGGTGGAAACCCCGGCCGGTCTGTTAAACGCGATCGGGCTGGCCAACCCGGGGGTGGAAGTCCTCATCCGGGAGAAACTGCCGCTTTTGGCCTCGCTAGCCTGCCCGGTGGTGGTCAACATCGCCGGGGAAACCCCGGCCGAATTCGGCCGGCTGGCTCAGCGCCTTTCCGGCGTGCCGGGCGTGGCCGCCCTGGAGGTGAACGTATCCTGTCCCAATGTGGCGCGGGGCGGTATGCAGTTCGGCACCGACCCGGAATCCACCGCGGACGTGGTGCGGGCGGTCCGGGCCAGTACCGCCTTGCCGGTCATCGTCAAGCTTTCTCCCAACGTGACCTCCATCGTGGCGGTGGCGCAAGCCGCGCAAGCCGCCGGGGCGGATGCCCTTTCCCTCATCAACACCCTCTGGGGTATGGCCATCGACATCGAACGGCAAAAGCCGGTGCTGGGCAACGTAACCGGCGGCCTGTCCGGTCCCGCCGTTAAACCGGTGGCCCTGCGCTGTCTCTGGCAGGTTTACGAGGCGGTGGAGGTGCCCTTGATCGGCATGGGCGGCATCCTCACGGCCGCCGATGCCCTGGAATTCATCCTGGCCGGGGCTTCGGCCGTGGCCCTGGGCACGGCCAACTTCATCGATCCAGGCGCGGCCCTGGCCGTCCTGGCCGGGATCGAAAGCTATCTCTTAGAGCGGGATATCGAAGATTTGAGCGAGTTGGTGGGCCGGGCCCACCGCTGAGAGGAAGGTTTGCTTTTGCGGGAACGGTTGGTGGTAGCCCTGGACGTCCCTTCGGCGGGCCGGGCCAAAGACCTGGCCGGGCGCCTGGCCGGGCGGGTTGGGCTTTTTAAGGTGGGCCTGGAGCTCTTTTATGCGGCCGGCCCGGCGGTGGTGCCCGAGATAACCGCCGCGGGCGGCACGGGCGTTTTTTTGGACCTTAAGTTGCACGACATACCCAATACGGTGGCGGGGGCCGTCCGGAGTCTGGTGCCCCTGGCGCCCGCGATTCTCAACGTACATGCCGCCGGCGGCCTGGCCATGATGCGGGCGGCGCGGGAAGCCGCCGGGGACGAGGCTGCCCGGCTGGGCGTAGCCCCACCGCGACTGATAGCGGTGACGGTCTTGACCGCTTTGGATGACGAGGGTTTCCGGCAGGCCGGCTTTACCGGGACCATTGTGGATACGGTGCTGCAACTAGCGTATCTGGCCGCCAAGGCCGGCCTGGACGGAGTGGTGGCTTCCGCCGGGGAAGCCGGCGTCCTCCGGCGGGAAATGGGGCCTGATTTTCTCATCATCACCCCGGGGATAAGACCCGAGGGCGCCTCTCCCGGGGACCAGCGCCGGCTGTTTACGCCGGCCGCGGCTGTAAAGGCGGGGGCCAGCCACCTGGTGGTGGGCCGTCCGGTTACCGGGGCGCAGGATCCGGTGCGGGCCGTGCAGGATATCCTGGACGAGATGGCGAAAGCGGTCGGCAGTTAACGAAAAGGGGGCGAAAGCAGTGGGAAAGTTGCTGGGCCTGGTAGTCAGCCAACGGCGCTTGGGCAATAGCGAGGTGCTGGTGAAGGAGATCATGATCCGGGTTCCCGGGGAGTGGGAACGGGAGATGATCCGTCTGACGGACCTGCGGATAGAGCCATGTAAGGCCTGCTATACCTGTCTTAGCTCCGGCGTCGGTTGCAAAGTGGATGACGACTTTAAGTTCGTCATGGCCAAGGTGCAGGAAGCCGATGCCCTGGTGATCGGGGTGCCCGTCTACATACTGGGACCGCACGGCTACCTCAAGATGTTTACCGACCGCCTGCTGGGAGCGGGTCACTACGTGCAGCGCACCAGGGGCAAGCCCTGTGTCGTGGTCATGCCCTACGGGGTGACGGGCTGGCTGGGTTACTCCCGTGCCGCCGCCCTGACTTTGCCCCGCATTCTCCAGATGAAGCTGGCGGACTTTTGGGCCGTGCACGCGGCGCTGCCTGCGGAGGGGGCGCTAAGCCCGGACAACCTGGCGCGGGCCGGGGATATCGCCGCCCGCCTCTTTACCGGAGGTGAGGAGACCAGGGGACCGGGCGAGTGTTTGACGTGCGGATCCGATCTCTTCCGCCTCCTGCCGGGCGGCGTGGTGGAATGCCCTCTTTGCGGCGTGCGTTCCCGCCTGGACCCGGATGGTCAACTGGTAGACGGCGGTACGGACGAGGGACGTTTTACCCCGGCCAGGATGCAGGAGCATTTCCTGGGTTGGCTGGTGGATATGAAGGAAAAATTCCGCGTGGAAAGGGAACGGCTGAAGGAAGCCCAAAAGCCTTACCGGGACATGGATTGGTGGGTAAGGCCGCCGGAGCGGGAAAGGGGTTAGGGGTTATGCTGGCGGAAGAACGGGTTCTTCATCTGCTGCGCAAGACAGGGGCCTTGTTGGATGGTCATTTCCGGCTCACTTCGGGACGGCATTCCGACCGCTACATCCAGTGTGCCAGGCTGCTGCAGTATCCGCAGTACGCGGCGGAACTGGGAGCCGCCCTGGGTGAGCGCTTTGCGAGGGACGAGGTGCAGACGGTAGTGGGCCCGGCCATGGGCGGCATACTGGTGTCTTATGAGGTAGCCCGCAACCTGGGGGTACGCTCCCTGTTTACCGAGCGGGAGAACGGGCGTATGACCCTGCGGCGCGGCTTTGCCCTGGCCGAGGGCGAGCGGGTGCTGGTGGTGGAGGACGTCATCACCACCGGCGGGTCGGTGGAGGAAGTGTTGGCGGTGGTCCGGGAGCACGGGGCCGTACCGGTGGGCGTCGGCGCGCTGGCGGACCGCAGTAGCGGCAAGGTTTGCTGGATGGTGCGGCTGGAGGCCCTCATTCGCCTCAACGTGACATCTTATCCTCCCGAGGAGTGTCCGTTGTGCCGCGACGGAATACCGGTTGTCAAACCGGGCAGCCGGAGCTAGGGCTGGCCCTTTTGGGGCGCAATAAGGATCCCGGGTTGGAAAACCCGCCTGAGCAGGATAAAACCTTGCACCGGCGGGTTTTCTGCCCTAAAACCATCGGGGCCCACTCTTCTCGCTTGGGACCGGGGGGAGAAGTATTGACACTACCCCATATCCGGTGTATTTTTGTCTCAGGGGATAATGTAGTAAATTACAAACCTCACCTTAACCTGAGAAACCAGACGGGAAGGGAGAAACACTTCATGTCTAGAATGATCGCTTATTGTGGGCTTGTCTGCTCTGACTGTCCGGCATTTCTGGCCACTCAAAATGATGATGACGCCGCCAGGGAAAAGACTGCTGCTATGTATGCCGAGAAGTACGGGTTTTC
>Ga0307376_10004440_pt1 | contig 12859 bp, 17 predicted proteins | sample TR2MG_FD_202536 | JGI IMG/M metagenome (GOLD analysis project Ga0307376, IMG submission 202536) | Soil microbial communities from Risofladan, Vaasa, Finland - TR-2 | ecosystem: Environmental > Terrestrial > Soil > Coastal area > Acid sulfate soil | place: Finland: Risofladan, Vaasa | collected... | reverse complement strand
GATAATTGTATTGAGTTTTTATCTGTCTATAGCTGGTTCAAAAAATCTCGCTACAACAAGTTTAATTAAAAACGTGATAGCAGATTCAGAAATATCTACACAAGTAGATAGTCTTTCAATAATATACGATAAAAAGAAAAAAATATATGAAAGCGATAACGAAGTATTGAGAAAAATCAACAATGATTTACGTAATACTTTAGCGCAAACACCTGTTTCCTACATATCAATTCGGAGAGAATATCAGATAAGCATTGATAAAAATATTGAAATTGTAAATAATAATCAGATTAACATCAATAAACTAAATGATGAATTAATTAGAAAAATTGAAGAATTAAAAGAAAATTTGATTGATGAAAAATCTGAAAATAAAACAGAAGATAATAAAAATATTCTACTTTTTATTATAATCGTTATTTTCAATGAACTCATCATAATTGGTGGTGTTTATTTTAGAGAATTTTATGAACATAATTTATTTAAGATTAACCAACAGAAATTTGAAAAAATTTATAAAAAAAAGGATAGATATCTTGCATTACTAGCCTATATATATCAAGAAGGAAAATTAAGTCCCGGCAATAAAGTAATTAGTGAGGTAGAATTAAAGTCAATTGTTGCAGATAAAACCAATATTGAAAATTCTAATAAAGTAGTTAAGGAATTTCTTCAGGACATGGATAGATTAGATATTTTTAATATTATCGGTAAGAGAAGATTTATAGCTACAGAATATCAAAATGCAATAAATATCATCAATCATTTTGACGATACATTGAGAATACTGGAAAATATGGAATAATATGAAAGACATTGAATCATTAGAAAAAGGAAAATTACTTAAAGAGGCACTTAAAATTGTTGATAAATTAGCTAAAAATGACCTTGCTGATATTGACGGTGATTTCGATTCTAAAGATTTTGATTATAATGAACTACAGAATTTGATAATTAAAGCACGAACATTAAAAAAAAATCGATGGTGGAGACTAACATAAAAAAATTACGTATTAATAATACTACTTATTCAACAAATGAAATAAATAGATATAAAACACAGGTAGCTAAAACTCAAATCGTAATTGGTACTAGTTTAAGAAAAAATAGTAATCATATTATCAGACTACAACATAAGGATTACTCTAAAACAAAAAAGTGGAATACCTACACTATTTCAAGAAATGGAAAAATTTATGAACATTATAATCCTAAGTATCACACGGATTTTCTAGGCATAAAAGAAATAGATAAAAAATCAATATCTATTGTTCTTGAAAATATGGGTTGTCTTTTTAAAACAGAAGACGGTAGATATATCAACTGGCTTAATGAAATTTGTGATAATAAGAACGTAGTAGAAAAATCATGGCTTGGCTACACTAATTGGGAAAAAATAACAGATAATCAAATTAAAAATACTATAGAGTTATGTAAGCATTTATGCAACGAGTTTGGTATACCCAAAACAATAATTGAATTTCATCATTACCATAAAGACATATCTAAATTTAGAGGTATTATTTTTAGAAGCAATTACATCGAGGATAGTAGTGATATTAATCCTTTTTTGGATATTGAAAAATTCAATCAAATGTTGAATAATGAATAATTTAGAGTATTTATGAAAAAAATATTATGGATAACAGTATTAATAGCAAAACATCTCCAATTCAAATGAGAGTTTTAATGAAAAGAATGCGTAATGGTGATTATATCTCTGAAAAACAAAATATTATTATAAAGGATTTAACCATGCGTGATATGCTTAAAATAACTCGCAGGTTGAATGAAGGGACTGAGGAGGATGATGAACAGGAAAAGCAAACAAATTTAAAAACTGCGTTTGACCAAGATAATGAAGAGGAAAAGTTTAGAAATTATTTTAGGGATATTAATGTTGATATCAAATTCATTGATTTAGAAGTATTTGATAATTTCGTATTTTGGGGAGGGACTATTGATGGAGTAATTCAATTTGCATATACTGTTACACCTAATGAAAAAACGAGTAAAATTGAATTTAATTATCTTCCAGATTTTTCTCCTGATAATCCAGATAATGATATTATAGTTAAAAAAATTGAATCGTATTACGATATATTCTATAAATATATGAGGAATAACGTATTATATATGGGAGATGATAATGGTAAAGTATAAAAATTATATAAGAATAGCAGTTGTTATAATCGTATTGATTTTATGTTCAATAATTTATTTTCAACGACTTAAAATTAATAAGACCAATGAAAAATATCTAACTGAAGTTAATTTAAAAAATGCTTTACTCGATAGTATTCATTATTATCAAAATAAAGAAAAGGAATGGGTTGCAGAAAGACTTACAATACAAGTAAGTATTAAAAATCTTGAAAAAATCAATGGTCAATTAAGTGCATCTCAAAAAGAATTATTGGTTAGGATTAAAGAAGTTCAAAAAAAGAATGATATCATCGTTGCTGCACTTATCGAAACCAATGTTAAAATTGGTGAATTAAAACCATCTACTGTCGATATAAAAGATAGTAGTATAATATTTGGCGATTCAACTAAAAATCTTAAATACAATATTGAAATCGGTCATGTTAAACCAATTAATATAGGAGTAATGCCTACATTAACATTTAATAAATTTGAATTACCGAATAGTCAATTTATTGAATTCCATTGGAAAAATGATAGAAAAAAGGGATATCCAATAACTTTTAGCGTTTCAAATTCAAATGATTATTTTAAGACAACTAATATTGACAGTTATGCTATTCCTAAATTAAGAAAAAAAGATATCAATCCAAATGCTTGGGATAGATTTACTAAATGGACTAAAAGTAATGGTAAGATTATATTATCTGTAGGGATTGGTGCTGCTGGTGGTATCGCAGCAATATTATTATTAAAATAATATTATTTAAAAAAAATGATATTTCTAGTAAGGCGCATAATTAAAATATGTGCTTTTTTAGTTTAAAACATTTTTTTGTGTTAACTAAGTATTTATAAATGTTAGGTAAATATTATGAATAGAATCGAAGTTAAAGAAATTATTGACAGTGAAATTAAGAAATTTGTTAATGATGCACTTGATAAAGAAATAAAAAAAATATTACATAATACAAATAGTGCTACGAGAAACGAACTTATTTTAACGATAAAAAATTCAATCGAAGCTGTTTATAAAGTATTATGGCAAAAAAGAGATTTTTGGAAGACCGATATAAAATAATGGGACTAAAATTTAAACCAACATTAGATAAGACAGAAATTACTTCACAGGGTAAGAAGTATGAAACTAATTTTAAGAATACTATGAACAAATTTAACGTGAAAAACTTAAACGAAGTAGATGAATTGTTAACAGAAAAAGAACAATCATTGAAGAAAAAAATCTTTAGTTTGGCGAAAATGGAAGCATTGGTGTTTCCAGACCCAAAATTATCGGCAATATACGATGAAATGGCCGAAAATGGTGAAGAAAAATACGGGTATCATTATAATGAAACCATTATGAATATGATATTTAATGATTATGTATTAAATAGTCCGGTTTATTTACAGAAATATAAAATGGCAATTCCTAAAGAAAAGAAAAGAAGAGATAGTAGTGGAATAAATCAGTTAAAAAAAGCAGGAAAAGAAAAAATGGATAAAAGTAACGTAACAACCGAAACAACTGGTGCAGGAGGTGGCGGAGCAATGGGCGGTGGTTCAGGCCAATACAGTCAGGCATTAGATTATGAAAATAAAGTAGATGAAACCACAACATCTGCATCTTCCGGTCAATATACAGGTCCTGCTATGTGGGGTTCAGGTGACTTAATGAAAACTAAAGGTAAGTCTAAAGTAAAAACTATTCCTATAGTTAAAGGTGGTATAATTATTCAAGAAGAAAAAATTAACTATCTCATCGACCCAACTGATTTTGAAAGATATATAAATGGTTTGGATGAACAAATAAACATAGAAAATCCCGGTGCTTCTCAAAAATCAAACGTTACACCATACAATAATTCCTCTAGCAAAAACAAAATCAAAAACGATACATCGGCATTTAATAATAATTCAATTGACCAATGGGATGAACCTGATACTAAACTTCAATTACATACAATTAATAAAGGAACTATGGACGAACCAAATACAGATAATAAGATTACTGATGGTAAAATAGTGGAAGCAGCTAAATCAGTAGACCAACAGCAAGCAGCAGGTATCGCATATGCAGCTAAAAAGGGTGAAATTCCTATGAATAAACTTAAAGGTGCAGCAAAAGAAATGGTTAAGATGAGTAAAGAAGACCTTAAAGATTTTGCATCTACAAAACATGAAGATTTACCTGAAAAAGTCAGTGAAGACGCACAATCAATGATTAGTGATAATCCCGATACTATGGCACTTAATCCAACACCAGTTGGAAGTCAAGGTAGTGGTGTTGAAATGGGAATGAATAGTGGGGGCGGTATGAGCGAATCATATGAATTATTAGAAGAAATAAATAACGAATTGAATGCATTTTCAATTCATCATAATAAACTAAAAAGAATGGCAGAAGATAGAAAACCATCATCATTGGTTCTTAAAGACCGATTAGGAAATGACAATAAAGCTAATTTCAAAAAAGACCTTAAAGATAGTTCAATATCAAAATTGGTCGATATTGAAAATGCATTAGAATATGATGACCAACAAACTGAAGTAGGTAGAGACCCATATAAATTAGGTCAGGATATTGAAAAAAATGCACTTAAGGTAGGTGACATGAAAAGCGGTGAAGCATTAAAGAATGTAGGTAACTCGGCTAATAATGAAGGTGATGAAATTCCTAAACGTAATTTAAGTAAAGAAGAACAGGATGAGGTTAATAAATATCGTCTGGGTTTAGGTGATTTTGTTTATGATAACGAACCCGGTGAAAGATTTGAAGAAAGAATGAAAAAAGATATGGGTGAAAAATTATATAAGGAAAGACAGGAAAAGCTTAAGTTCAGAGAAAAAGCACCTATGTATAATAAAGATACTCAACCAATTGATAATGGTATTAAAAAGGTTCAGTTTAATAAAGACAAGTCAGGTTGGAATGATAGAGAAGGTATTCAGGAAGCCGCATTAATGGGTAAGTATTTCGATTTAATTGGTAAGAAAAATTTCATTGATTTTAATTTAAATGAAGTAAAAGAATTAAATGAGTCAACATCAACTAACGGACTTTTTGAAATAAGTTTAGAGGGTCTTGGAAATACATATACAAGTAAAGTAGATATTAATGAAAGTTTCGTTAAAGCAAAAAATAAATTTAAATTTTTTACCGATGGAAAAAATGTATTTGCTTTAAAAAATAAGTCGATTAATTTAACTGAAGGCGAACAAAAGGATAAAAAGCAACCAATGAATGAACAATATGAAAAAATGAAACATCTTTTAAATTTTAATTCAAATACATTTGTTGATACTAAAAACATTAAAAAGAATAGAGGATTTTAAAATAAATATGGCCTAATTCACGATATTTTTTTTAAATTTGTAAAGGATATTATTTATAATATCCTTTTTTTTATGAAAGTATTTATAAGAAAATAAGTTTATGAAAGATTTGGATTTGAATACGATAGTACAGGTTAAATTTTCAGATAATCAATATTATCGGGAAGAAACTGAAAAAAAAACAGTTGTTTTACATCATACTGTTAGTGGGAAAGGTAGTGTAAATGTAGCCAGATATTGGGAAAGTACTCCAGAAGAAGTTGCGACAGCTATTGTTATAGATTGGGATGGAAAAATACATCAACTATTTTCAAGTAAATTTTGGGCACATCATATTGGTGTCAGAAGGGTTTTTCTTAAAAACAACGGATATAAAGATTATCTTACAAGAAATAAAGTTTTAAACAAACAAGCTATCGGAATTGAATTGAATTCATGGGGTGGTTTAATGAAAGCTCCTAATGGTAACTGGTATCCTGTAAAATGGGATAAAAATTCCGGTAAATACATTCCTTATATGCGAATTAAACCAATTCAAGATGTTCAGACATTTGATACTCCATTTAGAGGATTTTTTGGATTCGAAAAATACACTGATGAACAAATTGAATCAGTAAGACAATTATTAGTTTATTGGAATAAAAGATATGGCATTCCTTTAGATTATAATAAAGATATGTGGGATATATCGAAGAATGCTCTTAAAGGTAAACCGGGAATATGGACACACGTAAGTTATAGACTGGATAAATCGGATTGTTATCCAGACGAAAGATTAATTCAAATGTTAAAATCACTTAAATAATGTCAGTTAATCAAAAATTTATCATAGTAAAAGACAGAGTTGAAATATATAAAGACTTCACAATTAATTTATTATATTATATAATAGATTATTATTTAGATAAAAAAACACTTAGTAAGGATGAAGACATTCGTAATCATTTTAATTGGTGTTTCAATAAAGTTTGCGATGAATTTAAGAAAGAAGACATTGATTTTAGTAGTAATAATGAACTAAAGGAATATTTTTATAATTTTTACGTAAATCAATTTTATAAAAGAGAACCTTTAAATAATGAAGAGGAATTAACACTTGTATCTTATGAAAAATTTTGGAGAAATATTTTTGAAATTGATAAACAAAAAAATAAAAATATCATCAATACTCTCATTGAATTATACAATATTTATGATACTTCTATAAATCTCGAAAAAAATATATTAGAAATAATATAAAAACCCTTGCGAGGAGTATTTAATTTATGTATTTTTACAAACATAAAAAAATTATTTTATTAAAACACAAATTGTTATATGGCAAATTTAAAATTAGACCTCTTAAATAAACTGAGGAATGATAAATATTACAAAGAAATTGAGTTAGTACGTTTGGCACAAGAACCTAACATGAACTACGAAAGAAAAATTGAATTAATGGATGAGTTGTTAGAATTCATTGCTTTAAATAACATTAAAGCAGGTCTTGCTGAACAGTATTTCCAAGAACCAGCAGGACAGCCAACAACTGAATCACAACAAGTTCCGCCTCCAGCAGGACAGGTTCATCCCGGTCAAACTCATGGAGAATAAAAAATGGATGTATTAACTGAAATACATCAGTTTTTATTTATATCTTCTATCATTTTTATGATTTATGTCTTTAGTGACTTAATCATAAAAATGTATGGAAGATTTGCATTAAAAACCGAAACACGATTTCTTCTCACTAAATCAGAAAAAATATTGCTCTGGATTTCGTTAGCAATATTTTTCTCGCATATAATTAAATAAATGAAAGAATTAGAATCTATATTAGAACCTATTACTGGCTATCTAAAATGCATGAATAGAAATACTGAAAAGGGTTGGTATGAGCTAGAAGTAGGGATACATAAGAATTGGGTTTTTGATGAAAACAAAGAAATTGGATGTGAAATAATTGCTGAACTTGATGAAGGTAATTTAATTAAAATTTTTCCTAAAAATGAAAATGTCGTTATTGATGATTTAATTCTTTTTGTTGAAATAATTATTAGAACAAATAAGAAAATTGCAGAAAAAGAAAAACAATTTGCTGATAAAATGAACGAAATGAAAAAATCGTTAGAAGTACAGGCAAGCGAATTCTATAAAGAATTAGATGAATTAAAAGAAAATTCATTTAAAAAACTTAACGATAATTTTGTTGTTGAATTGAAAAAGGAAACCAGAGGTAGAAAACCAAAAAACAACGTACTTAAAATTTCAACAGACGAATCTGACGATAAAAAAAATGATTCTGTAAATACAACAGGTAAAACTAATACAGATACTGCAAAAATCAAATAAATGAAATTCGAGAAAAAGATATTGTCAATAGATTCAGTGGATGACGATAAAAATTATCAAGAATTTTCCGAGTTTATTAAAAACCATACATTAAGAGTAAAAAATAAAATTGCATCAGATTTTGACTTAATAGGGGATGATTTACTTGCGGAAATCGATGAAAAAAAAAGACAAAAAAATCTCGCTAAAAAAATATATGTTGATTATATTTTAAAGCATGATAAAAATAAATATTCTTCACCACAATTAATGAGTTATGCATTTGAAGACGTGAAGAATATCTACGATGAAATTAAAAATAGACCAAATTTACTACAAAAGGTAATTAAATTCATATTTAACCTTTAGCATCATTAGTATCATCACTTTCATCATTCTCCAGTAATGGTTTTTTTGCCACACTAAAAACATCTTGAGTAACTTTTTTAGAATCTTTAGATATATTAATACCGAAATTATTTTTAAATCCTAATACAGTTAAAACAAAACCAATTACTTCAACAATGAGTATGTGGTCAATTTCTTTTTTCTCCCACATAATAATTAACCCCATTGTAATAGTAGCAATTAATGCAATTAATCCGAATAATGCAGCAAATTTTGTCATGCTATATTTTTTCGAATTAGTGTCTCTTAAAATATCATAAAATATTTTACGAAATCCATGAAAATATTTATTTTCCATATCAATTTGTTTTTTTATATAAATACATTATATTTGTACATAAATAATTTAATTCCATAATAATTATGCCACTATTTGATGAAGTATTTAATAGAGCAAACATCTATGACATGTTGTTCTTCAATATTAAAGCAGTTTTAACATATCCAACTTTATTAGAATTACTGGAAAAAAATCCGGCTTTATATAAACGTTGGAAATATATTTCTAAAAGTAAATATGACGTAGATATTCAAGACGAAACACCCGATACCAATGAAACTTATTTAGAAAATGCAATTTATTATCCGGAATTCACTAAAATAGTTACAATTACATATGCTTCTCTTACAAGTGAGAACGGTCAACTTAAAAGATTTTTTAAGAAAATCGAAAATGAAGATGAATATCTTGTAATTGCTACATTTATGGATGTATTACATCAATTAAGTAGTGAGGGTATTAAATCTACACCTAAATTTTTTCCAATTTTATGTGGACATAATATCATTAATTATGACATACCATTATTAACAAAACGGTTTATTCTTTACAGGGATAAATTTGAACATAATAAACAATTACCTTACATTCTAAAAAATGCGTTAAATACCAAGCCTTGGGAATCTACCGTTATGGATACTGTAAGTATATGGAAATTCAATGGAAATAATTACACTCCTTTAATGTTAATTGCTGATTATCTTAATTTGAAAAAAACAGTCGATTTAGATACATTATCTGATATTTCAAAAAATTATTGGAAACATTTTGAAGATAATCCTGAAGAAGCATTTAATTATATCTCATTACAATCTGCGACCCAGACAAATCTTGTAATACAATTGATAAATGAATTAAGGCAACTATAAAAGTTGCTTTTTTTTATTCTATTTATTGAAGTAGATTTTTACGATTTACTTTAATTCTTTGGTATTTATAGCTAGATAATAAAGAATTTTAAATAGAATAATATGATAGATTTTCTTAGTTCGATAAACACTAACTGCGTTAAAGCGGTTCTATTATCAGGAACAACTGTATGTGGTGTTGATATATGTACATCTAATTCTTCTTCTTCACCAATAGTTTGTGGTACTACATGTGTAAGCAGTCCAATAATTCATCTTACTAGTATTAGTGCTAGAACAACTGAAACTGCAATAGCATATCTAAATAGTGCGGGTTGTATTGTATCAGGAACTTCTTCCGGTGGCGGTATTAGTGGTACTGGTACAATTGGTTATGTCCCAATATTTACAGGAAATACGGCTATTGGTGATAGTATAATTTATGGTAGTGGTACTGGTGTGGGAATAGGTGATGTTCCAACAGAAAAATTGCAAGTATTTAGTGGGAATATACTTCTTGATAATGATTATGCTTTAAAGATAAAAAATGCTTCTGGTACTGCTATTAGAACAGTTTTAGTTAATTCAAATAATGATGTGTATATAGGTGCTATAGATGCTGCTGGTGGAAATACATATTTAAGAGCAGGAGGAGCAACTGCAGCAACCATATCTCCTACAGGTAATTTCGGAATAGGTGGAACTCCTACATATAAATTTGAGGTATTTGGTACTCTTGGAAATGTTCAAATAGCTTCTGATGGAGCTGTTATGAATTTCACAAGACCTACTACTTCTTATTTCAGAGCGAGTGTGACAGGTGGTCAGTTTGCTTGGGCAGTTAATGGTGTAGGAACTAATGTAATGGTGTTAAATACAGCAGGTGCACTTACAGTAGCAAGTAGAGTATCAACTCCTAATTTATGTTTAACTGGTAATCAATGTCATTGCATATCTTCACCAGCATCCAGTGGTGTAGGTTGGCCTATGTATATTAGAGGTCAGCAGGGCGCAACTAGTAGTAATGGTGGTGATATATATATTTGCGGTGGTATTGGTGGTGCATCATCATCAATTGGTGGTGATATATATATATTTGCAGGTCAGGGAACAACAACTGGCGGAGGTTTAGTATTATGTGGTGGTCAGGGGGTGACTGGCGGAAACATTGACCTTGTAGCTGGTTGTGGTAGTACAACAAAAGGTGTTATAAATATGTGCGTTTGGAACGGTGCAACTTTACAGTATGCATTTCGAGCAACGCCAGCAAGTTCTACTTGTATATATTATGCTGGTAGTACTAAATTATTTACCTTAAGTACGGGTGTATGTATTTTTGGTTGTGGATTTGCTACAGATTTCATTGCTTCATCAGATAAATTCTTAAAAAAAGATATACAACCGATTTCAAATGCGTTGTCAATTGTCACTAATTTATGTGGTGTTTGTTATCGTATGTGTGATGATATTAATAATGAAGATAGAGTTGGTTTAATTGCGCAGGATGTAGAATCAATTCTTCCTGAAATAGTAAGTTATAGCGAACCAAACGAAGATGATAAAAAATACGGTATAACCAATAAAAAATTAGGATTGAAATACGACAAATTAACTGCAGTACTTATCGAAGCAATTAAAGAACAACAATTACAAATCAATTCGTTACGAGAAGAAATCAATATAATGAAAAATAAATAAGATAAAAATTATGAAAACAAAATGGATAAAGTATAATAATACAATTTTTATGAAAAAATGGAACATAACATTATTTCCATTCATTTTCTTAAGAGGAAAAAATAAAGAAGATGTTATAAATAGAATAGGGGTTAAAAAATATAATAGGCTAGTTAATCATGAAATGATACACCGAAAGCAACAAAAAGGACTTTTTATGTTTGGAGTATTGTTAGCCGCAATAATCGCAATAACTACAAATAGCTTTATTCTTACTGTATTAGGGCACTTTATTTATTATGTTATCTATATACTAAACTGGGTAATAAACTTATTTAGGTATGGTAACAAAGCTTATGTTAATATTGCTATGGAAAAAGAAGCATCTATGAACAATAATGATTATGAATACATTAAAAAAATGAAATATTTTAGTTGGATAAGGTATTTATTGAAATAATAATATAAAAAATAAAAAAATCCCTCGTTTGAGGGATTTTAATATTTCATCGTTTATATTAAATTTTAGACATTATTACTTGTTTTTGGTAATCATATAGTTATTTATAACTAAAATGCCTGTAATCGCTTTATTTTTTATCTTTATAGTAAAATTTAAGACTAATCCCATTTCAATTTATCTGAAAATTTACCGATAATTTCATTATCATAGTAATTATCGAATTCTTCTTCTTCCATGTACGCCCTTTTCATTTTTTTTTCTCCATATAATAAATAATCTATTAGATTAATAATTACTTCAAAGAAAATATACGTACCATCCCGATAGATATAAATTAGACTTTCATTCCATTCTTCAATTGAAGAATAATTTAACAATACTCCTATTGTTCTACTTCCATCGGAATATTCTTCACTATGAATTGTTTTAATTCGTGTTATCATAATAATTTTTTATCAAAGATAACATTAATTTTATTCACTAACAATCAAATCATTTATTACGTATACATATAAATAATTTAATGGATTCTTTTTCTTATTATAAAAATGTACTTCGTAATGTAAATGTGGACTGGTGGATAAACCCGTACTTCCAACAGTTCCAATTAATTCACCTTTTCTAACATATTCTCCTTCCTCAACAAAAATCTGAGTCAAATGAGCGTATAGAGTTTCATAACCATTTTCGTGATTAACTAATATATGATTTCCATATCTATATTTAGAATGTTTGGTCTTTTTAATCACACCACATGCAGTTGAATAAACGTTTGTTCCCAACTCTGCCGCAATATCAATACCTTCATGAAACAATGGTTTATGATATACAGGATGTTTTCTCCAACCGAATCCAGATGCTATATTTTTTACTTCATTAATTTTTATAGGAGAATTAGTCGGATAATAATTAATACTGTGTTTATTTACTTCGGTAAAAGTATACTCATCTCTTAATTTTTTCATTTGACGAGCTATCATTTTTGAAGTACGTAAACTCCTAACATTAGTTTTAATATTAATCGTATCATAATTATCTTCAAGATAATTAATATTATTATTTTGATATAACGTATCATTATCAACAGTATATCCTAATATCTGAGAATAAATCATATTATCGTATTTACGAATTTCGATGAAATTTTTTTCGATAGTATCTAATCGTTTTTCTAATATCGAAAGGTTTTTTCTCAATTCTCGATTGACATATTGTAGATATTTTTCATTTCCTTTACTATCAGATGCACTGGTACTTCCCTGACCCGAAAATAATCCGAAACCGTTAAAGGTAAATGTAAATATCAATGTCAGGATAAGTATTCTAATAAATTTTGTAATTTTTTTCATATTATATTTTTTAATATTATTATTTTTTTTTGAGTGAGTTAAT
>Ga0307376_10004439_pt1 | contig 12861 bp, 23 predicted proteins | sample TR2MG_FD_202536 | JGI IMG/M metagenome (GOLD analysis project Ga0307376, IMG submission 202536) | Soil microbial communities from Risofladan, Vaasa, Finland - TR-2 | ecosystem: Environmental > Terrestrial > Soil > Coastal area > Acid sulfate soil | place: Finland: Risofladan, Vaasa | collected... | reverse complement strand
CATGCTTTGCCCCCACAAGACATAACATAGTCCATCATCTGGACATGTTTCGTCCGGTATGGCACCGGCAAGCCCACAAAGGGGATCGTATTTCTCTTAAATCGGCTCCCCGCCAAAACCCGGGCCGGGAGCGAGCGGGGGTGAGGGGGTAGTCAGAAGGGCATGGGCTCGGGGGAGGTGATAGGGGTATGGGGTTCCCTCAGCTGAGCGAGGGCCTGGCTCAGCTCAGCGATGTGACGTCGAATGCGGAGGGTTTCAAGGGCGGCAGCCTGGAGGGCGTTCAGGTCAGCGAACCCGAGCTCGGTAGCGCGACTATCCCAATCGGAATACTCAAGAGATACTAATTCTCCGTTACGGTCCCGACCGCGCTTCCAGGTCCCCTTGCGGTGGTCCCATAACCGGAACAACGTCGGGGTATTTACCGGGAGGGCCATTGTCAGCGCTTCAATCTGGGACAGAAGATCGGCTACCTCGGCTTTCTCGTCGAGACTTAACCTCAGCTCCGGACGCAGATCGGAGGCTGAAACAGGGGTAACCTGGCCGAACGCATCCGCCACCCCATCGTAGAGCCTGTAGCTCAACTGGCGTCGAACTCGGGTGGTATGGTAGGGCTCCCCGCCCGGCCAACGGAATTGAGTTCGAAAGGACGCAAAGCGGTCTTGCTCGAACGTGCCAGGCTCGACCTCCAGGGCGTCTTTCCGGATCCCCTTCCGTTTCCAGGTATCCCCCAGCCGGTATACCTTGGGGGCCTGGATCTCTAGCTCAGCCCCCACGGCCTCGACTTTCAGCCCCCCCAGCCGGTCGGGCTCCATGTGGCTTTCGAGACGGGTGTATCCGGCCTGGTTGACGAACAGGGAATCGGTGTCGCAGTAGAAACAGTTCTCCGGTAGGGCAACCTCCCTCAGCGTCCACAGATAATCGCGCGCGTAAGCCGTGACGTGGGCCGCGATAGCGGGAAACGAGTTATTAGCCTCGCCCACGACTCGCGAGCTCCAGGTTTCGCCCATGATGCGATACAAGGCCCAACGCAGCCCGGTCCTCATATCGACGTAATAGTCGACGGCCAGGGCCTCCAGGTCAGGGTCATCGACACGAGCCCACTCGTGGTGCATTTGCCCAAACTTGCCGTAGAGGGAGTTCAGGCAAAGCTTGGTGAGATACCGGTAGGTGTCGTTCTTATCCTGGCCGTAACGGGTCTTCAGGTCGTGGAAAAAGCCGACATACTCCTTGAACAGAGGGGCATGTCTGTAGAGCACGCACTCGGAACACGACTCCAGGTGGCCGTGGTCTAGCGCATGGCTGATCTCGGGGGTCGACAGGGTAGCCTCGAAGCGCCCGACCGGGTACAGGATGTGTTGGCCTTGACGCACGGGATAGTATGCCTCGTCCGTGTCCACCATGCAGCGGGCCACGAGGGCATAGTCGTTCAACCAGTGCCGCAGGGTGTCCAGGGTTGGGAACTGACGCAGGCCGTACATCGCAGATGGGTACTCGTGGAGGGACATGACGTAGGGATACATGCTGTTGACGTCAAGTTTATAGTAAGGGCCGTCAGTCAGCACCCCTTGGTGCCAGACCGAACATCGCCCCCCGTGATAGGCCGCGCGCTCAAGGGCCAGTGCTTCCGGACTGGCATGGATGAAAATAGGATGGGGCATGAACCGATGGCGGTAGGCGTTGAATGCCTGACTGGGGACGGTCTTGCCCCAATTCCCCAAGTCGTGCAGATCCAAGAACTTGTAGTACGACTGCCAGGCCCGGACCATGATTTCGACGTCTCGGCGACAGTAGGGATCCAGCTCGGCATCGTTGGCGGTCAGGGGATCGACGTCAAGCTTGGGATACCCGAGGGTAACCCCCAGCTCAGCCAACTTGCCGGGAAAGTAGTTGGTGTTATCCAGCACACAGACACGCCCGCGTTCGTGGTCCAGGGACAGGATACAACTAAGTTGCCCCAGGTACAGGCTTCGCAACCGAAAACCCCGCGCTTTCAGCTCGGTGAACGCCCCCAAAACGCCAAAGTCGTACTGGACGTTGTGGGCAACGATGTAGAGGGGGTCTTTCTTCTTCAGGCGCGAGGTTACCAGGGCCCAAAACTCCGGCGCGTTCCCGAAGCGCGTGTAGGCTTCTTGATCTTGCTTGTCATCCGTGCGACGCAACCAGTAGCAACACCAACCAAACCGCAGCTGGTGCTCTACTATGTCTTCCTCGCGAGGAACCAGGCGCGACTCGACGTCCACGAACAGGTGCCGTGTGGGCCGGGTCGCGCTCTTGTTGGTTCGCAGCAGGTGCCAGCAACGGTTGGTCACCAGGAACGTCCAGCTCGATGGTAGGCATGAATGATCTTCATGGTAAACCCCGGCGCCATCCCTTGCGGGCCGGAGCTGGGGGTAAAGGCATCCACCTCGTCGAATATCTCGCCTGACGTCAGTTGGTTGTCCGTGTCGAACGCACCTTTCCGGGTCACCATCGTCCCCAACGTCAGATCAAACCCGGTGGTCTCGACCACGTAGCGATAGTTGCCCGCAATTTTCTGATACCCTTCCCGGTGCCACCGCCGGGGGATCAGCTCCTCGTCCCCCAGCAGGGCAATCTCTCGCAGTTGAGCTTGCTCCCCGAGGGTAGCAATGACGGCCTCGCGGAAATATTCTCGGGGGGTGTACAAGGGGGTATCGCGTGTGGTTGCCCAGAGCTGATCGATGTCTATGATCAGCGGGTGGGCCTTCATGACCATGGGAACAAAGACCTCAGCCCTGGCCCTCCACTCGGGCTCTAACAGTTGTGGCATGTTCAGAGCCTCGGCGTGCTGGGATCACGGACGGGGAGTTTTCGTAACGCAGGTACCCCATCGGCGTCGCGGGGATCCCAGATGCGATGGTCACGGACGGTATCCGAGTACAGGGTATCCGGGGCAATCAGATCAACAGATAGTTTCACGATTGCGATCCTGGGGGGGGGACGGGGGTTGGAGGCAGTCGCCAGCCACAGGGGGAGAGATAGCCAGGCCTCGGTTAACGTCTGGTAGGAAGAGGACCATTTCCAGTATTTACCCCCGGGGGTCCATTCATAAACACAGTATTTTACTCTCTTATGCATCGTCATCCTCCAAATCCGTCTCTCTCCAGCGCTCAACGTTGGGCGGCACGATCCCCCAGGCGTGCATCGAGAAACTACGCAAACTATCCAGGCACACCTCCAGGCCGACCATGGTTGCCTGGAGTAAGTGAGCCAGGTCCGGATGGGGACCTTGAAAACCCTCTTTCAGCTCCAGGCAACGCAGCTGGGCTAACTCGATGTTGTTGATGGCATGGCCGAGCTGCTTCTTGAGTATATCGCGGTGGGTCTTTGGCATGTCAGTCTCCTGTATTTCTCCTCGGATGTCAAAGGGGGGGAGGGGGCCTCCCCCGCTCCCCCCACCTCCCTGATCGAGTACTTACTCCACGATCCAGGCGCGCCCCTTCCGGGTGAACGTGGCCTGTAGGGGGAAAGCCCCCTCGGCCTCAGCCGTGACCAAGGCATCGATTACGAACATGCCCATGCAGCGGTAGGAGCGTTTTTCGCCATCCGGCGTTACCGCCTGCAGGACGACGTACTGCCCTAGCTCTGACTCGAACAGCTCGAAGCTGTCCACCCGCACCTCGGTGCCCTCGACGTCTGCCAGGGTTGGCATCCGCCCAGCCGCCTGGGCTCGGGCGTACTCGTGTAACCGTGTCATTGTGTGTCCCTCCCTCTCTACAGGTGTGCCAATAATGTTTGGATGGCATCCAACAGAACCAACAGACTGAGCAACAGACTTACTAACAGCGCAACCAGTACCAGCCGACTTCGCATTTCAGGCATCACCCCCCCTCCAGGAAATTAGCTTGGGCATTCTCTAGCTGTGCTTGTACGGTCTCCAACGTTTGGTTCACGCTCCTCAGCGTGCGGGTTAGACTATTCCCGTCCCCGTACTCGCGTTGGGTGTCCCTCATGAGCCAGCGCACGTCCTGGCCTAGCTTCGCGGCTTCTTGCAGCAGCTTGGTCAAGTCCACGCTCGTGGCAGCCGGGTCAGTTGTGTGCATCTTCTTGCTCCTTCAGCAGGTCTTGGGCCTCCAGGGACCAGGCGTGGGCATTAATCAGAGCCATTTTCAGGTGTGTCAGAGTGATTGACACCAGGCTCTCACGACCGTAGACAAGCTCATAGTCCGCAGTCAGGCGGAGCACCTCCGCGCTCAGGTTGTTGAGCATATCTTTGCAGCTACCGAGTTTCTTGACCGTGGCGGCATAATCAGACGCTTGCATCTTCCTGCTCCTTCAGCTGGCGCTGAGCCTCCAGGGCCCAGCCCTGGGCATTGGCTAGGGCCGTTACCAGGAGGGCCATCGTGAGAGACAGGTCACTCTCGCGGTCCCCAGCATCGTCATAGTCGTCGCTCATGGCGCGAACTCCTATGAGCAGGACGTTGATTTGTGTGCTGTAGATACTTAGCTTGTTCTTGAAGTGAAGGGCTTTGGTTAGAAACATAGTGTCTCCTCCGGCCTACTTTGCCGCGTTCTTGCTGCCGATCTCCACCATCTGGACGGATACCTGATAGCGCTTGCCGTCGATCTCGACCTTATCCTGGCCGTAGTAGCCGCGAGAGCCTGTGGAGAACGTCTTTGGGTGGACCATGATGGCCCCGATCACGTTGCCATCCTCGAACTTGCGAATCGTGGCTGTTAACACTGTGGGTCTCCTTTGGGGGCTCTCTCCCCCCGGCAGGCTGTCCGACCGGGGGGGATTGTGGATTGAGAGTTACGTTATGGGATCCAAGCGCACCGGGGACCCAGCCTCATGCCACCGGGCGCGGAGTTCCTGGTGGAGCGGACGGGCCTCCAGGTAGGCATCCATTCGTGCCCGGGCTTGGTCCTCGGTATTAACGTACACGGACCCGAGGTGAACCCGACCATTCTCCCCGTCCAGGTATGCCGTCCAGCGCTTCATGTTGCTCTCCTCTCTGAAAATGGAAACCCGCTCGTCCGGCAGTCGCGATGCCGTTCGAGCGGGGGTTTCCCGACTTATGTGTGCCCGGAGGTGTCGCGACCACCGTCCGCCCTTATCCGTATCAGCAAGGCCATTGTACCACGGCCCGGGCCAGAAAGCACTAGGCATTTATGCCTATCTTTCGGTCTGGGTTATGGCCTCAGAGCAGCTTCAGCTTCCGGGCCGCGTTCAGCCAGGGCCGCCAGGATCCTGCGTTCAGCCAGATCTCGTAGGCCGCCAGGGCATTGACCTGGGGGTCGAACAGGTTCCACAGGGCATACCGGGGATGGGCCTTGACGTTGATCTGCCAAAGTCCGCGCGAATCTTCGCCCTGGGTGTTGTGGGCGTGGGTACACCACTCCGACTCCAGCCCGGCAATATCCACCGCATGGTCAATCTCCTGGTACGGCCAGTACATCGCGGCCAGCAAGGTGACCTCATGCCGACGCAGCTTGCGAGGGGTCATAGGGGTCAGGTCCATGTCCTAGCTTCCCTCCCGTTCTCGGCGCAACCGTTCGGCCTCAGCTCGTGCTGCCTCTTGGGCGATGGCGATGCGCTCGGGTCCTGATGCCTGACGTTCGAGTTCCTGACGTCCGCTTTCAGCATAGCGCTGATAGCGCTCGATCAGACGGTCCAATAGTGCTTTGGTGGCGGGCATCTTCCTATCCTTCCCTTATCCTCGATCCAGGGCACTCAACGGGCCGCTATCAGGGCGAGGTCCCACGTTCTCTCGACCCACGGCCATGGCCCCCAACAACCAAATATCGTACTCGGTATAGCCGAGCCCCCGCATGTTCTCGCTATATTCCGGGAGCGTGATGAGCTCATCCGTCAGACACTTGCGATACTGAGCCTCGGTCAGACGCCGGGAGCGCGTGTTACGCTCAGTATCCCATTCCGCCAGCACCTGCTGCTGGGTGTCCCCGGTAACGTCCAGTTGACCCAGCCGGACGATGGCGTCGCCGCGATTGATCCCCCGCGCCACGTAGGCGCTTCCAACGGCCTTGAGCTCATTCTCCGTCATCCCCAGGGCGTAGGCCAGATCGGCTGCGGACAACACGTACTCTGCCTCAGCCGGGCCATAGCCGGTATCAACCAACATGGCTTTGGCCGTGGCTGCGGTAATCAGCCGCCGCAGGTAGGCTTTCTCAACCAGGGTACGGATGTCCTTTTGGTACTCCTTCAAGTAGTCCGGCGTCTCGTCGACTTCTTTCTCCCAGTCGGCCAGGTCGAGCAGAACCTCGATGTCTTGGCTGTAATACTTCATGGCCTGCAGGCGCGTTACAGTCTCCCCACGGGTCAAGATGCGCTTCTTGTAGGCCTGGATGATCGCCGAGACGGTAGCCGTCTTGTACTTCTCCGGCTTGGCCTCCCCTTTCTCGTCCTCGTACCGGACGGTGAACTCGGCCAACCGCTCGGCGTTGGTCTCGTCGTAGCCGAGATCCAGGTAGGATCGTTTTACCCCCTCCCGGGTTAGCACATCGACGCCGTACATGCGCCGCACGTCGACGCGCGTGAGCGGTGAGTAAGCAGCTCGAACCAGCCGGTCGCGCCAGAAGGCGGGGATGTCCTGGATTTTCAGCAGCGTCGTCAGCTCGGTCTTGCTGATGATACCGCGATGAAGCATCTCGTAGCCCATGGACAGTGAGGGCAGATCCCAGTGTGCCCGCCAGTATCGCTTGGCCCAAATGGGGTCAAACCCGTGGAGGGCCATATCCCGGGCGAACTCAGCCGGGAAATCCTCGTCGTAGGCCCACTGGGCGGCGATGTCATCCCGGTATGCTTCCCGCACGCCGAATCTCACCAGGTCGGGAGGGGCGGGTATGGGGCGGGTAGTTCCCAGGATCAGTTCGATGACACGATCCGGGATCCCCGACTTGCGGAACTCAGCGACAACCTCCGTGCGAGTCAGCAAGCCCCGGTACATCGCAGGTAACAGGGTGCCAGCATCCATGAGTCGGTACGAGTTCTGAATCAGGAGGCTCGCGTCCTCGGGGGCAACCCCGAGCTTGGTCAGGCGCTCCAGCAGAGCCGAGGCTGTCAGCAGGCCGCGAAAATAGGACTCGATCAGATCGGCCACCGAGGCTCGCATCTGGGCGATATTGACCAGCGCGGAGCCGTATCCATCCGGGTAGCCGTGCTTGGCAAACAGCGCCGTCAGCTCGGCCTCGCTGATCAGCCCCCAGCGTCGCATGGCAATTGAGGCCGAGATATCCGGGATGGACGGGCGAATCACGGCCATTAACCCTTGCGCGAGCTTGATCTGCAGCACGCCCAGGACGCTACCGATAACCGATCCCCCGGCCTGGGAGCCAATCCCTGCCAGGACGGCTGCTCCAGCCGCATCCTTGGGAGTGCGGACTTTGACCAAAAACGCGCGCACGTCCGGATCCAGATCGGGGAGGCCCAGAATCCGGTCGATCAGCGGGGCGGTGTACTCCACCAGGGCGGGCTCGATACGGTCCAGGAACTGGACTCCCAGCCCGGCCAAGAAGGCCCCCATCCCCCCGCCCATAATTTCCAGGACGCGGTAGACCCAGTGCGAAACCGTGTATTCGACGGCACCGCCCAGGGTAGTCGGGAATTGTCCCCGGCTGGGCTCGTTGACCCTCGCGACATTGCCCCCGCCGATGCCGATGTCAAACGGCATTAGAACTCCCCCTCCCAGAGGTATCGTAGGACGCTCTCGCAAAAGCGGCTAACGGTCAGCTTATGGGGCGTCAGGAACTTGATCTTGGCGTTGATGACCATCGTCCAAATAAACCCCCCTGGGTCGGAGAGAAACGCGGACAGGGTCTCCCAGCTGAGTTGTAGGATCTGCTGGACCCGTGTCCAGTGCTCCTGCCAGAACCCGTAGAAGCGGTTGTACCACTCCGTGAAGAACGACAGTAATTTCCCCGACCATTCCGTCCACAGCGCGGATAGCCGCCCCCACCAGTCATTGAACAGCGTCTGGAGCTTGTTCCACCACTCCGTAACCAGGTTGGATAGTTGCCACCACCAGTCCGTGAACAGGCCCGACAGTTTCCCCCACCACTCTGTAACTAGCCCAGAGAGTTTCCACCACCAGTCCGTGAACAATCCCGACAGTTTCCAGTACCAATCTGAGACCAGGCTCGATAATCGCCAGTACCAGTCCGATGCCAGATTAGATAGTCTCCACCACCAGTCCGACCACAGCATGCCCAGCCGACTGCCCCAGTCCGATAGCAGGCTCGAAAGTCGCCACCACCAGTCGTTGAACAGTCCAGAGAGACGCCAGTACCAGTCTGATACCAGGTTACTGAGCTTCCACCACCAGTCGTTAAACAGCGAGGTGAGTTTGTTCCACCACTCGTTGTACAAGTTCTGCAACTTGCCCCAGAACTCATGATACAAGTTCTGGAGGGTATTCCACCAGGTGTTCAGGAAGTTCTGCAGCTGGTACCAGGCGTCGCGCAGCCAGTCGTCAATAACGCCCATGTTATCCTGCTAGCCTGCGGTGTGCCTCGATCTCGATCTGCAGGCGCGCCTTGACGCCGGCTGCATCGCGGTACTGTGCCGGGGTGACGTCGATCTCGATCAGCGTGCCGTCCTCCAGGCGGTAGGTGAGCTTCCGGCCCTTGACCGGGTTGGACCTGACGTCCAGGAAAATCCACGGCTCGTCCTGGACCAATTGAGCTACATTTCCTGTCTCATTCGCCATGCTGCCCTCCACTTAACTGACTGATCGCGGTTTGGACCTTGGTGCCAAACCAGAACCCGATGATCGTATACCCCACGTTTACCAGTGCATCCGGCGGGGTCCCACCTCGCAGGATGATCACCATGATACCCGTCCAGATTCCTACAGTCAGTAGTCCCTGTAAGATGATGCTCTCGCGGAACAGTAGCCAGAACTCTTTCATGTTCGTGAGCCCCTCCTAGGGCTCGTTTTGGGTGATGATCACGGCATCGATATACGAGGGCGCGATGCTGCCCACGCCTCGCGCCGTTATCACGCCACAGTAAAACCAAGAATATCCGGCTCCCCCGGTGAAAAGCGGCTGATATGCGGACAGGTCATAGGTCACATCGTTCAGGATGTAGCGCACGTAACGCCGGGCGGTGAGATCCGCTACTAGCTTGACCGTACAATTAAGGGCCGTCGAGGGCAACAACGGCACGGACGTGGCAAAAGTCACCCAGCCCGCGTCCTGATCGTAGACATCCAGGGCCCGGTCCGCGACACGATATTGAACCATCGCCCAGCCCGCCACGTTCGCGTCTTGCCAAACGATGTCCTGTTGATGGGTGTCTTGCGGGTTTCGCACACTAAACGTGCTCTCCAGCCCCACGCGTGAATACACCGGCAGGGGCAACGTAATCCACAGGGTCACGTCACACGCAGCCGCCCCGTCCCCCAACACGGCGAGCGAGTACGGCCCGTGGCGGGAGTGCCCAACGTGCAACCCCGCCGTACATGAGGGGCCCGATGCCTCGTACAGCGCCCCCCACAGCCCATCATTGAAGTTGTTCACGTAGATCACGTCACCACGCCGATCCCAGGTCACAGGACTGCCGAGGCGCGCCACGGCCTCGCCCAGGTCGTCTAGCCCGTAAGTCGTTTGTCTGGGCCCGACCAGTCCCCAGTCGGGCGTTCCGTGTGGCATGATGATCCCCTATGCCTCCGCCGTCATGCGGTAGCCGGTAACGTAAACCCTGGTCCCATCACCAGCCTGTCCTCCTATGAAGTACACGCGCACATAGTCGGCGGCATCCAGGTACATGTGACCTGACCAACAGACATGCTCGTCTGTACCAATTGCTCTTGTCTCAATACCCGCCATGTAAAAGCCGCCATCGTGATTAACGCCAAACAACATGGCGGTAGTTGGCCGCACAACCTCACTTCCACAGATCGTCGTCACCACCCAGACTTCCCCCGCCGGTACGACGTTTGATTCCCGATACCCGTCCACGCCTGAGATTATATCCCATACATAATCCACCAGCACGCCCTTAAAGCTAAACAACTGGTTCTCGCCTCGCACCTTGACCCGGTCCGTGGCCACGGACTGCAGCGCGTTACGCAGGTCATCGATGAGCTGCAGCGCCGTGATCATCGTCAGCTGGTGCGCCGCCGTGGCCGCGCCGGCGGGTAACGCCGACGTCAGCACGTCCGCCTGGATGTGCCCGTTGGCATCCACAGTGAGGGCGCGGTACGCCGTCCCGTCCCAGCCGAGGACGCAGCGTGGGGCCGGGACGTGGATAGGGTAAACTTCGGGCATGGGATATCCTCTCTCCCTAGTAGGGTATCTCCCCCTCGAGGGAAACCCCTGGCCAACCAACGAGCTCGCCCTCGACGCCCGACAAAGGCGCGGAGGGAGCCTCGATGGACACGCCAACCATCAGGGTATGAGCATAGGAATCGTCGTCGTTCCAGGCTCTGATTGTCAGGCGGTGCGGTTCCTCGTCCAGGGGCTCGAAGTCATTGAAGGAAAAGACGTGGTTGTCCCAGGCAAAGGACTCCCCGGGGGTGGTAGGATACAGCTGATGCTCGTGCCGGAAGATCTGTAGGTGGCACAAGCCCACACACCCTCGGGGAAAACCGACGTCGATGTGCGTAATCACGCCCGGGGCAACCTCCATGTGATGCTCATAGGGATCGCCCCGGGGCGTCTGAAGGGGTATCGGGAGAAAGGCCAGGTAGTACATGTTAGTTACCTGGGGATATAGGCGACAGTCGTCTCCACGGCGTCATCGATGCCCGCCACGTAGATGCCCACGTCGAAGGGCACCCCGCTCCCGAGATCATAAGCCGAGGTGGTGGAAACCGCGACCTCGAGCCTCAAGAACTTTCGTCCCGCCGTCGCGTCCCTGCCGTCGTAGACGTCCACGTAGTCCGCGTCGCTATCCGGCCAGAACAGGATGTTCGTCAGCAAGCAGGGACCATCGAAGACGACCCCCGACCCTTTGATCCTCCGCCACGCCTTCTCGACCATCCTCGTCTCCTCTTTACCCTAGTAGCGGAGGATATCCTGGACGAACACCCTCCCGGCCAGCGACGCAGCTGCCTCAGTCAACACCAGGTCGAGTGCTCCAAAGGGGCGGGCGTCGAGCAGATCGATGCCATCGTATTCGTGATCGAACCCGATGCGCAGGCACTTCTGGAACCCCCAGCCACGGCTAGTGAAGGACACCTCTTGTGCCCCGGTTGCCGCCGCCGCAACGCGCGCAGGGATGGTGATCCCGTGAACATTGGTGTCGATAGCCCCCGCGTAGCCATAGGGAGTTGCCTGCACGTCCTCGATGTAAGACCACCAGTAGGGCAGGTCCATCTCCGAGGTCGAGACCAGGTAGTCGATCCCGCCCACGATGTTAGCTAGCCCGTACTCAGATACCTCCTGGGCCGTCCAGATCATCGGTTCCTGGATGATCACCGGGCTGAACTCGCCGTTGTTGACCCGTACCTCAAGCTTGGTGAACGTGCCGCCGATGGTGTTGGCCCGCGTCCCGGCCTGCACGCCGATTCGCCGGATCTGCACGCCCACCGGGATCTCGATCGTCTTGATGTTGTCCGCCGCCGAGGTGGTCCAGTAGGCCAGCTGGCGCGAACGGAAGAGGGCGCCGAAATCCGGCTCACCTGGACCCATCCAGCGCCACCCGTAAAGCTTGATGTCGTGGTCATTGGCGGCGAAGTAGTCCGCCGAGCCCTCGTGCAAGTTGTAGGTGTACTCCAGGTAGGTCTCGTTCAGACGCGCCAGGTCCAGCCCATACTCCCGGTCGTAGAAGTCGCGGCCAAACAGCAGGAACAGCACCACATCGTTGCCGGTGGCGGCCTCCTGCCGATATCGCCGGGGGTTCGGTCGCCCCAGATCCCAATAGTTCATGGCGTCCAGCTGCTGGCCGGTCAGGGACATGAGCACCCGTTGGCCTGCCTCCAGCACCTCGATCTTGGAGATCAACGACTCCAGTGGATAGACGACCGTGTTCAGCGTGCGCGTGGCGTAGCGGTTGCAGTTGATGCGCATTTCGAGGCAGGTGTACTTGCCGATCGCCGGGAGTTTGTAGCGCCAGGTGGCGTTATCGTCCAGGTCGGCGGTGGAGGTGAGTCGAACTCTCTGCATGTAAGGCATTGTGTTGTCTCCTTCGCCTACCGCTTGAACTTTGCCATCTCGCGCGTCCACTTGGTCATGCGTGAGATCGAGTCTTCCAAAGTCAGGTCAGGCATCTTGTCGACTTCCGACATGACGCGATCTTCGTAAGCCAGCAACTTGGCTCCGAACTCCTCGACCTTCTCCCGCGCCCCGTCGATGCCTGATGCGATGCGCCCGATCCCCTTCTCGGTCGTCTGCCGCTTCCAGTCCTCGAGCGTGACTCTCGCGAGTCCAGCTTCCCATTTGCCGGATTGTACCGCGTCGGTCAAGTTCGCCAACATCTTGGTTTTCTTGGCTGCCGCCTGGGCTGTCGGAGCCACGTTAACGCGCGCAATGCCCCTGCGGATATCCTCGGTGCTGGCCTTCAACCGTCTCGCTTGCTTTTCGGCGTATTCCGACGCCGTCACTTTCACGGGCATGTCAGATCCTCCTGATGCGGTGGCCGGTTGTCAAAACCGGTTGTTATACGAGCGTTAGAGCCTCCCCTACCCTACCCCCCGTTAATGGCAATCGGAGTTCGAGGAGAGAAGTACTCCTGCTTCTGCCCTTGAATCATACCACTCCCGGTCAAGAATGTCAAGGTTGCCCCCCATCGAGCCGGAGTACCCCGCCCGGATTCCTGAAGTTCACCCCCTCACCCTCGCCAGCTCCCGGCCCGGGTTTTGGCGGGGAGCCGATTTAAGAGAAATACGATCCCCTTTGTGGGCTTGCCGGTGCCATACCGGACGAAACATGTCCAGATGA
>Ga0307376_10004438_pt1 | contig 12862 bp, 12 predicted proteins | sample TR2MG_FD_202536 | JGI IMG/M metagenome (GOLD analysis project Ga0307376, IMG submission 202536) | Soil microbial communities from Risofladan, Vaasa, Finland - TR-2 | ecosystem: Environmental > Terrestrial > Soil > Coastal area > Acid sulfate soil | place: Finland: Risofladan, Vaasa | collected... | reverse complement strand
CCGCCGCTGCCGACGATGCACATATCCTCGGGCAGGTTGGCCGCGTACCACTCCAGGGAGCGCGTGGAGGCCGTTGCAGGGTCGGGCCAGGGATACGCCTCGAACTCTTCCCAGTTGGTGATGGGGCCCCGGTGTTCCTCCATGTAACTCCGCCCACCCTGGCGGGATAGCCCGGCGGTATCCTCGACCGAGGTGTGCTTGAGCGGCATGTCCAGCCCATCCAGGCCGCAGCGCACGTAGTCGTAGCCCAGGAAACGTTGGATGGCCACCTGGCGCCTCAGGTCGAAGAACGGATCGTCCAGGTCCAGCCCCTCCAGGAGGCCGAACCGCTCGCAGATGGCCGCCTGAACCTCCTCATCCAGGAAGAGTTCCATGGAATAAACCCGATCCGGCGTCCCCTGCCGCCGGAGGCAGCGGACCAACCCTTCCCAGTTGGGGGTGACGTCTACGGAGAAAAGGCTGTGCTTCATGGATGCATGTCTCCTGTCCTCAACAGAAACCCGGTTTTTGGGAAAAACCGGGTTTCTTAGTCCCGGCCGAACTCGCGGGCCAGTTGTTCGACGCTCAAGTGGATCATGGTCGGCCGCCCGTGCGGGCAGGTGCGCGGGCTGGCAGATTGCTCCAACGCCCGTAGCAGGTCCTCCATCTCGGCCTGGGACAGCACCTGCCCGGCCTTGACCGCGGCCTGCTTGCAGACCTGGCGGGCCACGGCCTCCTCGACCCGGCCCCCCAACGGCGCATCCCCCGCCTCCAACGCCGCCGCCACGTCCTCCAACACCTGGCGCGGGTCCACCTGGGCCACGATGGCGGGGACCGCTCGCACCAGCACCGTCGTCCCGCCGAAGGGTTCCAGATGGAAGCCCAGGCTGCTCAACGCTTCGCCGTATTCCTCGAGCAGGCTCGCCGATTCGGGGGCCAGTTCCACCGGCTGCGGCGCCAGGAGCACCTGCGACACCACCGCTGCTCGTTCACGCTCGGCCAGCAACCGTTCGAACAGCACCCGCTCGTGGGCGGCGTGCTGATCAATCAGATACAGCCCTTCCGGCCCTTCGGCCACGATGTAGGTCGCGCTCAACTGCCCTACCACCCGCAATAATGGAAGCCGGCCCGGCTCCGATGCACGTTCAGACGCCACTACGTCGAGACTTTCCACGTCCAGGCGCTGTTGCTCGCCGGCTGGCTGAAGCCTCAGATGGGCCAACCGCTCGTGGTGCTCCTCTCCCCACTGCGGGGAAGGAACCAACCAGGCACCTGCCGGGCGGGCGGCGAAGGGCACCGGGGACCGCTCGAGCAACGTGCGGCGCACCGCCTTTTGCACCGCCCGGAAGACCACATCCGCATCGCGGAAGCGTACTTCCGCCTTGGCAGGGTGCACGTTCACGTCCACGTCCTCCGGCGGCAGCCGCACCATCACCACGGCCAGCGGGTAGCGGCCAGCGGGGAGGAGGGTGTGGTAGGCCTGAGTGACGGCGTAGGCCAGACGGGCGTCCTGCACCCAGCGCCCATTGACGAAGAGGGTAATAAAGCCCCGGTTGGCCCGATGCATCGAGGGTGGGCTGACGAAGCCCGTGACCTGGATGCTGGAAGTTGGAAGTTGGAGGTCAGAGGTTGGAGGTTGGTCGCCAGGGAGGATATCAAGCGCGGCGGCGCCGGCCTCCAACCCGTAGACGGCGATCAGCACGTCGCGCAGGCGGTCGCTGCCCGGGGACTGGAAGGCCGTACGGCCGTCGTGGACCAGTGTGAAGCGCACCGCCGGGTAGGCCATCGCGTAGCGGGTGAGCCACGCGTCCACGTGCCTGCGCTCAGTCTGCTCGGCACGCAGGAACTTGCGGCGGGCCGGGACGTTGAAGAACAGGTCCTCGACCGTCACCGCTGTGCCCGGCGGCCGGCCACTCTCCTGGCGGGCCACCACCTGGCCCCCATCCAGCCGCAGCAGCGTCCCAACCGGCTCTTCGGCCGCGCGGGTCACAAAGGTCACCCGGCTGACAGCGGCGATGGAGGTCAGCGCCTCGCCCCGGAAGCCCAGGGTCATGATGTGCGCCAGATCGTCGGCCGTGGCCAGTTTGCTGGTCGAGTGGTGATAAAAGGCCAACTCCGCCTCGGCGGGCGGCACGCCACAGCCATCGTCGGCCACGCGGATGAAGCGCTTGCCGCCGGCGCGCGTCTCCACCTGGACGTCCCGAGCGCCAGCGTCTATGCTGTTCTCAACCAATTCCTTGACCACAGACGAGGGGCGCTCGACCACCTCGCCGGCAGCGATCTGGGAGGCGACGTGTTCCGGCAGCACACGAATGGGCATAGGGGATCTCCTGACGGGCTCATTGTATCACACAAATCCAGATTTGACATTTCGTTTCCTATGCGGTAGCATGCGTGCGGTCGTGCTAGACGGGGAGCTGGCGGTGCCCTGTACCCGCAATCCGCCATAGCGGGGTCGAATTCCCCCCCGAGAGCCGGGTCATGCGATACTGCCGAGGTCAGGCGGTGTTGAAGATTGGGTCCTGCGCGGCAGGAGCCTTCGAACCCCGTCAGGTCCGGAAGGAAGCAGCGGTAAGGAGTTTCTCCTGGGCGCCGCAGGGGCGCCTGGTTGGAGCCGGTTGATCCCGGTAAGCCGGGTGAGGCGGTTCGACGGGAGGTGCACGACCAGTCATCAAGGGAGGCGGCGGAACCGCCGCCTCCTCCTGTGTATCAATACCCTATGGAGAATACAGCGACCATAAGCGCAGCGACATCGTCCAAACAGGCCGGAAACAACCCTCCCCTCCGGCTCCCCCCTGAGAGGGGGGAGGGATTTGCCTCCCTACCCGTGCTACGGGGATTGGTGGCGTTCCTGGCGTTGGCGTTGATCGCCAGCGTGCTGGTGGCCGGCTATCAGATCGCGCTGACGCCGGTCACGCTCATGGTGGACGGCCAGGTGCAACGCCTGCGCACCCACCAGGACACCGTGGCGCTCCTGCTGATGGACACCGGCCTCGCGCTTTATCCCGAGGACGACGTCACGCCTGCCTTGGATGCGCCGCTGGAGCCGGGGTTGACGGTAGAGGTGCGGAGGGCCCGTCCCGTGTACATCAGCGCCGATGGGCACGACGTGCTGTTCCGCACCCACGCCACGTCGGTCGAGGCGGCGTTGGAGGAGGCGAGAGTGTCGCTGGGCCCCTACGACGAGGTCGAGGTCGAAGGAGCACTGCTGCCCGGCAGCCATACGTCTCCCCTCGCCCTGGCAGGGAGAGGGGCCGGGGGTGAGGGTTCGCCCGCCCGCATCGTCATCCACCGCGCTGTGCCCTTTACACTCCACGAGGATGGCCAGGCGACGATACTCTACACGACCGCTGCCACCGTCGGGGAGGCGTTGCGCCGGGCCGGGCTGACGCTCTACCTGGCCGACGGGGTCCGGCCAGGGCTGGGCGAGCGCATGTCCGCCGGGCTACACGTCTACGTGGACCGTTCCGTACCCGTGACGGTGCAGGTGGATGGGCGGACGCTCCGCACCCGTACGCACCGGGAGCGCGTGGACGAGGTGTTGGCCGACTTGAGGATCGTCCTCATCGGTGAAGACTATACCATCCCCCCCCTGGATGCCTCCCTGGAAAACGACGTTCCGATCCAGGTGGTGCGGGTCAGCGAGCGGTTCCTGGTCGAGCAGGACCCCATTCCGTTCGAGTTCACGTGGCAGCCCGATCCAGACCTGGAACTGGACTCCCCTGCACGGGTGATGCAAGAAGGGGTCCCCGGCGTCCTGGAACGGCGCATCCGCGTGCGCTACGAAGACGGCCAGGAGATCGCACGGGAGGTCGAAAGGGAGTACGTGGCGGTCCCACCCACGACCAAGATCATGGGGTATGGGATCCAGATCGTCGTCCGGACCCTGGAGACGCCAGAGGGGCCGGTCGAGTACTGGCGCGTGATGCGCATGTTGGCGACCTCGTACTCTGCCTCGACGGCCGGCACGTCAAAGTCGAGCCCCTGGTATGGGCGCACCGCCACCGGCATGGTCATGAAGCACGGCATCGTCGCCGTGGACCCGCGCTACGTGACCCTGCGCACCCGCGTCTACGTGCCCAACTACGGGATCGGCCTGGCCGGAGACACGGGCGGTGCGATCAAGGGGCGACGCATTGACCTGGGGTACGACGACGACAACCTGGTGCTGTGGTATCGTTGGGTGGACGTATATCTGCTCACCCCGGTGCCGAGCAAGATCAACTATATCCTCGATTAGAGCCGGCCCGTGAGGCCGATGGGTACAGCGGTGAGGCCAATGGGACCATCGGACGTGCACAGGCTGCTAGAGCAGTGGGACCTCCGGCCGAGCAAGGGGCTGGGCCAGAATTTCCTCGTAGATCCGGCTGCGCTGGAAAAGATCGTCGCAGCCGCCGGACTGACCCCCGACGACGTCGTCCTGGAAGTGGGAGCAGGGCTGGGCACACTGACCCGGCGGCTGGCCCAGGAGGCCGGGCGCGTCGTGGCCGTGGAACTGGACCGGCGGCTGATCCCGGTCCTGGAGAGCGTGCTGGCTGGCCTGGACAACGTGACTCTGGTCCAGGGCGACATCCTGGCGCTGGACCCCGCGGCCTTATTCCAACCTCCAACCTCCAATCTCCAATACAAAGTCGTCGCCAACCTGCCTTACTATATCACCTCGGCCGTGCTGCGCCACTTGCTGGAGGCAGCTCTCAAGCCCCAACGGATGGTGCTCACCGTGCAGCGCGAGGTGGCGGAGCGCATCGTCGCCAAGCCCGGGCAGATGAGCCTGCTGGCAGTGAGTGTGCAGTTCTATGGGCAACCGCGCCTGCTCTTTCGTCTCAAGCCAGGCAGTTTCTACCCGTCGCCGGAGGTGGAATCGGCGGTGGTACGGGTGGACCTCCACCCCACGCCCCCCGTGCCCGTCGAGGAGACGGCCGCCTTCTTCCGCGTGGTGCGGGCCGGCTTTGCGCAGCGCCGCAAGCAACTGCGCAACACGCTGGCGGCCGGCCTCAGGCAGCCGCCGGAGGAGGTGGCAGACAGGTTGAGGGAAGCCGGGGTGGACCCCCGCCAACGTGCGGAGGCGCTCAGTTTGGAGGAGTGGGCCAGGGTGGCCCATGTGCTAGGCCGCCTCGGTATCTGACGCACAGGGGAAATAGTCACCTGCCTCGCTCGCCAGGAGAATCTCTGCTGCGGCGAGGTCCCCTTCTGCCTTGTGGAGCCATTGCTGGACAAAATCCCGAATGACCTCCTCACGGCTTCGCATAGATGACTCTCCCGTACTTTGCGGCAGGGTAGGCAATACCGCCGATCACGTCGCGGGTCTCTTCAAACTCCTGCCGTGAGATGGTGATCACCTGAATGGGCAGTGGCATATCTCGAAACAGTCCCTGCGTGCGTAGCCTGCGTTCTTCACGGCTTACAGGCCGTCCGGTGACCACCAGCAGGTCGAGGTCGCTGTCGGCTGTGGCCCGCCCTTCGGCGTAGGAACCAAACAGGATCACCTGCTCTGGAGCGAGCGCATCCACGATACGCCGGGTAACGTTGCGCAGCAACTCGTCTGTTACAGACTGAGAACCGCTTGGCATGTCAGTTGGGGATGCTGAGCGCTTTCCCATTGATAGTCTTCCCTACGACAGTATACCACTTTATAGATTGCCTGCCAACGTAAAATATCCGTGTCAATCCGTCTCATCCGTGTTATCCGTGTCCCAATTGCCCCTGCGACCACACGGGGACGAACAGACCCCACTGCTCGGGACAGGCGCGGATGAATTCCTCCATCCACGCGGCTACCTGCCGCAGGTTGACCCGCAGGTCCTCGTGCGGGTCGCCGGTACGGACCATCTCCAGCGGCGGTGACACGCGCATGACGGTGCGCCCATCCGCGTCCCGATAGGGAGCGCCGACCAGGATGGCCGCGTCGGTCTTGAGCGCCAGCCGCACGTGGCCGGTCGGCAAGAGAGCGGGGCGGCCGAAGAACTCGACCGTGGTCTCCTCGCCGCCGACAGGCCGGTCCACGCCGGTCAGCACGGCCCCGCCATGCCGCAAACGGCGCACGGCCTCCCGCAAGGCCGGAACGCTGATGGACGTCAGGTAGACGCCGGCGCGCGTGCGCATTTGGTCCATCAGGTTAAAGCCCCCGGTCGGCCGGTGGGCCAGCCCCAACACCTGCATTTCCAGGCCATAGACCACCAGCGCAAGAATACCCAGGTCGAAATTGCCGGTGTGGGTCCCCGCGATGATCAGCCCCTTGCCGCGCTGCTGGGCCTGCTCAATGTGGACATACGCTGCGGGTGGAATATGGACGGCGGCCCGGATCGCCGCCTGGCCCTGGCTCACCAGGTGCCATAGTTCGTAGTTGTTGCGCGCGGCATTACGAAAGACCTGGCGCACCAGCCGGTGTAACGCCCTCTCGTCCACCTGCGGCCCCACCCCCCTCTGGCTCCCCCCTGAGAGGGGGGAGGGATTTGCCACCACCTGGCGCAGGTTGGCGCGTACGATCCAGTAGACCGCCGGCTTGCGCCAGTTGATCAGCCCGGCGATGAGGCCCGCGACCAGGTGTCCGATGAACGGAGGCGCGTATCTGCTGACAAACATCCCCAGGCCGGTCACGGCGCGGCTGCCGAGGAAGCGCTGCAGCGGTGTGAATACGGGCAAAGGCCCGTTGGTTCGGGGGTCGGAATCGGTGACTTGGGACACGTTACCCTACTTCCTCCACCTGGAAGATGGTGTCGGCGTGTTCCAGCAGTGTTTGGGCGCGCTCCGGGGGGGTCTTCTTCGCCTCCAGGTACTTGGCCAGCAGGTCGCGATCGGTCATCTCTTCGGGGGCCAGGTTGCCCAATCGCACCCGCGCCTCCCGCTCGACCTCGCGGATGATGGAGCCGATAAAGTAGGCCTCAGAGAGCAGGGCGCGCACATCCCGGTCGCGCACCAGCGGCTCCTGGTCGGCTCGCAGTTGCAGGATCAGCCGCACCACGGCGTCGTGCAGGTGGTGAGCGGCCACTGCCTGCTGGAGCGCCATCAGCGGGTTGAGCGCCTCCCGTACGTCGGCACGCACGGTGACGAAGGGGCGCGCCCCTACCTCGACGAACTGCCACGCCGTTTCCCGCCGCGCCAGTTCCACCCAGCAGAACCCTTTGGGCTGTCCCTCTTCGCCAAAGTCAATCCGCTCCAGGCTGCCGGCATAGACGACGGGAGGGTACCCGCCGCCATTGAGGCTCTGGTGCAGGTGGATGTGGCCCAAGGCCACGTAATCCCAGGCCGGGTCCGCCAGCACCGACTTGAGGACGACCGCGTCCCGCCCGATCATCACGCTGCGCTCGGAGCCGAAGGTGGCCTCGGAGACACTCAGGTGCGCCGTCAACACCGCCGGCATTTCCGGGTCCAGCAGGGCTCTCATGGCCTCGATGTTCTGGGTGACGGTCTGCTCCAGGGCCTTGTCCAACTGCTCGATGGAGAGGCCGCGGTACTCGTCGCGGGCCAGGAGTTGCTGGCGGGCCGGGTAGGGAACGGTGGCGACCTGCACGGGGCCGTGACGGGTCTGGATACGGTGCACCCGCTCGTCCCGCCCGACGACGACGTTGGGCACCTCCAGCGTGCGGAAGATGTCTACGCTGGAAGCGCGCTCGGCCATGGTCGGCAGGTCGTGGTTGCCGACCAGGAGGACGACCGGCACTCCGGCGTCGGCCAGCCGCTTGACGCGGCGGGCGAAGGCCCGCTGGTAGGTGGCGTTGGGGTTGCAGGTCTTGAAGGCGTCCCCGGCAAAGATGACCAGGTCCACCTCGTGCTCCAGCCCATAGTCAATCAGTTCATCGAAGCGGCGCAGAAAGTCCAGCACCCGCCCGTTGACGCCGGTGGCGGGGTCCAGCCGGCCATAGTTCTCCATCCCGACGTGCAGGTCGGCAAAGTGAAGGAGGCGAATCTTTGTCATCGGGTTCCTGCTTGCATCTCTGAGCCAGCACGCGCAACACTGTGATCGGGCCTGGTATGATGGGATCCAGCAATGGCCATGATTATACCCGACGTGGCACAAACAGCAATCTTGACACACACGATATGTAGTGTATGATGGGGTGGCTCGTGGTAGAGAGGTGTGCCCAGAAGGAGGATGGTATGGCTGTGACAGTTGCCCAGATGACCAGAGAAGAACTCAAAGAGATAATTGAAGCATCCATTGAGCACAAGTTGCTTGAGATCCTGGGGGACCCAGACGAGGGGTTGGAAATCAGGGAATCGGTGCGCGAGAGGCTCTTACGTCAGAAGCAGGCAGTCGCAGCAGGCGAACGCGGCCAGTTGTTGGAAGATGTAGTGCGGCCAGCCTGACCCTCGACAGCGATGGAGGTTTCCCGGATGAAGTTTCCGCGCCGCAGTGGCATCCTGATGCACCCGACGTCACTCCCGGGGCGGTTTGGTATCGGCGACCTGGGCGAAGCAGCGTACCGGTTCGTGGATTTTCTGACCGCCGCCGGCCAATCCTACTGGCAGGTGCTCCCCTTGAGCCCCACCGGCTACGCCGACTCGCCCTACCAGACCCTCTCCGCCTTTGCCGGCAACCCGCTGCTCATCAGCCCCGACAAGTTGGTGGAGGCCGGTCACCTTTCGGCGGCAGACCTGGAAGACGTGCCCGCCTTCCCGGCTGAGCGGGTGGACTTTGGGCCGGTCATTCAGTACAGGACGAGGTTACTGAACCGGGCCTTTGCCCACTTCCGCGCCCAAGCGCCCGCCGGCCAGAAAGCGGCCTTCGCTCGCTTCTGCGACGAGCAGGCGTTCTGGCTGAACGATTTTGCGCTATTCATGGCCCTGAAAGAAGCGCACCATCTCCGCCCCTGGCACGCGTGGGAGCCAGAAGTCGTCACCCGGCAGCCGGAAGCACTCGCCCGCTGGCAGAAGGAACTGGCAGGCGAGATCGAAAACCAGCAGTACCGGCAATGGCAATTCTTCGAGCAATGGCTGGCCGTCAAGCGCTACGCCAACGAGCGGTCCATCCACGTCATCGGCGACATCCCCATCTTCGTCTCGCTGGACAGTGCCGACGTGTGGGCCAGCCCGCACCTGTTCCACTTTGACGAGCACCTGCGGCCCACGGTCGCCTCGGGCGTGCCGCCCGACTATTTCAGCGCGACCGGGCAACTGTGGGGCCATCCCCTCTATCGCTGGGAGGTGATGGCGCGCAATGGATACGCCTGGTGGATCTCCCGGTTCCGCATGGCGTTCACCCAGGCCGACGTGCTCCGCATTGACCACTTTCGGGGCTTCTACAACTACTGGGAGGTCCCGGCGGAGGAAAAGACCGCCATGCGGGGGCGCTGGTTGTACGGCCCCGGGGCCGGCCTGTTCCACGCCGTGACGGCGGCGCTGGGGGAGATGGCGATCATCGCCGAGGACCTGGGCGACTTTGACGCCGAATCGCGCGCCGGGGTGGACGCACTGCAGGCCGAGCTTGGTTACCCCGGCATGAAGGTGCTCCAGTTCGCGTTCAGCAGCGGCCCGCACGACCCCTTCCTGCCCCACAACTTTACCCGCGATTGCCTGGTCTACACCGGCACCCACGATAACGACACGATCGCCGGCTGGTACCAGGTCACCTCCACCGCCGCGGAGCGGGAGTATGCACGCAAGTACTGCGCGCGCCAGTACCTGGACAGCGACGGCTCAGACATCGCCTGGGACCTGATCCGGCTGGCGTGGGGGTCGGTGGCCCACACGGCCATCACCCCCGTGCAGGATCTGCTGAGCCTGGGGCACAGGATGCGAATGAACACCCCCAGCACCGTCGGCGCGCCCAACTGGTGCTGGCGTCTCTTGCCCGGCGCGCTGACCGGCGAAATCGCAGCGCGGCTACGGGAACTGACCACGATCTATGGACGAATGAAATAGATCAGAAACCAGGTTTGGGGGAAAAACCTGGTTTCTCCTGGTGTCTGGAGGATACCTATCATGAAACCATCATCTGCATCCCACACCTGGCGCACGCTGGTCGTCGTCCTGTTCTGCGCCTACGCATTGCTCAACACGTACTTTGTGCTCACGCCCGTGCTGGGCAGCGCCTCGCGCCTGGCCTTCATCCTCGTGCCGCTCCTCATGGGTGGCTTTAGCCTGAGCCACGCCATCTATACGCTGGGGCTGCGGCACGCGCTGACCTTTCTGGCCATCACCGCGCTGGTCAGCCTGGCCTTCGAGGCCGTGGGGGTCGCCACCGGCGCCGTCTACGGCCCCTATCACTACACGGACCGCCTCGGCCTCCAGTTGTTCGGCGTGCCGCTGGTGGTCCCGCTGTCCTGGTTCATGGTCATTTACCCCAGTTACGCGCTCGCCAACTATCTGGCCGACGGGCGTGTGGTCAGCGCACCCAAGCCGCGGCTGGGGCGGCTCGTCGGGCTGGCCGCGCTCAGCGCGCTGCTCATGACCGCCTGGGACCTGCTGCTGGACCCCCAGATGGTCCGCGACGGCCACTGGGTGTGGCACGTCGAAGGAGCCTACTTTGGCGTCCCGGTGCAGAATTACGTCGGCTGGCTGGCCACGACGCTGACGGTCTACCTGGCTTACCGGGCGCTGGAGGCGCACTGGCCCCCGCGTCCCTGGGGAACGGCCAGTCGCGCCTTCGAGCGACTGCCCCTGGTGATCTATGCCCTGTTGGCCTCCGGCTACGCCGTCGGTTACACCCTGCTGGGGCGCCCGGCGCTGGCGCTCATCGCGCTCTTTGCGATGGGGACGCCCTGCCTGGCCGCAACCCTGCGAAGGTTGTGAACCTTCGCAGGGTTACTGACCGGCGGGAGGCAAAACCAGGTCCATCACGTCCGCCCACAGCGATTCCAGTTCTGGCCCCACGCGGAAAGAACTCTCCGCGATGAGCGGGGCCAGCGCTGTGGCGCGCCCCTGCAACGCCGCGAGGACCCCCGCTTGTTCCGGCATGCGCGTCGCCGCCTGCTCCAGATGAGTCACCGCCAGCGCGAGCGTGTCGCGCGCACTCCTGGGGTTCCCTTCCAACAGCAGGAGGTGGACCTTGAGCAGGTCCTGTGCCGTCTGCAACAGCGCCAGCCGGCCTTCGAGTTCTGTCGCCTGCCCGACGGCCTGGTCGGTCCGCTTGCCCAGGTCCGCGAGCGCGCCTTCGAGTTCCGCGCGTGCGGCCTTCACCGTATCCTGCTGCGCGGCCAGGTCCTCTTCCGCCTGCGTGAGGCGGCCATCCAGTTGCTGGACCTGTGTTCCGGCCTCCTCGATCTCCTGGGCATGGAGGGCAGACTGCTCCCGCAGCGCGGTCACCTCGGCCTCCAACGCGGCGATGCGCGCCTGTTGGGCCAGGTTCTCATTCTGCAGGCGGGCCTGTTGCTGGACCAGCGACTGTTCCAGCGCGGCGAGGCGCACGGTGTTTTCTTGCACCGGCACTACCAGGCTGCGGTAGGCCCACGGCACGCCATAGTAGAGCCCCAGGCCGATCAGCACGCCCACGATCAGGACGAAGAGAAAGCGCAGCAAGAAACGGAAGAGCATCCCGACAGCCCGCAAGGCAGGGCTTTCCGCGGGTCTTGGAGTTGGTGATTGCACTGTCATCGCTTGGCCTCCTTGTTACTGGGGGGGTAGGGGGGTCTCCCCAGGGGGCTGGGGCACCGGCCCAGGGGTAGGCTCAGGCACCGGCCCGAACACGTCCTGTAATAGCGCCTGGAGCCCGCCGAAGAAAGTCGTCACCCGCTGCGTCTGCGCCTGCATCGTACCGAGATCCTCCGACACCTTCGCCAGTTCGCTCTCCAGCGCACCGGCCCGCTGGTCGAGCTCCACCGTCTCCTGATGCAGCATCTCCACGGCGGACTCGGCCTTGTCCACGCGGACCGTCAGGCCTTCCAGCGTGTCCAATCGCTGCCGCAGCCCGCTGATCTCCCCGCGCAGGGTGTCCATCCCCGCCGTCAGGCCATTGACCTGGTTCCGCAAGCCCAGGACTGCGTGACTGTTGCTCAGGTCGAGCGAACCGTTGATGCCGGAAAACACCAGGAGGGTGAACAACATCCCCAGCAGCCCACCCAACAGTGACGACCAGAGCCAGAACAGGCCTCCCCGCCTGGCCGGCTCGGGCGCAGGCGCCGGGGTGGAGGGCAGCGCGACGGCTGCCACCGGCGGGGGTTTGGGGGCTTCCGCGGGGGGTTCAACCTGCGCTCCCGCAAGCACTTTCTCTGGAGCGGGCGATTCCTGGGCCGGGAGGGCGCGACCTTGCGGTACCGCTTCCTCGACCTGGGGGGGAGTCCCCTCATGAGGGGGGGATGGGGGGGGAAGCCCGGCCGGTTCTCCAGCCCACCCCATACTCGCGGGTAGAGCCACCGGGAGCGGTACGACGATCAGCCGGTCGGCCAGCCGCGCGTAGGTCGCAAGGCCAATGCCCGGGACCGTGGCGAGTTCCTCGGGCGCGCGGAATCCTCCCCGCTCCTCTCGAACGACCACGATGCGCTGAGCCAGCCCAGGGCCGATGCCCGGCAGTACGTCCAGTTCCTCTGCCGTCGCCCGGTTGAGATCCACCACCGGCGGCCCGGGAGGCGCTATGCCAACGTCCACTTCGTTGACCTGGGTTTCAAGGTCCATGGTTCCTCCTTGCCTTACCTGTCTGCGCACTGACCCAGCGGCAGACAGTCTGTAGGCCGATTGGCGTGCTCTCGGCCACCACACACACCTGATGGCATGATTATACATCCGCCGCCGGATCACGCAACCCCGATCGAGCCCGCCATCCGCCATCCGCTCGCTTGTCGCCCTGGTAGGGACATGTTATAATCATGCCAGGCCCCTGTAGCTCAGCAGGATAGAGCAGGAACCTCCTAAGTTCAAGGTCGCGCGTTCGAATCGCGCCAGGGGCACTAGACGTGCACCCATGGCCCCCCGGAAGCCCCCCCCCCATCCCCCCCGCATGCGGGGGGGA
>Ga0307376_10004437_pt1 | contig 12862 bp, 24 predicted proteins | sample TR2MG_FD_202536 | JGI IMG/M metagenome (GOLD analysis project Ga0307376, IMG submission 202536) | Soil microbial communities from Risofladan, Vaasa, Finland - TR-2 | ecosystem: Environmental > Terrestrial > Soil > Coastal area > Acid sulfate soil | place: Finland: Risofladan, Vaasa | collected... | reverse complement strand
ATTTTCACACCTTCCTTGGACATCTTTACAATATGCTGCACAGATGTTTCTGCTCCCTTATCGACATCAACTTTCTTCAACTCATCTACTTTAAAATCTTTCATTTTCATGGTTGTCTCACCCTTGTTTTTTATATGCACTATGGATAAAGCTCAATCCGAATCCTGTGAGGAATCCGCCTGGAGCTGCACCATCTCCTTTGAGAAGAATAAAAAAAAGAAAACCCATTCCGAGAAGAGCAAATCCGAAATAAGCTTTGCTGCTCATATTCTCTTGAAGACCTGAATCAACAGAGAGTTCAGAGTCGCAATCTTTGCTTCTGGCGGAATGTCTTTCATGTCTTCATTCTGTAAGAATTCAGTTTTCCATTTCTCTCTGACCATGACCGCAGTTCGGAAAGTATCATCAACAACATTGATGAGCCGAATCTCTTTTGAATGCTCATCTGTTTTCTTGTCGTCACTTGTCTTGCCGACAGTCTCTTCTTCTGTGGTAGGTTTTTCTTCACGAGCATCAACAGTTTTGATGGTCATGATGTTTCGGAACACAATTGAATTTCCATCAGTGGTTGTTACCTTCTCCCAAAAAGTTGCTTCAACTGTTTCTTCTTTCTTGACAGCTTTTCCCATGATGGTTCCAGCTTCATCCTTTGGAAAGAACCTGTATGTCTTCGGATATTTCTCATCGACTTCCTGGATGTTATACTCAAAATATTCTCCGCTCTTGCCTTCCTTCTGTGCTTTGTCGGTCAGAATTCCGACAACTGTTTTGTTTGTCATTTATTTCACGCTCCGTCAGTAAGTCCTTGTATCGGATGGACACTGACTGTGGGTGAATGAAGCAAGTGCTGCATACACTTCACGATGCTCTCTGTGATTTCCTCGCTCCATTCAAAGGGAGTGAATGAGAACTGGTTTAAATAATTTTTCATGAGCACTGGATGACATAATATATATGTCCCTCGGCAGTGGAAACAAACCGAAAGGTTTATAAATGATTTTGCGTTCATGGTTTACAGACGGTGAAGATTTGTAAACAAAATATCACCAAGGAGCGAGGTCAAAAAATGAAACAGATAAGATACACAAAACGGAAAACGAGCATGTGGATTTTCTTCCACTACAACAAGTTCGCAGATGATGTTGAATGGATTCACTTACCTGCGGAACTGAAAAGCGAATGGGTAGATATGCCTGTTGAATTCTCAGATGATTTAACTAATGATGAAATCTTCGGAAAGCTGAACATAGATAGCAATCCTTTAAGCTCGCAAGAGAATCAGGATTGGATTCGTGACAGTGAGTGTGCTCATACAAGCATGAGCATTGGAGATTGCATCGAAGATAATGATGGAACACTATGGGTCTGTCATTCTGATGGATGGGCTAAGATTGCATGGGTCGATGAGAGACACGGAGTTCTTGTTTCTCTTTCTTCTGATTCTTTAAAGCACACAGATGATTACGAAGCTAAGAAGAGAGCAATCGAAGAAGCACTGATACATGAAGAGGAAGAGAGAAACCAGGAGCAGATAGTCGAGAGCTTAGACCTGGATGTAATCAACAACACCTTAACCTGTCATAAATGCAGTCGAGTCTTCATGCCAAGAGGAGACACAGCAGATGCAATCGAAGCTAATGGATTACTCTTCGACAAGCACATGGAAACATGCACCGCACCTGAGCCAACAAAGAAATGTTCATGCGGAGCAAAGGCAGAGTATATCTGTGACTGTGGAAATCTTTTGTGTGGCGAAGACCAGTGTCCAGACAACTGCGGTGGCGGAGTCAATCCTTTGAAGGGTGATGAACAATGAAAAGAGATTGTTTAGTTTGCGAATCAGAGCAGGTCTTTGATACCTCACTTGATGAGGATTGCGAGAGATGCACCAACTGCGGAAGTTTGCCTTATTCAGAGGTAAACGCCATCGTGCTTGGGCATAGGAAAGATTGGAAAGAAATGTCGGATGCTGAAACAGCAACCCCGACAGGAGCGAGGTCAAAATGAGAACACCAATTGTAAAACCAGTGCAGTTCAACGGACTTGTTGAATTGAATCAGTTCGGAATGGGACTTGACAGAGCAGAAGCTCGAACAGTCCTCACACGGAAAGAAGGATTCGAAGCAATCGAAACCAAAGAGCACAAAGGAATTTGGAACATTGACAATCATGCTCTTGCATGTATCGCAGGAAAAGATTATGCTATTGTGCAGCATGATGAAGTTGTCAAGCAGTTCGTTGAAGTTCTTCAAACACTTGGACTCAACGGAACAGGTCATGCCAGGAACATGCGAGATAAGATGGAAGTCAAGTTTTTATTCGATGGCATGGACAAAGTAGACGATGGCGAGCAAGGAATCAAGCTTGGTGTCAGGTTCGTGAACAGCTACAACAAGACACAGTGTCTTCATGGTGAGCTTTATGCCTGGAGAATGGTTTGTTCAAACGGAATGATGCTCGGTGAAGCAATCAATGGTATCTCATTGAAGCGTGCTCACATTGGAGAGATAGATGTCCGAAAGGAAATCAGGAACTTCATCAAGACAGCAATCGAATCAAGCGAGAAATTAAAGAAGCTTGTGAGCATTGCGATGGAAGAGACTCTTGAATGGGACTACTGCAAAAAGATTCTTGGAGTAATCTGTCATCAGAAGAAATATCAGGACTGGCTTGAAGAAAGAATGCAGAATTTGCATGACGATGGCAAGCAGATAACCAGGTGGGACATCTACAATATGATGACTGACTTGGCTACACATGGCGATGAGATTTCATTCTATGTTGAGAGCTACTTGCAGCGAAGAGCACAGTTATTCCTGCAAGACAAAATCGAGTTACCTGTCGAGGTTGTGACAGAGTGATTCTTTTTTTTTCTTTTTCATGGGGGAACCAAAGATGAACGCAGAACACTGGTTAAAATTCAACAAATTCGCAATGGAGTTTATGTTTAATCATGAGCGTAATCCTGATTTAGTCCTATCAACAGGAAACAGCTCTAAAGCATTTATCGAGAATATTACTTGTGGATTGAAATATTCTCATGTGTTCGAAGTCGGAGACACATTAAAAAAGCTATTGATGATGACAGAGCCACCAAACAAGAACGATGACATCCCACTTCCGTTTCCATTCTTTTTCCTGGATTGTGAGTTTACAAAAGAAGAGCTTGCAGAGGTCGGCATCACAATCAAAGCCAAGTCAATAGTTGGAGCACTTGTCACAAGAGGAGATTTGATTCTCAAGAATGAAAAAAAGGAATATCAAGAAATGCTTGACCAAGGAACCGCAGTCAAGATGGGTCATGCAATGCGGACAACAACATTTAGTTTGATGCCTGATGGTGAGGGATGGTTCGATACATTCAACACCAACATCAATCTCGTAGAGAACGCACTTGACTTAAATGCAACTGTCCTGGAAAATCCAACATCAGACCCAAGAGCAAAGAAATTTATTCACAAGTTTGTGATTAACTTCTTGAACTTTATTCATAATCCTGAAGTGGAACTGATTGAACACAAACGCTCAGAGAAAAGCATTGCCAGGAGAAAGAAAGAAGGCAAGGTTCCAATCTCAACAACCACACAAATCAAAGTCAATGGGACACTCAAGAAATATATTGACATGGTTGAAAGCGAGGGTCAGATGATGAACTTTGGATATCGCTTTTGGGTTCGTGGTCATTATCGAAGATTGATGAGTGACCGCTACAAAGAAAAGAAAGTCATATTCATTCCACCATTTATCAAAGGCAAAGGAATCCTGGTGGAGAAATTTTATTCAGTCAAGAAAAAGGGGAATACTGAGGAGAAATAAACGAAAGGTTTATAAAGAAATCTCCACCCCAAGTTTACATTGAGACATAAATTGTCTACAAATGGAGCGAGGTCAAAAAAATGGAACAAAAAAATACATGGAAATTCAACACAGTAGAGGACTACGATTTAGAGATAGCTCGGCAGCGAGAGCTGGCTGAGAAGTTCGAGAAAGAAAGACAGCGTGCTTATTCTGAGAAAGAAAAAAATCTCAAGGAAATGAATGAGCGACTTGCAGCAATGGCAAAACCTTTCGATGAGAATATGGATAGGATTAGCGATGCGTATAGTGCAGCAAAAACTCTCGCAAACGAGTTGGATTGGGAGAAGAGAAAGTTCGAATTCAACCTGGAAATTCTAAGAGCAGAGAAAGCTGGACAGCATGATGAGGATTCATTCAATGCTTGGTTGAATCTGAGACACATGGAGAGTCGTGGTCTTAGTTCACATGGAGCAAAGGTCAGCATCAAGAAGGACTTGTCAAATGGCATCAGGGTCTTCCGATGGTTCGATGAATACTCTGGAACCAGGATGTTTTTCTTCAAAGGAACTAAGTTCGTTGGTTACTGGAGAAAGCGAAAGGCAGAGCACCCTGGCGATGAGACACATGGATTTGGATGGATTGGTCAATCAATTCTGAACAAACAGAACACACTCGAAGAGCTGGAAAACAAGAAGCTTAACCTGGAATCATTTGGTTATGGTAAGGATTACGAGAAGAGAGAAGCGGAAGAAAAGAAGCATCCATTCTACCGACTTGGTGGAAGGAGTTACAACTCAAAGTCAGACCCAACAGTTGTTCTGATGCTCAAGTATGCTGAAGAGTTCAAAGGAAATCTTGTAGAGATTGACTTCAAGGATGAGAAGACTCATGACACAATCAAAGGGTGGTATTGATGACATCAGATAAACAAACCATCAAGGAACTCAAGGCAGAGATTGCAGAACTGAAAGAGTGCATGACAGTCTTCAGCAAGAAATTGTATGAAGTTGATTTGACTGTGTGGGAGAACGGAAGCGGAAGCGGTCAAGGTGCTGTTGCATTATGCAGAAGCATCAAGGATGCAACTCTTGTCGCAGTTGGATTGAGAAGCACACTTCCAGGCGGATTCCACAGTGAGTGCGGAGATTCCAAGATAGCCAGGGATGTGAGGATTGAAGTAAGTCCATGTCACATCTCAGATGTCAGGAGCTTTGTCAAAGCGGAGCAGTGGTAACAATGGAAGAATTCAAAATATCAGAACGGATTCAAATCAGATGCTCAACTCAAAACAGCAGAACTGGATTTAAGCATGTTGCCAGATTAGTTCGTGATGGCGATGAAATCCAGACATCAACTGTAAGTTACTACAACAGGACATGGGAAAGATATGAGTATCAATCTGTCATGAAGCAGTTGATTGACAAGAGCAAGTTCTTGTCTGATGAAGAGATGAATCTTTGCACTGAATTCATCAAGACAGGTAACGCACCTGACAATTCAGGATTCAAATCAACCGCAATGGTTGCGATGATGGGTGACATTTTCTGCAAGGACAAGAAAGAATCAAATGACTGGAAGGCTCGCATGATTAAGGCGGGTCTTGGTCAGGGCATTCAGATGCCTGCTGATTGGGATGAGCTTGACGAAGAGACAAAAGAGCTTCGGCTCAACAAAGTCATCACAGAACTCAAAGGTGTATCACAATGATGGGTCTTGAGATGATAAAGGAAATGAATGCCAAGCGTGGCAGGGAAGCACAAGTCTATGGCAAGATGCCTTTCATGATTTTTGATGAGAGCCAGAAGCTTTTCCTGGACAAGATTCCAAACATCGGCGACTTCAGACCGAAGCAGTTCAAACTCATCCAAGAGTTTTTTGTGGATGCAAGCGGATTCGGAGCACAAGGCGAAGCAGCAATCACATTCCAGGAATTTGTCAAACAGGCGAAGATTGGCAAGGCGTATGCAATCATCGCTGCTGGACAGTTCCAAATATGGGTGGGCGAATTTGAGAAAATGGAGCGTGAAGCAAATGAAGAATAAACAAAGTGGTTTTCAGAAGCTCGACAGACCTTTCAGCGTGAGGGTTCCACACGAAACTCACGAATCATACAAGGGTTTGTCTGGCTTCGACAGGAAAGAGATACAATACAAAGTTGTAAAGTATCTGAAGAAGTTATTGAAGGAACGAGGTAATTAACATGACATCAGACAGGCAAGAAGAAGAAGAAGCAATCAAGGAACAAGTAGCGAAGGAAATCGCAGAGCTTGAGACAGAGCGAAAGTCGAATCTCAAGAACATCAAGGCAGACATAATCAAACTTCCTGCTGAAATGAAGGAGAAGGAGCTTGAGGTGTTTGGCTTGAACAGAGCACTGGATGTAATCACTGCAAGCAAAAAGCATCTTGCATCAGTGACCTTCCAGAAAGTTTGTGATGCAACCATCATGGTCGAAAGCAAGAAGACAGATGATGACGGAAAGCCAGAGATGGTTGAGAAGAGTGCATACACAAATGACAAGTCCAGAGATGCTGAGACAGCAAAGCGACTTGCACAGTCAACTGAATACAATGAGTTAAGCGATAAAGAACTGAACACCACCAAGCTTATCCACAGTGCTAAAGCTGAGTTTGATTTCCTAAGAAGGAAACTCAAGGTTCGTGGATGGTTGATAGAAATTATCAAGCTTGAGAAGGAATAGATTTTTATATTGAAATCCATTCCAAACCCTAAAAAGGAGCGAGGTCAAAAAAATGAAGGAGCAATTCCGAACAAAGAAACTTCAAGGAGAAATCAACATTTCATTCAAGCGTGGCGATGGCAAAAGCAAATGGTCAGCCGACACTAAAACCTTGTTGTCTCAAATCAGAAAAATTACAACCGATTACACAAACCAAGGCATCACCATGACCTTGAGACAGTTATACTATCAGCTTGTTGCGAGAGATATTATCCCAAACGCTGATGAGATTTACAAGCGAATAGGGACACTTGTCACAGATGCAAAATACAATGGTCTGCTTGATTGGTCAGCACTCGAAGACAGAGGGAGACCACAATCAATGAGTGCTGATTGGGACAATGTTCGTGACCTTGTTGATTCAGCAATCTCAAGCTATCGACTTCCGAGATGGAAAGACCAAGAGAAATATGTTGAGCTGTTCACTGAGAAGGATGCACTGAGTTCAGTGTTGAAACCTATCTGTCGAAAGTATCACATCAGACTTGTCGTGAACAAAGGATACACTTCAAGCTCAGTCATGTATGAACTCGGCAAGAGAATCACACGAAAGCTCAAGGAAGGAAAGCAGGTCAGACTTTTATATCTTGGAGACCATGATGCTTCAGGACTTGACATGCTCAGGGATATCACTGACAGATTGACAGAGATGCTTGAGAAAGGAAGTCAATTTATCTTTCCTGCATTTAAAATAATCCCTGTTGCACTGACAGGAGCACAAATCAAACAATACAATCCACCACCAAATCCAGCGAAGATAACAGACCCAAGAGCTAAATGGTATATCAAGCAGCATGGAGAATCTTCATGGGAAGTGGATGCACTCAAGCCAGAGATTATGATTGAGATTGTAGAGACCGCAGTTCAGAAAGAAATTGACATCGAGAAATACAACGCTTGGATAGCAAAAGAAAAGGAGCAGGCAAAAGTTCTCCAGGAGTTCGCAGAGACACAAATTGAGAAGAAGGATGATGAAGACAAACCATTTGAGTTTGATTCAGCAAATCTTCGGACAAAAGTTCATGTCATGAGTGAACTCACAGAAATCTTTGATGAAGAAATGCTGGACTATCATGGATACGATGAAGGAGATGTAATCTTTGAGTGTCCGATTTGCGGTCACATGGCAGACAAGGATAGGGAAATAGTTTATGACCATATCTTTGATGAACACACAGAGGATGAATTCAATGGATACTACAATTGAAACAAGGGTTGCAGAGATGTCTGATAGTGAAGTCCAGGCAAATCTCGCACCCCTTGTGGCGAAGGGATACACCAAGAGGTTTGTCAATAACTGGTCACATCGCTTGATGGATTTTTGTCATGACCGTGTTCGGTGCAAGACCATCGGAGCAGAGTATGGTCGGATGAATTACGATGATGTGTCCAGGGTCAAACTCTACACTTATTACTGGCTGAGGAACTGAAGATGAATAAATACACAAATTCAGATAGGTTTGGGTCGCAGATGACACCTGAAGTCAGTAAGCAAATCCCAAACAATAAATGTCCATTATGCGGATATTCTGTTGGTGGGAACTGGTGCTATCGTTGTGCAAAGGATATCAGTAACATGCTGGAAGAACAAGAGAAGAAACAATGAAGCAAAGATGTATCTCTGACATTATCAGAGAGATGGATGATGCAACAGTGAAATACAATCTTGAAGTTGCCGACAGGCAGACACTCTATCCAAGATTTGATTATCTGTGGAAGTGGCATACAGATATTTTGAAAGGAGATTCACAATGCTGTTCGGAATTGGAGAGCGAACCAGGCACACCGACAGGGATGAACAAGATAAGATATTATGCCTACATTACTTTGCTGGCATGGAGAATACGATGAACGAAAGACCGATGTTTATGATTGATATGGATGTCTTGATTAAGATGTTCGAAGGAGAATCAGACAGTTCAGAACTCGCAGAGCAGATTGAAGAACTCAAGAAACTCTCAGAAGGCGTGACAGAAATTCATTGCTGCACATCACTGCCAGGATTTTTGTATGCTCTCAAGAACGCAGACCCAAAGAAGGTCAAGCATGAGAACATTCAGAAAGTCATGAATCTTGCGAAGATGCTTTTCATGATGCCAGGTGGAATCGCAGAGATTGAGTATGATAACGAAGAGCATGTCAGGAGTAATATGATTGGCATAGCAAATAAGCTGAGTGGAAAATAATGGTAACAAAAGAAGAAAAAGATAAACTCAATAAGTTCCTTGATATGTCCATCGAAGAGTTCGAAACTATCAATGCGACAATCAAGAAAGACGGAACAAACAAGGAAGCTGCAAGAAGGATGATATTCTTCACAGCAGGATTTGCATTTATATTTGGTGGATTGGGCTATGACAAAATCATACACAGCCTGGATTATCCTGACAAAGATATTGCTATGTTCAAGATACAAGACATTCTCAAATTGGTTGCGAAACAGAAACAGGAGCAGGGTGTTTAAAGATGAGAGATTTACTGAGAGCCTGTCCAGAATGTGACGAGGATGTTGAGATTGAAGAGTTTGCTGATGTCATAGGAGACAGACAGATTGGAACCATTGAAGAGTGCAAGAAATGCGGATATCGGTTCGAGCCTGACCAAGACCCCAATCCTGATGGCGATATCTGAATCTAACGGAACTATTATTTAAACCTTTTTGCTGATGTCAGCAATATGGTCTGTTCTGATTGAAAGGTCTTAGCAGACGCATATAGATTCGATTTAAGGCACTTGAATTCTTGAGATGAATCAGACATCATTTAATTTGAGAACTCCACAGGAAACGAAGGGGTTCATTGTTCTGGAGTATCGTAATATATTTAAAGAAGTTCTACTTTCAAAAAGTAATCAAGAGGGGATGAAAAGTTTGTCATACCTTGATGTCGGACAAACCAAAAAAGAAATTGATGTGTATTACTGAACTTGTCGCAAAGTGATGTAATTGTGCTGAATTTATAAAGATTTTGATTTGAGCTATTTCGCAGTGGAATATATAAATCTTTGAAATCCTGTTTTCAGGCGTTTCAGCTAACAAGCATACCGAATTCTGAATGTTGTCCGACACGCATGTATGACAACTTTTTTACTGAAAATTTACAATGCGGAAAAAAGATATCAAGCTATCATTTAGACCAAGCGATAAAGCTAAAATTTACCTGGAACGATTGGGATTTCTTGATGGTAGAACAGGAAGGATGAGAACAGATAGTGTCACAACCTTATCGGAGTTTATCAATAAGTGTATCATTGATTCAGTGGAATTCAATACACATGGCAGAAGAAATGTGCCTGATAAAAAAGAGATGGAAGCAATTTATCTTAGGTTCTTGATGAGTAGAGAACAGCAAGAGCTACGCAAACATGAAGATAGATTGATGGCGGTTGCCAGAAAATTAAAGGAGTTGATGTCGAATGAAAAAAAATGAACCTTTGTTTTGTCCCAAGTGTGGGGAGAAATTTTATGTGCATAACATTGAGCTTGATGAAAAGTCAGCAAGAATAATCGAGCAAGCAGAAAAGAAATTTGGGAAAGAAGGAGCAAAGAAAATAATAAGTGCATTTATTGAGTCAAAACTTGTTGAGAACCAAAAATTAAAAAGACACTCCTATATAAAAGAAAGCTTTAAATAGGATAATTGATTTCCCAACATTTGAGCGAGGTCGATTAACATGAATGATGAACTATTGTTACATACAATAAAAGTTGATGAATACATTTCAGTGGACATGAAGATTCCAAGGCAACTTGATGCACTTTCACTGAAAGGACTCATGCTAAAAGCCAACAGGCTTTTGAACTTGAGCGAAGTTGCGATACCAGTTGCGACACCCAAAACAAGAAATAAAGTAAACGGATTCTGGACTGAAGAAAAAAGAGTTGCATTTAAGAAAGAACTCAAGGCAGCAAAAACAAATCAGTTAGCTTTTGCTTCATTCGGGAAGAAGCACGGTATTGCAGACACCACAGCACGGAATGAATTCTACGCCAGAAGAAAATTTTACAAAGGGTGAATTGAATGGAACTTGTAATACAGAAAGATAAGACAAGCAAGAAGATTGAAGTTGGTGTGCGAGCAATTGTTGAACGATTGTTCGTTGTGATGCGTAATCACATTGGACAGGACAACTCGATAGAGAGAGCAAAGCTGTTCAAGAAAGTATTCCATGTCAATGATGAGGATGTGACTCTATTGCATCGAGAAGCTCTTTACAGTTTTCTCAAAAGAGGGATGCACAGATGCCGAAGCAGGACAAAGTGCTTTATCACAAACTATAAATTGAATGGAGAATATCTGTATTTCGTGGTCAAAGATGATTATGATGCTGATGTGTATCGGCAGAATGCAGACAGGACAATCAAACAGTTGCGTGCAATGACGAAAAGAGCATTCAAGGCATCCAAAGAAGATTGGCATAACCTTGAATGGGTCTATTGAAATGAAACCAAGACATCCACTTTTTTTTACATCAACAGTCAAGGAAGGCATGTATATCTTATTTGTATTCTTCTTTGGCTCTGTTGTTTTTTTTGCAGACCTTGACATATCTATGGGCGAGTTCGTTGGAGTCTGTGGCGTTGTTGTTTGTGCGATGGTCTTGTCAGAGATTCGTGAGCGGGTCGAAGCAATCTATTGGGTGATGAGAAGAAAATGAACTGCATCAATTTCACAGCAAAGGAAATTCTGCCTGCACTCCTTGCGAGGGAAAAAGTGCAGACCATCAGAAACGCAACAGACAAAAAGACAGGCAAACTCAAACCACCAAGATACTCAGTTGGTGAGGAAGTAAAGATTTACTGGAGTCAACGCAGCAAATCAAAATATTTTTCTACTGATACAGGCAATCCCTGGATTGAAGATGTTCTCCAAATGAAAGAAGGGAGTGGGAACAAGAAGATGTTCAACAAAGAGATGGGGAGAGTAACCATCACCGATGTCTTTCGAGTTTCTATGCAGCGACATTTTGATGGTGGATTAAATCGCTGGACAATCAACTGTCCTGATTCTACCTGGAAGACTAAAGATTTGATAGTGAGCATCACTCCAGAAGAAAACGACATGCGATTGTTCGAGCTTTACAAGCGAGATGGATTCGAATCAGAATCAATCATGTTCAATTGGATTCATAAGAACTATGACCTTGATAAAGAAAAACACTTTTGGGTTTACAGGTTCCGTTGGAATAAAGATGAAAAAGCAAAAAGATAATGATGATTTAATTGATAAGAAACATGAAGGACTCATGGCAGCAATAGTCTTGGGTCTCATGATAATTGGTTCACTGTTTTGGTTGCAGTTTTATTTTGATTGTCCTCAACCAAGTTGTCCAGAGCCTATATGTCCAGTGGCAAATCTGACATGCGAAGCTCCATTGGTTTCATGTCCAGAAGCTCCAGACTTAACTTGTGCTGAGATACCTGATTGCACCTGCAATCCTGTGAACACTTGGTCGGTCAAGAAGACATTCACATCACACTTGCATGAGGTCGCAAGTTCTGTTGCGATTGAGCGAGAGCACTCAGGAAAAGAAGAATGGGACTGCGACGATATGGCAGACGCAGGAGAAGAACGATTACGAAATGCAGGATTCGATTGCAGAAGAGTTGATGGGTGGTATTATCAATATGCTTGGAGAGTAAATGATAATGACGAACCTGAACAATATTTAGTAGATAAGACCCGCCATGCGTGGGTCGAGTGCGATGATGTTATTGTTGATGCAGTCCTCGAAGAGAACACAATCGTTCATGCAGAAGACTATCATAAATATAAAAAATGAGATGTCCAATTAGCTGCGGGAATTGTTGCAAGAAACTCGCAGATTCAATTAGGTTTTCATTTGGAGATATCAAGAGATGGAAAGAACAGGAGCGACAGGATATTCTCCGCAGGATTGAAGTGTTTTGTCAAGTCAAAGGAGAAGGAGTGTTTTTACGAGGAGATAACAAACTCATAGATGATGCAATTGTTTTTGGTGGGGAGTGGAACAAGGGATATGTGGATGTGTGCCCATTCCTCAAAGAAGATAAGTGCAGCATACAAGATACAAAACCGCAGACTTGCACAGATTATCTGTGCGAGAAAGCAGAACCATTGTGTGCGGAACAGCTTGTTCCGACAATAATTGAGAGGGGAAAAAATTGGAAACAGATGAATTTGAACCAAAGGAAGTTGAAGCAAAAGTTGAGACCAGTGCATTGATTGAGCTGAAGAAGAAGGAAATTGCAGACCTGAAAGCCAAGGCAAAGACTGAGAAGATGGAACTGCAAACAAAAGCAGCAGAACAACGAGCACTCTTGAGAGATGACAAGAAGATTCTCAA
>Ga0307376_10004434_pt1 | contig 12868 bp, 11 predicted proteins | sample TR2MG_FD_202536 | JGI IMG/M metagenome (GOLD analysis project Ga0307376, IMG submission 202536) | Soil microbial communities from Risofladan, Vaasa, Finland - TR-2 | ecosystem: Environmental > Terrestrial > Soil > Coastal area > Acid sulfate soil | place: Finland: Risofladan, Vaasa | collected... | reverse complement strand
TATGTGTATCGGCTGGAAAGGCCCCAATCTTATCATAAGCAAACAGCAACACGCAATCAGCAATTTTTGGCCCAATACCCCTTATTCCCATTAACATCTCCCTGGCCTCATCGTAATCCAGGTTGAAAGGCTGGTCCAGGTCCAGATCTCCTGCATCAACCTGTCGTGCTACCTCCAGAATATTCACTGCACGAAATCCCAGTTTGGTTTTTCTCAACTGGGATTCGGTGGTTTGTGCTACTGACCGAGCCGTGGGAAAGGAATAATATCCACCAAGATCTTTCCCGTATGATCTGCAAATATTGGAAATTGAATCCTTGATATTAGGTATGGACTTGCAGCTGGATGCCATGTAGGAGATTAAGCATTCCCAGGGTTCCTGCCTGATCAACCTGAGCCCACGGAATCGGTGTATCAAACCGTCCATGATAGGATCCTTATTGATCTGAGAATAGATGTCCTGCATATCATCATCCAGCCTAAAATAGTGGATGATCCTATCCCGGCTGAGGTCTGAATCAACTATAAGCGCCTCAGCTTCCTGTGTTGCTTTTACAATATGGCCTCTCACTACACCAACCCACCCTCCATTGCTGCGCTGCCATCTGAATACCTGGCCGCAGTCTAATGTATAATCCAGGTTGAAATCTTTAGTTTTAATTATCGTACTCAAATGATATGCCTCGATACTGGATTATTGGCCTTAACACTATTAACCATTTTATTTATATGGAATATATAGTTTTGATGATTTCTAAATATTTGTGATGCTATCACAATTATCAAGAATATTCTAATAATCTCTGTACATCACCTTTCCAGAAATCATAGCTCCAGCCCATGGTCCCGATATGGAGCTTGTCCATCTCAGTCACCTGCCTTGAAGAACAGCCAGTTGTGCTCACCAGCCTTGTTAAATCTCACCAGCACATACCTGCCCTCAAGCCTCTCCCCTTTCATCAGGATCTCGATCTTGTTGTCACCCCACACCAGGGGCTCGTACAACCCTTTGTCCCAGATCTTCACGGTCCCTGCTCCGTACTGTCCTTCAGGGATGGTTCCTTCGAACGTGCCGTACTCCAATGGATGGTCTTCCACCTGGACAGCCAGGTGTTTTTCTCCTGCTGATTCAGGGGGACCTTTTGGGACGGCCCAGCTTTTCAATACCCCGTCCCTCTCCAGCCGCAGGTCATAGTGAAGCCTGCGGGCATGATGTTCATGGATCACGAACGACTTGCTTTCATCCATTCTTTACCCCCAATTCTGGATACATTACATTCTCCAGATTCGTGAAGGATACCTTTGTGTAAGGTTCCATAATAGTGAATTAACGAAGATGTATTAAATCCATTATGGTTGATATCTATTTTTGCATATTTTCCAGGTGTTATTCAATATGCTTGCTTTTTTTATTGATATACCAACGGGAAATGATCCACCCCCACATGGCAATTATCCAAAAAGAAGGAGTTACATCCTTTAATCTCAATCGTTATACCCCGCAGCTCTGCTGCGGTTGGGACAAACCGTAGTATCAACTTTTAACCGAAAGTACATATTGACATATATGACTGAGTTAAAACATGCATGCCATTGTGTTTATCAAATTAAAGAAGAATAAGAAGGTTGCAAGCAAATGAAACTTTTAGATTTTAAATAAAAACTGAATTGTTAAGCGACGGCACGTCATGCCCCGCAGCTCTGCTGCGATTGGGTGTGCCGGCGCAACGTTTGACTAAACAACAAGTGTTTCCATATCATAAGCAAGATGTGATAACATGTCCACAGTTCTGCATAAATTATCGAAAGAAATGGGTATCAAAGAAAGTGAACTTGTTAGCCAGAGTGTAAAAGCATACATACGGTCTGAACTGGGTAAAATTGAGTTACATCATTATATACTCTATCATAAGTAAAAAATAAAATCGATTCAAGAACTGGAGCATGCTATAGAGAAGGGAGAAGTTATAGAATCAGATGTGCTCGATGATCTGACCAAAATAGATTATCTTGAATACGAGATAACAAAGATGATGTACTTTTTTGGGATGTTAGATGATTGATTCGCGGTTTCTAAAACTGGCCAATATCGCAGAAACAGAATTCGCTGATGTCACGACTTGCTGCGAAATAAAAGAAGGAAAGTTAAGACTATTTATTGTGGATGAGACATTCCTGGATATATGGTTCTCAAGACAGCTTAAGGGAAGATATGCCTACCATTGGGAGAGGAGACATTTGGATAATACCATCTACCGCTGGGATAATGCAAAACATGAGGTATGGAAGAATGTCAAGACATTCCCACATCATTTTCATAATAGAATTGATGGTAATGTATTTGAAAGTTTCCTGCCACAAGAGCCGGAAAAGCCATAGCGTCAAGTTAGTCTTGTGACTTTTTAAATATATAACTTATCGATTTATTTAATAAGATTCGCCCAATCCTTAAAATTTCCTAAATATGAGAAATTTATACTTTATATACTATAAAAAACAGTTTTTATTAAATATTTAATAATAATATCAGTTAAAAACGGATGAATTTAGGATGAATTTAAGGGGTTATCCGACAATCTCATAAAGGGTCGTATATTATGACAAACGAAAAAATTATAGCATCAGTCACGCTTAAATCACATACTGGTCTATCAATTTTCAAACATTTCGACAAGTTCTCTTTTGATAAACTGGATGAATTTCGTCCCAAAATTGATAATATTGACAAGGTAACAAGCCAGCTCACTCAAGCAGGCTTTAATATTGAAGCTCAAACAGATGTGGGAATCTCATTCTCAGGTACAAAAGAGCTTTTTAAATCAGAATTTAACGTAAATATTCGTCAACGAGATTTAGAGTTTGAAGTGCCTGGGAAAAAACCACAACAGATTTCGTTCTTTGAGGCCAGCAAACCAAGAATGTTGAGTAATCGAATTGCTCCCTTTGCTGAAGCAGTTCAACTTGCCATTCCAGGTTTTCCTTTCCACAATACTAACCCTCCTACACCAATTCCGGCTTATTACTTCCTAAACGTGCTGACTGATTTGCCAGCCCGGTTGAACGTTGCTGGCCTACACACAGCTGGAATCACAGGCGCTGGCGTTCGGATAAGGTGTTAAATGAAACTTTCAAGAGCGCGATCTTATAACTTTCTCTCTCAAAATCATCGAGTATCATTCCAGATGTGATTATTACCAGTTTTTATAAGATAATAAAATATGTCATCAATTCCGATAGATCCTCTTACCGGTCCTCCTTTCGCACTGGAAGGACGAGTAGTTACTATGGATGTATGTTCCAGCATCCTGGATAGAGGTGTCATATATGTAAATGCGGGCCGTATCATTTCTGTGCAGTCCAGTAGCTCTCCACCTCCGCCAGGTTATGATGATGTCCCAATTATAAGGACTGGGGGGACAATCTATCCTGGTCTTATCGAATTACATAATCACCTGAGTTACAATATTCTCCAACAATGGGATGTACCCAAACGGTATACCAACAGAGATCAATGGAGTGGAGGCAAGCTGGCCTATCGAAAATTAATCAGTGGGCCAATGGGAGTCTTGGGTCGAATCCCATACTACGTTCCCGCCATAGTACGGTACGTAGAATGTAAGTGCTTATTAGGTGGTGTTACAACATCTCAAGGAATCTCCCTTTATAGTAATCGGGGCATAAATCGCTATTATCATGGTATCGTTCGAAATGTGGAAGAGACGAATGATGTCAATTTGCCTGAGGCAAAAACAAAGATATCAGATGTGGATGCTGAGGACGCTAACAAATTTCTGGCGAGATTGCAGCGTAGTTCATGCTTGCTATTGCATCTAGCCGAGGGAACAGATGAAAAATCTCACAAACACTTTGAAGCTTTGCATTTATCCAATAGTGATTGGGCAATCACTCCAGCTTTAGCGGGCATCCACTCTCTCGCACTCAAACCTGATGATTATCAAACGCTATCTGAACATGGTGGGTCGATAATCTGGTCGCCACTTAGTAACCTTATGCTTTATGGTGAAACGGTAGAAATCAATTCAGCAAAAGCCTGTGGTTTGGTTTTTGGTATTGGCTCAGATTGGTCACCTACCGGAAGCAAGAATCTTTTAGGAGAGCTCAAAGTAGCACGCCTGATCAGTGAAGCACAAGGCAACGTATTCACGGATAAAGAATTATTGGCCATGGTCACATGTAATGCATCCAAAATATTGAAGTGGGAACAAGAATTGGGTTCTATTGAAAGTAATAAACGAGCTGACTTGCTCGTAATTTCAGGACGTAGTGGTGACCCTTATGGTAAATTTTTGGAGTCACATGAAACTGGAATTATTTTAGTGATAATTAACGGAGTGCCTCGCTACGGACGTGAAAGCTTAATGAAGAAATTTGATTTTAAAATAGAACGTTGTGAATACTTGAAAGTAGGTCATGCAAAACGTTTGTTGAATTTAGTCCAAGAAACCTCGGATCCTGTTGTTGGGGCTTTAACATTGAATGAAGCCCGTGGTCGCCTACGTAAAGGATTGCGAAAGCTGCCTGATTTGGCTTTTAAGCTTGAACACCCTTCTCCGGAAACATTGCGAGCAGATGCCGCTTTTATAGAAACTCATTGGTTTCTGACGTTGGAGCACGATGACCCTCCAGGATTGGCGCTTAGGCCGCATTTACCTTTTGGAAAACAGAGTATGAAGACTGCTCATTTGCCAACAGAAGTCGAAGCTGCTAGTATTCCTCTCTCAGAGCTGTTAGAACCACTTAATCTGGATAGATTAACTGTCGCTGATGATAAATCATTTCTAGATCGTCTTCTACGCCAACCCAACTTGCCGGATTACATCAAAGATAGGTTATACGACCTTTATTGAACTGTATATAGTGACCATTCATGAAAAGTAATATCTTTTTTCTATCTGCTCCAAATTTCCAAAAAAATATTTACTGCTTCCTCACTCTGGATTCTCTGGCAGCAGTAGCAATGTTATCCTGTTAGGGTACCGCCCCGATTTCTACGTACACGCACGCTAAGGGGTTAAGCATTCCGTTTTTTGCCAAGTTTTCTGTCTTCAACTTCCTTTGCGCTGCTGACAATTTCTTCAATCCGCGCATATCAGCCCGATTGAATAGAGTAACGTTTTTTGTATGGAGAATATAAGCTCAATAGAGATTTAGTGAGGCTCTAATTCCTTAGGGGTAACCGAAAAATAACATATCGATATAACAATTCGTATAAGGTCATATATCGCAATCAATAGACTTATTGAAACAAATGAAATTTGCTACTTTATTTCATAGCAAGCACTTAGCGTGCGTGTACGTAGAAATACTGGTGATACCCTTATCAAAAGACTTTATAGTCAGGAAAACAATATCCATATATTTATGTGTGGAGTTGAAGGTCTCATATGAATGGGAGTGAAATAATATGAAGAAAAATATAGTATTGATATACATAGATCGGGTTGACATCAAAAAGCGGCATCAAGTGCGGCGCGAGGTGGAGCAGGCTGTTACTAAAGTGCTGTCAACTTACCCTCATGCCATCTTGGCTGAGGTGACCGATGATCAAGTCGCTGCCTTGAAAAATCAGGGTTACACCCTTGAACCCCAGGAGGCTGCGCGCATGATCCGCCTGCGTTCCGTCGAGATCGACACAACTATGCTGGCACCAGAAATGCCTCAAGCCCTAAGCTTGAAACGGGCCGAGCGCGACCGGCTAGAGAGCGACTACTGGATCGTCCAGTTCATCGGACTGATAAAGATCGAATGGAGCGAGCAGATCAAGGAACTGGGTGCCGATGTAGTGGAGTATGTGCCAGAGAATGCTTTCCTGGTAAAGCTGCCCGCCAGTGCAATTGAGAAGATAAAGGCCCTCAAATTCGTAAACTGGGTCGGCGTGTATGAACCTGCCTACAAAGTGAGCCCTTTGTTGATGGGGCGCAGGCGACCGGCTGCTGGCGCTGAAATAGCCAGCCTTTCGATCCAACCTGAAGCTTTTCAGCCGAAGCCGGAGGGGAATCTGACGTTTCTTTTGCATCGGTCGTCAGACCGGGACAAGATCACCAAGGTAATCACAAGCAAGGGCGGTACCGTCGTAAAGGCTGAAGGGGATACGATTATTGCTTCGCTGGACCCCGTACTTGTCGATCAATTCGCCAAAATGGTCGAGGTAAAGTGGATCGAACCGTTTGAACTTCCCGTGCTGGATAATAACGTGTCCGCCCCACTCATCGGCGTACGGGATGTCTGGGACAACCACGGTCTAGACGGAGAAGGGCAGATCGTTTCCGTGGCCGACTCGGGACTGGATACGGGTGTTAACGATGCCACTATGCACGACGATTTCGAAGGCAGAATAGTCAACATCTACGACCGTGTAGGCGACGGTGCTAATGACGTCAATTCTGGTCACGGGACGCACGTTGCCGGCTCGGTTTTAAGCAATGGTGCCCGGTCGAATGGCACGATTCGCGGCATGGCGCACGCCGCCCGCTTGGTGTTTCAGGCCATCGAACGAAATAGTAACGGGAGTTTGGACGGCATTCCGGCTGACTATAACCAGTTGTTCCAGCAGGCATATAACGATGGGGCCAGGATCCATTCCAACAGTTGGAGCACTCGCAACCAGAATGGGCAATATACTGCCGCATCCCAGGACATTGACGAGTTCATGTGGAACCATAAGGATGCATTCATCCTTTATGCGGCGTCAAATGCTGGTATAGATTCAAACAGCAACGGTGTTATAGACACTGATTCTATCAGTCCGCAGGGCTGTGCAAAGAACTGCATCACAGTTGGTGCAACAGAGGGCAACCGTCCGCATGGATCGAATCCGCCACCAGCTTATGATATTAACTGGGCGACTGGGACTTGGGCGGCAAAATATCCCGTGCCCCCGATCAGCAATGATCATGTCTCGAACGATCCACAGGGGATGGCTGCCTTCAGCGGCCGCGGCCCCACAGACGACGGCAGGGTGAAACCCGACGTGGTAGCGCCCGGCACCAACATCCTGTCGGTGCGCTCCTCGGCTGTAACTGAGATGCCTTTGTGGGGCGATCTCCCGGCAACGGATCCATTGCATGGACTGTACTGTTGGAGCGGCGGCACCAGCATGTCCACGCCGCTAACAGCCGGTACGATAGCCCTTATCCGACAGTATCTGCAGCGAGTGTGTCTGCACAACCCATCCGGGGCGCTGCTAAAGGCGATCCTGATCCATGGTGCGGTTCCTATCACTGGCCAATACACGCCGTCTGAGGTAGGTGCGGTTCCTGATAACAGCCAGGGCTGGGGCCGAGTCAACCTGCAGAATGCGCTCTTCCCGGATCTCCCTGTTTACTGGCGTTTCCGAGACAATGCCAATGACGCGGTGGGCACAGGCAATGATCGCGATTATACATTTCAGGTAACAAACGTAACAGTTCCATTCCGAGCCACGCTGGTCTGGACCGACTTCCCCAGCAACCCGACCAATGCTATTGGTATAGTCAACCAGCTGCGTCTATCCATCATTGCCCCGGACGGAACCACTACCCAGGGCGCACCCACCAACAACAATGTCCAGCAAGTCATAATCCCCAATCCGCAGATAGGCAATTACACTGTGCGAATAAGCGGTATTAACGTGCCAACGCTGGTCACACACGGACAACGACAGGACTTTGCCGTAGTGGTGAGTGCCGGTCTGGACGTTGTTGATCTTTATATCAAAGACAATGCCGCCGACATCGGCGTCGCTCCAACTGTCGGAGTGGGATATCTGTCACCTGATATCTGGGTCAGTCTAACGAACGATCCCAATGCTGCCCCGGCCCCAAACCCGGAGCACGGGCAGACCAACTACGTTTTCGTAAAGGTGTATAACCGCGGTTCCAGGGCGGCCAACAACGCCACTGTCAAACTTTACTGGGCTAACCCAGGTACCAACTTAAATCGGCCTTACTGGAACTCTTCCGATATTAGCGTCAATGGGAATCCCGGCAATACGCAGACAGCCAATGTACCGGCACGCACCGCCAGCGGTGATGGGCATGTCATTACTCAGGCTTTTGAGTGGACTCCCCCCGATCCGGATACGAATGTTTATGATGAAGGCCATTTTTGTCTTTTCGCTTCGGTAGATCATCCGGATGACCCGTTGTTGCAGGAGGATGTCAGTGCCGTTCGCTGGGAAAGCAACCTAGCCTGGAAAAATGTGATTGTTAAAGATATTAGTCCTAATTCAATCACAACGATGGATTTCTATGTCGCCGGGAAGCCGGGCAATGCTACCTTGTCTGACCTGCATATTGACCGTAGCGGCTTGCCGCAGGGTGGACGTGTCACGCTCAAGATACCTAGCCACTACATGGAAGGTTCGAAAGCCATAAACCTGGCCAAGACATGGGAGTCGGAAGGCGGGCGGGTGTGCAAAGTGGAGGTGACTTCGCTAGGGACTGCCGACCTGAAGCAAATACGCCTTAAGTCGCGCGAAAATACTCTGATTCGCCTCGAGGTGACCATGCCTCCTCAGTTCCAGCCAGGTGATGTTTATCCGGTGTTTGTTGAGCAATACACCGATGGTGCGATAACAGGACGCGTAACCTTGGTGGCTCGCATCGTTGGCTCGCCGGCCTACTTGGCGAACCGCAGTAGTGGCGAAATCCATTTGCCCAATTGTATTTGGGCAGAAAAAATCTCCGCTTGGCACCGCATCCCCTTTGATGACCTTAACCTAGCACTAGACCGCGGCTATAACGGCTGTCGTTTCTGCCTGCCGAAATATGATACGGGCTGATGCCTTTGTAGTGCGGGTGGTGGCATTGAGCGCCAGCATGTTTAGCGGAAGCTTTTCTTCCAAGATTGATGTCTATGGCCTTGTCTTATTTTGCTGATTGGTAAGTCTGATATATGCACCTACTTCTCAGCAACTGACGTTTCGCTGTGGACTGCGCCCTCAAAGTGGACACCTAGTTAAGCTATGTTCACTGTGAGGGAAATTTATGGGAAAAATAGCACGAAAAAGGTATAAAGGGTATCACCAGTATTTCTGCGTACACACACGCTAAGTAATTAAACATCGCTGTTTGCCAATATTCCTATTTTCAGCTCCTTATTTCCAGTAAAAAGAAAGGAAATCCTCATAAACAAGATTTGCAGTTTTTTCAGGAATAGTTAGTACAGGTTACCAAACTCTCAGATGCGGATATGGCATTATTTGGATAATAGCAAAGGCCAGATCAGAATGCAATAAGGCATGATCTGGTCAAACTAAAGCTTGAGATTTCCTTATTTTACTTTTTCGGTGCGTGGCAGTTTTTGACTATCCCCCCGAAATGGTAAAGCAGAATGAAGAATGTTTCTGAATTTGCCGAACTATGCTTGAGTGTATGGAATTTTATCAATCGCAACCCAGAAGTGCATTAATATTTACGCAATCGGGAGGCAGAAAGGAAGAAGCAGCCCTCATTAAACGGATTTCTCCTATTGTCTAGCAAAATGTTAATTTACTCGGTCGATTTGAATTCCATAGATAGCAAAGCATAATTAATCTCGATGAAATGATTAGCCTTCTTGAACAGAAAATCATAAGGCAGCAACCGAAAGTAACCGAAGAAGTGCTAGCTTAAAAATTTCTGCTTTACTTTTTCGGGGGGATAGTCAAAGACTCCCATTCAGTAAAAGCTTTGACCATATCATTTAACATTTTATAACCCATCTTCGTCAGTTATAAGACATCGTAAGCCCCGCAGCATAGTGATTTTGATAAAAATGTCCTCGTTGTGGTACAGACTCATTTTCGGCACGCAACGACCATATCCTTATCATTGTGGAGAACATGGGTAATAACGCCAATTATTGCTTTTGGTTATGGTTATACCTAAGACTTTTTTGCAGAATTCTTGTTCAGATATACGTTTTATAAGATTATCTAAGTCATATAAAGTTTTAATATGTGGATAATTTCGTTGGTATTCGGTAAAACGTGGTTCGGCGGTTTCTTTCCAACGTTGACGCATTGCTAAAACAGTGTTTATAATAGCTTCAACATGATTGTTTACCCACTGTTCTTGAATATCCTTTTTAGCAGTTTCCCCAATAGTCTCATTTTTACCGACTATAACTGAGCCTCTCATATTTTCGATTTGATTCATTATTAAATCTAATTTTTTGCTCATACTTCCTCATAATTTTAAACAATTAAATAAGCGCAATCAGTAATTACTTTATCTCTGTGCGCCTGATTTTCAGGTTGAAGGAGGTTATTCTGGATTCTTATTGCCTCTGGGAGCATAATAACTATCCCTGTACTAAAGTACAAGGTCTTCAAACAACATAATAATAATCTTGTTATGAACTTTGTCAATTCGATAATTACCGACATTTTCATTCAAAAAACTGCTTTAAATCCCCCGCTTTTCAATATTGAAAACGATATTATAAACATAGCATTATTTTACAGCCATCCAGATCAGGCAGGCATCATAATTAAAACAACATTTTTAAATGATAAAACGGTTCTATGTCTAATCAAAAATATAACTGTGAGATAGTAAAGTGACCATAATTGAAATACTACAAGGAAGTATATACCTCGGTGCAAACAATGGCTGATGATACCCAAAAAGATCTGACCCCAAACGAAAAGCAGGTGCTTCTGGCATTAGGGAAACTGAAGACCACAGACCCTCAAACATTATCCAATGCTTCTGGTCTCAGCGTGGAAGCTGCGATCCAGAGTTCATTTTTACTGCAGAAAAAGGAGCTTGTACAGGTATCGGAAGAAATCATTGAGAAATATCACCTGACAAAGGAAGGTAAAGAGTATGCTGCATCCGGACTGCCTGAGCGTCAGATCATTGAAAAGATTACCTCACCAACTCCTATAGATGCACTAAAATCAGAATTCGGACCCAAGTTATCAGGAATAGCTCTGGGCTGGCTGCGTAAAAAAGGCTGGGCACAGATAAAAGATGGGGACCTGATACCTGAAAGTATTCCTCCAAAGGGAGACGATGAAGAAGCACTTGCACAATTATTGAACGGACCCGGATTAGAGATCCCAAAAAAAGTAATGCAGGATCTGGCCAAACGAAATCTCATAGAGATTAATGAAGAGAAGACAAGAACCATAATTATCACTGATTCAGGATTAACCATTTTTCAGGCAGGGATCACCCTGGAAGAAGAAGTGGCACAGCTCAATGCTGATCTTATAAGGACAGGGGCCTGGAAACAAAAAAAGCTGCGGTCCTACGATATCAATACGCCCGTGGTTCCGATCTACGGAGCCAAGATACATCCGTACCAGCGCCTCATAGATGAAATGCGCCAGATATTCCTTGAAATGGGATTTACCGAGATCAAGGGAGATATTATCCAGAGCAGTTTCTGGAACTTTGATGCTCTGTTCCAGCCCCAGGACCACTCTGCCAGGGAAATGCAGGATACGTTTCATTTAGATAGCACAAGTGATCTGCCCCCTGAATATGTTGATACTGTAGCAGCTATGCATGAACACGGCGGCGATATCAGCAGTAAAGGCTGGGGCGGTACCTGGAGCAGGGACGTTGCAAAGATGAACGTGTTACGTACCCATACTACAGCTATTACCATTCACTACCTGGCAGATAATCCAGACCCACCTGTCAAGGCCTTCTGCATTGACAGGGCCTACCGTAGAGAGACCATTGACCCGACCCACACCCCGGAATTCGAGCAGCTTGAAGGCGTAGTAATGGATGAGGGGATGAGTTTTGCCGATCTCCTGGGCCTGCTTACCATGTTCTACCACCGGATGGGGTTCACTGATGTCAGGTTCAGACCCGCTTATTTCCCTTATACCGAACCCAGCGTGGAGCCAGAGGTATATATTGAGGGCATGGGCTGGATAGAACTGGGCGGTGCAGGAGTATTCCGAAAAGAGGTCACCGAACCCCTGGGCATTAAACAGCCTGTACTGGCATGGGGATTAGGAGTGAGCAGACTGGCTATGTTACGGTTAGGACTGCGTGATCTAAGGCAACTGTACCAGTCAGATATAGACTGGCTCAGAAAAAGCCCGGTCTCAGGGGTAAAAATAAATAAATAATACTACTCTTCAACAACACTGACTTTTTTCATTACGTCATTCGGCTTGATCTTGTTCACCACATCCTGTCCCTCTATCACCTGACCGAACACAGTATGTATACCGTCAAGGTGGGGCTGCGGTGAGTGGGTGATAAAGAACTGGCTGCCGCCTGTATCCTTTCCGGCATGTGCCATGGAAAGAGTGCCTGTTAAGTGTTTGCGGGGATTGATCTCACACTTGATTTTATATCCGGGTCCGCCTGTGCCATTACCTTTGGGACAGCCACCCTGGATCACGAAGTTGGGGAGGACCCTGTGGAATGTGAGCCCATTGTAGAATCCTTGATTGATGAGCTTTACGAAGTTTTCAACGGTCTTGGGTGCTTCTTTATCGAATAGTTCAACGACCATATTGCCTTTATCGGTTTCAATTATTGCTTTTTTCATAGTACTTGACCTCTTAGGCATTGTAATGGCTAGCTTTTATTAATAATTTATGCGTTGAATTGGTAAAGCTAAATACTTATAAAAGTGCAACCCTATGGTGCAGGTGATTACTTTAGTGCAGCGATCAATTGAATTCAGGGTAGAACATCTTAAAGAAGAACTTCAGAACTTGATTGATTACCCGGATGAAATACTCATCAACATCATCAAAGAATTGGGTTTTGAATGCAACTTATGTGGCAAATGCTGCACGACAGAGTTCAATGACCACGTATTTCTTCTGGACAAAGACACTGCTGCCATAAAGCAAATCGATGCATCAGCCCTGATACCTGCTCCTTACTACGAGTTCTGTGATCAGAAT
>Ga0307376_10004433_pt1 | contig 12870 bp, 15 predicted proteins | sample TR2MG_FD_202536 | JGI IMG/M metagenome (GOLD analysis project Ga0307376, IMG submission 202536) | Soil microbial communities from Risofladan, Vaasa, Finland - TR-2 | ecosystem: Environmental > Terrestrial > Soil > Coastal area > Acid sulfate soil | place: Finland: Risofladan, Vaasa | collected... | reverse complement strand
CCAGAAAGGAGATTAAAGTGAATAGTGAACTGGGTGTAATGACGCTGGTATTTACCAGCTTTAAGGACAGTATTGGTATGGAAGGGTTAAAGGTTTCAATAGACAGACACGCTCCAAGATTATGCTCTTATCCAACGCTATTGTATTTGACGATACCAATAAACAGAAGCCTTTCCACAACTAATATGGAACGCATCTGCGATGCAATTCTGGATAATAATTGGGACTTAATCCAAGACTTCATCGGCGAGATGTATAACCTTGGAATCTACCAAATAGTCCTTTGCGACTGGGCTACTAAAGAACAGATTTCGCATGGAAAGTTTTGTGCGGCTGGGATTATTGGTAAATATATTCGGGATAAAGCAGACAGAGATGGAAGGTTTGAGTTCCCAATAGAAACTGAATATAGAGATGGAAGGGAAGTGCTATGAGAAGGAGAAATTGGGCCAGTCAAAAATGCCATAGATTCTGCTTTGCTCTGGAGTATGCTTGGTATGTATTCAAGTATATGTTGCGGGGTAAGAAATGAGTATAAGAGCAGAAATAACCAAAATTGTTAAGCAGAGCCACCTGGAATGCGGCTTACCCATTGCTTGTAATACCACGTGCGAAAAATGCGGGACTGAAAGGATAAAGTTGGTTATAACTGAATGGCTAAATGCCCATGCAAGCAAAGTCCAACTGGAACAATTTGAAAAGGATTGGGAATAATGTCTATAACTTATCAAGAAGCACTAACTGGAAAACATTGGGAAGAAACTGTCATGGGTCAGACAGTTATTGGAACTGGAACACTCATTGACTTCCCATCAGATGTTGAACTGCGAGAGAAATATTTTGCTGGAGCAGACAAAGAACATCCAGCTAGAGCTAATCTGATAATGATGGACTGGCTTATTGGGCGGCTAACTAAAGAAGGAGATACTATTCTGGATCCAACCAGTGGTGCTGGAAGCATCATGTATGCCACACTGTCAGGGCGAAATGCGATTGGAATTGAGCTAGAACACCATATAGTTGAAATCCAACAATTAAGCTGGGCGAGGATGGTTAATGAGTTAAAGCCAACTGGAAAGTTCTTGCTATGGGAGGGCGATGCTCGGAGATTCCTGCCAATCGGTGTAATACCAGACTTCCTTGAGCCAGCAGTATCAAGAGGGATTGACCATTGTATATTCTCACCACCTTATTCAGTAAATATCAGCCGTGGTGGCGCTAAGGTGGCGGCTATGGCGGCTGAGTCTGGAACTAATGTGTCGGAGTATGGACAAGACCGGGCGCAGCTATCCAGACTAAGTTATTTTAATCTGATAACTGCCATGAGAGAAATTTATCGGGGTATCTATAACTCGCTACCTATTGGTGGCTATATGTGCACCATAACAAAAGATTCGGTTAATACCAAAGAAGCAAAGTATCGGGGATTAGGCGGGATTGAACCGTATTCCGCCGACACCATCAAGATTTGCTATGAGGTTGGCTTTGAATTGGCAGAGCTTTGGCAACGGGAAGCTAAGCCGAGTTTGAGATTACAGATTGCTTGGAGCCAGAATCCTGCTATTCCACATGTAATCACTGAGGAAATAACTATTATGAGGAAAGTGAAATGAAGTGGCACCATCCTTGGGAGCCTTATCCAAATGCTAATTCCTTTAGGAAACGAACGGACTTGTCTAGACTTGAGCGTTGGTGGATACTACTTAGATGGCGCATTGTTAAACCATTTGTGATGAAGGGGACTAAATGAAAGTATTACTGGTAGAACCACAAAGAGGTAGAGATTGGGGCCCGCATCAGCAATATCTCGGATTGCTACGCATAGGAAACTGGCATCAGTGCATTGGTGACGATGTGGAGTATGTATTCAGCCCTAATAAGCCAACGACTTTTGACTACCCAGACTTAGTCTATGTTACCTCAATGTTCACATACTGGTATAAGAATGTCTGGGCAGCCGTAAAGCACTACAAAGAACTCTATCCAAAAGCGTGCGCCATGCTTGGTGGTATCTATGCAACGCTATGTCCGGAACACGCTAAAGGAAGTGGAGCAGATGCAGTATTTGCGGGACAGCATCCTGTCGCCAAAAGTTATGCACCTGACCCAACTGTCATTCCTGAACCAACTGACTACGCTTACATGATGTCCTCTTTTGGATGCAACCGAGCTTGCACTTATTGTGCTACCCACTTGCTCTATGGCAAAGGAATGAGACAGACTCCGCCAGAGGAATTTATTGAGGAAGTAAAGTTTCTGCGTTCCAAGGGTATAGAAAAGATTTGGCTGGGAGACGACAATGTTCTATACAATTTTGAGAATCATCTGGGTCCAATCTGCGAGCTTTTACTGAGCAAAGGCTACAGGATGGAGATTCACATAACTGGTGGAATGTCGGCTCTTGACTTCACTCAGGAAGGAGCTAATCTTATGCACAGGGCTGGAATCAAAGAGATTAGCTTCGCATTGGAGAGTGCGGACCCAACAGTATTAAAACGCATGGGTAGAGACAAAAATGTCCACACTGAGGACTTGATTCGGGCTTTGGCTTATGCTGACAAAGCTGGCTATAGGCGGATTGATACCAATGTTTATTTCATAATCGGTTTACCTTACCAGCACAAGCAGGATATGCTGGATACATTATTATTCTTAATTGGTCAGGAAGTGTGGGCACACCCACAAAGGTTTACACCTATCCCGGGAACTGCTGATTATAAACAACTGAGTCTGGAAGGCGTTGACTTGGAAGACTTACACTATAAGAAGTTCACGGCTCCCGGACAGGACTCGGATTTCCTTAATGCCATATACAATGCGGCTAGATTTAGCAATTATGGGACTAGATACTCCACCTTCAATCTGCTCAAGTCTGGATTATTCGTTCCTAACCCTTTGGCAGTTGATACATTGGGCAGGGATTTAAGGATTCTCTCTAAACGGCAGAGAGAAAAATTGGAAGAATAAAACGAAAGGAGAACTATAGTGGCAAAGAAAAAAATCCAGTTAAGAAAACAAAAGGTGGCTACATCAGGTCATTCCAAGACCAAGAAAGAGCGAAAACTGGAGAAGCAGAAAACTCAGTTGGCAAAGTCTGCTCAAGAGACTCAAGTCCAACCAGTTACTAAGCCGGAGAGCAAGACAGTGCCACCGCTCACACCGGAGCCAGCCTTTGACCCAAATGATGTTGTAGCTAGATTCCTAAATAAAAAGAATGGAGCATAAATGCCCAACTCAGTAGAAGTCTATGGGAATTTTGGTTCAAGAGACCAGAGCCAGATACTCCAAGAGCTAACTTCGGCTATGATAATTGGAGTAGATACTGAAACTATATCCATAGAGGATAAGTCTCTAATCGGTCTGTCAATAGCTCCCAATCCAGACTATGCTGTCTGGTTCAAAGAGGATAGCCCATATCTCCACATAGCCCTTGGTATCTTGCGTAATCCAGCAATAGTTAAAGTATTCCACAACTCTAAGTTTGACTTTGATGTGCTAGAACCATTTGGAATTGACGAGACTAATTTTGAAGACCCAATGATTCTGGCATATACTCTCAACTTGCCCCAGAAGCTATACAACTTGGCACCACATTTAGGCAAGACTATCCCAGGCGAGTTCGCCCTCTTTACTATCCCAAAGGGTGGGACTATGCTAGATGTTTGGAATTCAAATCCAGACTTCGTAATCCAAAAGTGTTGCGTAGATGCGAAATTGGCTCTTTGGTGTTGGTATAAACTACTCCCATCAATAGTTGAAAGCTACTATATTGACCGCAATATAGTCCATGTTCTCAGGCATATGGAACAAGCTGGAGTTAAGCTGAATCAAGAATCAGTAAATGAATTTTATACGGAGTTGGAAGAACAGACCACCTATTTACGGCAATTGATTCAGACCAAAGGATGCGACCCAAATTCTAATCAGCAAGTTGGAATAGCTCTCGCCCAAAGGGGTTGGAGATTACCATACACCAAGTCCCGAAGGCAATTAAAAGTGGATGAAAAGACTATACGGGATATTCCAGACCCACTAGCTCAATCAGTATTGATTTACCGGGAGAAAGCTAAATTGAAGTCTACTTATGCTGAGCCATTGCTTGGGCTGGAAAGAGCCTATACTCATTATAATAACACTAGAGTTGTTACTGGTAGGCTATCCAGTTCTAATCCAATCAATATGCAGAATATACCAAATTACTTTAGGGGCGTATTTTTGGCAGATTCTTTATTCTGGTGCTTTGATGCCAAACAGATTGAACTGCGGGCGTTAGCCTATATGGCTCAAGATAAAGTGATGATGGAAGCCTTTGCCCGTGGAGCAGACATTCATAAAGAAACTATGGACAGAATGGGCATTACTGGCAATATAGCCGACCCGGTAGAAGCCAGAAGATTAGCTAAAGTTTTGAACTTTGCTACGGCATATCTTGGCGAGGAGGAAACCATAATTGAGAACGCCAAGATGGAAGGCATAGTTATTACTCCACAGCAAGCAACTGACTTTCGGATTAGATACTTCCAGACTTATCCTGAAATCAGAGATTATGTTCAGAGCCAAAGAGAACAGATAACTAAGTATGGCTTTGTTACTACGCTATATGGTAGAGTCCGCAAAGCTGACCAATTAAGAATGTCTAGCCCCCATTCCAGAGAAGCTGTTATCCGAGAATTATTTAATATGCCAATTCAGGGAACGGCCGCAGAAGTTATCAAGAAGATGATGGCAGAGGCTACCAAGTATGACTTGCGTATCCAAGTTCACGACGAAATGGTTTATGATGGAGCTTGTCCGAATCCTGATTTATTTGCTAACCTGGCTCCGTTTGACACACCGCTAAAGTTATCAGTTGGAGAGAGTTGGGGAGACGCACAGGAGATAAAATGAAAAGCTGGAAATCATTGGCATATATTTTGGTGTGCGCCACACTAATCTTCCTTATCTACTATTCGGCAAAGCCTATGTCCATTAGTCGTTGGGTTACACCAGACGATAGCTTAGTAATGGAGCTTGCGTCAACCATTAAGTCTACCAACAATACAGGAAAGGCTCTTGAATTATACTGCATAGTTACATCTATGGATTATATTGAAGATTGTGGCGATTACTGGCAAACTCCAGAAGAAACTATAATTCGTGGAGCAGGAGACTGCGAAGATTTTACATTTTTGTTGGCATCGCTCTTTATTGCGGCTGGATTGGAAAAGCCCGCTGTCATGTTTGGTTCTTATAATGAAGGCGGTCATGCATGGGTTGAATGGAACAACAAAGCATTTGAGTCTACTAATTTTGCCTTCCCGTTTCCAACTAGCCGGTATGACGCTCTTGGATACACAGTCAAGTATAGAGTAATAGTGGAAGGCTAAAAGCTATTTCAGAGGTCGGAACCTAGAAGGACAGGACTGTAGGATTGATTTTAAGGGCATTGAAAATTCAAGTAGGTGATTTTCTACCTATACAGTCAGGCATAGCCCTAGAATCGCATCCTAGAGAGGCTAATTTTACGAGCCAGCAAGTTATGGTAGCCATAGTGTTATGTAACCGTCCAATTCAACTGCTGGGCAATAATCCTTGCCCGATAACTAGGTTGCTTAGACGCTTCATCAATGGCTTCAATCTCCATAGGTGAGTTTGGCAGAAATGCTACATACTTAGTGGTGCCAAACCTCAAATCTTTCAGAATTACTGGAGCAGTAGCAGTTCGCCCGCCCTCAAGAAACGCTAAATCACTGGATGGCTTTCTAGTGTCTGACTGCCCTAGTATTAGCATAAAGTCCAATGTCCTTGTTAGCTCTGGTTGCAGAACTCCACGATAGATGAATTCTCGGAGTATCGGAGTGATTGTATTAGTATCGCTGTCAAGTTCCAACTTCAGCCTAACTTTCTTGCAAGCCAAAGCGGCAAGGTTAATAGATTGCACTCCGTTGGCAGTTATTGTAGCCAACAAAGTCCAATCATCATCGGTATCTTTCCAATAGGAAACTGCGACTGTAATACCAGTAGCTAAGTTCTCAGCTATACTCCAAAGTTGGTAAAACATCTTTTGCCAAGTATCGTAGTTTGCATCAAAGTAAGTGGTGATTAAATGCCCCTGGGCACAGAAGCGGTAAGCAGTATCTCCAAGAGGATAATTGGGAGCTTTGGCTATAACGGCATATGCCATATTGGTGCCATAGGCGAACCAGAGTAATGGATTTGCTCCACTTCGTTGCATAACCTTAATAGCACCGCAAACATTCGTGCCAAGAAATATAAGTGGAGTCCATTCCCAGCGTAGCCCATACTTATCATCTCTGCGTTCTCGTCCAGCGTAAATAATATAGTTGGAGCCGACTAAAAATACAGCGTAAATGTCCTTATCATCACTGGCAATGCCTTTGATACTACCAATTGTAGCTAGTTCTGGAGAGCGTTTTAGCGGTCCCATATAATCAATGGCGAATACTGAACTGGAACTACCTATAATTTCTATAATGTCTCCAGTAGCAGAACCGTAAAAGACTTCTTGCCAATTAGTATGGTAGGCAAAGTTGGTGCTATCTTTTTGTTCTTTGTATGAGATTATTGGCACTGGACGACCATCAACTGGCAAAGCCCAAAGACCATCTTCTTTACCAATGAACAGAGTGCCATTGAGAACAAAGAGACTGGTGATGTTAGAGTATTCATCTCCAATATAGTATGGTGGGTCAGTCCAGCCAGCTTCACCGTTCAATGGAGCAATTGCAGTTCGCACTTCATTTGGTCTCTTAGCTAGAACTAGAATATCTTTGGTGCCGGTGAATGATGGAGCCACGCAGATTTCGTGCATAACAGCATTGTTTAATGTGCATTGGGTCCAAGCACCGCTCTCACCAGTATTGCTGTAATAATACTTACCAGTAGTGCATCCAACATAGATATAACTGTCATAATGACCTATACATTCTATGGTATCACCTGCACCAACATCTAGCACCGTTGCCCAAGTAGAACCAGTAGCAGGATACTTATAGACATATCTGGTGCTGGCAAAATACTCTCGTTCCTCAAAGAAGTCAGAGAAAACAATGGTGGCTGCTATGCTACCAGCTGTATTGATTAGTGGACCCAAGATTATTTGATTTGGCTCTCTAGTATCAATACTTTGCCCTTCGGCATACATATCTATAATATTGAAGCGGTCTTTTTGGCCCATACCACCTCGCCAATTATTCTGCACAAAAGCAAGGATTTTATCCGGAGGCAAATCACCATAGCTTGGCACATCAGACAATGACCGAATTGGAATTATTGGCTCTTCTCTTATGGCGAATAACTTCTGGTTATTCTCTTTAGCAAGGTCAAAGAGCTTAGTGGTAGTGCCTATCGTCAAACTTATATCTGCCATTTAACGACTCCCGTTCTTGGCTCGCAACCAAGTAATTAGCTCGGTCAAAACTCTGGTGTTATTGGTAGCGGCTTCATTATAGGCATCAATTATCTTGGTGAGTCTGTCTTCCATATACTTCCTATCTTCTCGCATTTGGTGAACGAGATAGCGATATGCCATAAAGATAAGAAGGGCTAAGACTCCGGTTATACCACCTATGCTACCAATATATTGAAGCAAATCCATGTTTCACTCCTTGGGCAGTTCTTTTTGCAATTCTAATAGCAGTCTGTGTTCGCCATCAAATCGGAGAAATTCTTGGAGTAATTCCTGCTTTTTCTGCTCCAGAGCATCTGACTCCGCTTGGATTTTTTGGAGCTGCCTCTCAGTCTGGATTAAGCGTTTCTTAATGTTCATTTATGGCTCCTTTACCAATCGCTTGAATTTTTCGTTGCTCAGCACTTTTCCCATATAGTAATGCTCCAACGAAGGAGAAGCCCAATCTAAAAGTCCCCCACAGAAAGAACAGTAATTTTCTCCCTCCGTTATTAAGTGCTGGCAACCAGAACAAGCGTATTCTACTATAGGAGATTCCGCTACCAGTTTTTTCCCACAAGTTGGACAAAATCTGATATTTAGTCTGCCTTCTATCTGCTTGGTAGAATGGGAGTGTGGCAATACTACCTCTACGATGCTCTCCAGCTTTATAACTTTAGGCATTGTCTCTCCAAGCTCCACCTTTTCTAATAGCAATTCTTCCAGTAGTAGGATAATCGGCTAAGTATGGATGAACTGCACCATTATAGGAAGTTCCCGGACTATCTGTCAGGACTGGGCATCCAAAAATATATTGCCACTGTTGGTTAGCGGAACTACTACCCAAGAGGGATGTAGCATTATATGGAATGATACTATAAAGAGTGCTGATATAACCACCAGAAACTCGGAATCCACGCCCCTCAAATCCAGTATCGGCTTCAATCCAACCAGTATTCTCAAGCCACATCTTCTGGGTTAAATCATAAATGGGATTGTGCAAAAATAGAGCATTAGAACCCTTGATGGTAAGCCCGGTGGCATTTATAAGAACATTCCCACTAGCGCCAGTTATGGATCCAGTTACAGCTATAGACCCCGTTAATGTTATAACAGCCGAAAGATTCCCAGCAGTAATTTTAGCTACAGACAAGCTGACAATATGGGCATCCTGAATTATAACATTGGTGATTTTAGCAAAGGCAATAGATGCCAGCTGTGCGTCAACTATCTGGCTAGTAATCTTACCCGCATCAAGAGAGACTATCTGGGCATTGGTTACTTGAACATCGGTAATCTTAGCAAAGGCAATGTTGGCTATCTGAGCGTTGACTATTTGACCAGTAATTTTAGCGGCTGCGAGGTCGCTTATTTTGGCATTATTTACTGCCAAGTCAACTATCATGGCTGTAGTTATTTTGGCAGTGCCAACGACTAGATTTTGGAAGTTCGTTTGAGGTTTAAGCGGTGTTGGATATGTAGTATCCTTTCCAAGTGTCTTACGCTTTGGAAGCACTATGATAGGCGTGGAAGTTACAATATCACCCATTTTCAATTAAAGCTCCATTTTATTGGAGCGGATATTCTCCTTTCCTTATTAACTAGCCATTATGACTGGTCTATCCCAACTTACATATTAGACTGTAAGTCCTGCGCCACTAAGTATTGTTCCAGTTGGAGAAACCATGCGATACTGCATCTTTCTGGTAGCTAACTCTGCCGCCCAAGTTTGGGCTGATTGAAGCAACCTTTCCACATTTTGCGTTCCAGCACTACCAACTTTCTGTTTGTAAAGATAGAGTGCGGCTTGGGCAGATAAGACTAGAGTGAATGGACTGTCCAAAGCTATCGTTTCGGCGGCTCCGGAACCAGTAAAAGCTAATGGCTTAATGCCTACTATCGCTATTTTGTATCCAGCGGTATAACTGGCACTAAAGAACAATTTACCATCCGGAGTTGTATCCCAATCATGTAGCGGAAGCATTGGGTAATTAGAATAGTCCAGGTCTTCTTGGCAAGTCCAAACCGCTGTGCCATCATTCACAGCATCACCTATTGTGGCGGGCCAAGTTGGTTCGGAACTATCAGAAGTTCCAGCAGTAGTGCATTTATAGACATAGCCAGTAAATTTGGCAAGGGTAGTTGGTCTTGCGTAATCTCCAACTACATAAGCTGTGCCCACTACCCAAATATCCCGAATTATCTTTTGGGCGAGTAGTATTTGGTGTGGACGATTCTGGAATATCCCAAGCGAGCTAATATCAAACTCGTATTTGTAGTCCACCGTTTCTAGCAAGTTCATATCTCGGACTACTGCATGGACTTCTGGGCAAACTAAGGTTGCTGAGTTCCGGAGAGCAACTAGCTTTTGGTTCCTAGTAAAAAGCCTATGGACTTCGTAACTCACTCCACTTTGGACTTGGGCTGAAAAAGCAGTTTTAGGCGTAAGAGTAAAGCCAGATAAAGAATCTACAACTCTGGTCTCGGCAGAGCCGGTTCCGCTTGGTCCCAGTGGAAGATGGACCATCATTCCATCGCAAACCCAATCTGCTACCTTCTCATATAGAGCAGTATCCACTAATGTGATGCCAGCAGTTCCGCCAGTGCTAGTAGTTACGGAGCTCCAACTATCATCCAAGTCTTGCCCAAGAATGGTTAACATTGTTGACATTAAGGTTGCCATTATCCACTCTCCCTAACTGATAAAGCATATGTCTTGGTGCTTTCAACCACACCAGTCTTGGTAAGTTCCAGTTCAAAAAGGTAATCCTCTCCTGGAGTAATAAAATCGGCAGATACCACTAAATATCGGCAAGTGCCAGCAACCGCACTAATGATAGAACATACACCATTCACGATAAGGACGCCAGGTTGGCCACTCTTCCAAACCTTCAGCTTAATGGTATAATCCGTAAGAACATAAGCATCGCCACTGGCATCTTTGATGGTAAAGTTTATGTAGTATCCGTAATCTCCTTGATTGACAACCAAACCAGCCATACTACTCTCCTATTTGTAGAGTTATATCTCTACTTGGCAGTTCCACTACCAAATTTCTATTGCGTAGAGCTAATATCATGCGTGCCAGAGCTTTAGCTATACTGGCTGTAGTAATATCTCCTAGTCTGGCTCCATCCGCTACAGCAACCTCGTAAACCAGACCAATAATCAAAATGTCTTCCAGCTTAATTCCATCAGCTATAAGAACTTGGAAGGCTTGCTGTGCCGCAAGACTATCCCCAGCTCCCAAACCATCAATTAGAGTCTCAAAAAGTCCAAGTCTAGCTTGCGGAGTATCACCTAACTTTGCTCCGTCTACTAAGGCATTAAATAGACTAGCCAATGTAGAAGGTGCGTCTCCAGCTTCCAAACCATCAAGAATTGATGGATTAGCTTCGTATAGATGGGCTAAAGCATCACCAAGACTTACACCATCAGATAGCTCTCGGTAGAAAGCTCTGAATCCTTGGGTTATATCGCCCATTAACAAACTATCAGCAAGGCTATTAAAAACTGTTAGCTGACTTGGACTGGTATCCCCGCCTCTCAGACCGTCAATTACATTCGCTTGGAAGATTGCTTGGCCCGTTCTGGTATCGCCCATACTAAGACCATCAGTTACAGATTCCTCAAATGCTAATGACTCTCCCCATTCCTCAAACCAGTGGTCGTCAGCGGCGACCGCAGTCCAAGCAACGCCACTATTAGCACTATAACATCTAGTGCCTCCAGCATAAGAAGCATCAGTAGACCTGCCTCTTGACTGGACTGAATTACCAGCTGAGCCATCCCTGGCATCCATTACGATGGCATACTGGACGGAAGCGGAGAGGTTAGCACCAGCACCGAGTGTTATTTCTTTTTCTTCACCCGCTGGATTATCTGTTAGAGTATCGCCGTCAATACTACCAGAGCACAAGTTCCCGCCTGTAGGCAATCCACTGGAGGTAGCTCTTATTCCAATAGTATAAGTCCCAGGGCTACCAACCCGATAAAGTAAGAGCTTAACACTGGTAATTGTATGAGCAGTTGATGGAGTGAAAGTCTGCCCCTTCCAGTTGACACCGTAAGCTGGTCCCCAAGGCAGTTCCGCAGTAGGTGTAGGGTTATAGTATTCGTATCTAGTTGCCATTTACTTCTCTACTTCATAACTGATAAAACTTGGTTGGGTTCGCTTTATGCCCCATCATCTGCATCAGTTACGGTATAGGTCAGGTTAATAATATCATCATCCACAACTGCTCTGGATGACGCAAACTTACCTGCTACCGGCAGAGTGCCACCACCAGCAGCATCACCTTTGGTAGCCGCACCGGTCCCACCGCCTACCAAAGCAGCACCATAAATAGTCTTGGTAGCGTTCATTGTAAAGACGGCTTTATTAGCTGAATTGGTGATGGATTTGGCAGTTGATTCGGCTTCTACATATTCAGGTCTGGTGGCTTCGTCATAAGCCTCGCACTCGGTAAATACTGGAGTAGCATAAGTAGTGCCATCCGCCGGTGTGGTATCAGTCTCAAATAAAAGACAATACCATGTAGTAATCTGAGTGGCTGCGTGGAAATAAGCATTTAAGAGGCTGTTTAATCCCTCAGCAGTCCAGACATTGTGGATTTCTTCTGTCCAGATTAGCTTACCCTTGCGGAAACATTGGGCTACCCACTTACCACCAATTTTAGTCCTATCTTCTAGTTTATTCATTTTTCAACTCCTTTATGTCTGGATGATTCGTGGAGGCAAAAGTGCCTGAGACGAGCCAGCTACGCCACAAGTGATTGTTCCAGCAGTGCGTGCCATAACAAGCCGAAATCTACGCCAATAGCCAAGAATCGCATAGCGATAAACTCCAGTATCAGTAGTATGGCTAATTTGGGATACTGATGGAGTCTGTAGCGTAGCTTGGTCTTGGCGGACATAGGGGACATTAGAGAAAGCGGTTAGCTCGTGGACTTTTCCTTGCAGGTCAATAGTGCCAGAAAAACCTGCTGTGGTGACTTCAACTACGACTACCTGGCACTTTTCAAAATCGGACTTGAGTTCTTTGGTTTCATCTACGGCTCTGGCGTTCCAGACCGTTTCTGAAACTACATACGGCATGGACATTTTGCCACTCTCCTCTCTTTATTCTGGAGTAGCAGTTATTCTGCTAAACCACTATACATTGGGAGAGAGCTTTGGCAGAGGGCTTCGGCTCTCTCCCAAATGTATCTGTAACTACGCTACGGTGCAGGTTTAGGCTTTGCTGGAGCCTCTTTTGGCTTCTCTGGTTTCAGATTTCTCTGATGCCAAGCTGGGAACCTTGGGTCTTTTAATTGGTCTGTCATGCACCGCTCCTTATACCGCTCCGAGAGTGTCCAGCTGGAGCATTACCAGATTGTCGCCATAATCTGATGCAGTTCTTGCCATCAGATAACCTATTCTCTGATAAAGCTCGCTGGCGCCAGTATTACCGGTGATAATTGAACCATCGGTGTTGGCAAACA
>Ga0307376_10004432_pt1 | contig 12871 bp, 13 predicted proteins | sample TR2MG_FD_202536 | JGI IMG/M metagenome (GOLD analysis project Ga0307376, IMG submission 202536) | Soil microbial communities from Risofladan, Vaasa, Finland - TR-2 | ecosystem: Environmental > Terrestrial > Soil > Coastal area > Acid sulfate soil | place: Finland: Risofladan, Vaasa | collected... | reverse complement strand
TTCCCTGACCGGTTCGCCGTTGCCGGAGATCAAGGTGGCCTACGGCATTCTGGGTGCGCTAGGCCTCAGGAAACGTGGGCCCGAGATCATTTCCTGTCCTACCTGCGGCCGTTGTCGCATTGATCTGGTGCAGGTACTGGAGGCGGTGGAGGAACGTCTCCAGGCAGTAGACAAACCTCTCAAGGTGGCGGTGATGGGCTGCGTGGTGAACGGGCCCGGGGAGGCGCGGCAGGCCGACGTAGGTATCGCCGGCGGACGGGGCAGCGGGCTCTTGTTCCGCGGCGGTCAGGTGCTGCGCACCGTACCGGAAGAGGAACTGGTGGAGGCCCTGCTTGGGGAGATTGAGGGCATGCTGGCCGAATAGGGCCGGCGAGTATTACTACTATTACTGTTGCACCCCGACCCGCCGAATGAAGGGTGCCCGACCCATCTTTGATGGGTACCCCGGTCGGGGGCATGTAAGGAAGATAGCGGGAGGGAATTTTTTGCGAGCGAGTCAGTTATACGCCCCCACTTTACGGGAGACGCCGGCCGAAGCGGAAATAGCGAGTCATCGCCTGCTCCTGCGGGCCGGCTTCATCCGCAAGGCGGCGGCGGGTATCTATACCCTTTTGCCCCTGGGCCTCAAGGTGGTGGCCCGCATCGAAAAGGTGGTCCGGGAGGAGATGGACCGCCAAGGCGGCCAGGAAATCCTCCTGCCCATTCTGCAGCCGGCGGAACTCTGGCTGGAATCCGGGCGCTGGAATGTTTACGGGCCGGAGCTTTGCCGCCTCAAGGACCGGCACGGCCGGGATTTTTGCCTTGGGCCCACCCACGAGGAAATCATCACCACCCTGGTGATGGGAGACGTCCGGTCCTACCGGCAGTTGCCCGTGCTTCTCTATCAGATCCAGGACAAGTTCCGGGACGAGAAGCGGCCCCGTTTCGGCCTGATGCGCGGCCGGGAGTTCATCATGAAGGACCTCTACTCGTTCGACCGGGACGAGGAAGGTCTGGCGCTCAGCTACGGGAAAATGTACGAGGCCTACACCCGGATTTTCACCAGGCTGGGTCTGGAGTTCAGGGCCGTGGAGGCCGACTCGGGAGCCATCGGCGGCACCGGTAGTCACGAGTTCATGGTTCTGGCCGGGGAAGGGGAGGCCAAGGTAGTCTTTTGCGGCCGGGAAGAGTGCGGCTACGCGGCTAACACCGAGAAGGCATTCTCGCCGCCGCGGTCCTTGCCGGCCGGGGAGGCCGGCAGTATGGTGGAAGTCGCCGCCGATGGTGATGTCGATCCGGGGCGGGTGCTCAAAACGGTCCTCTTTAAGACCGATAAAGGGATGGTGGCCGCCTTGGTCCGGGGTGACCGGGAGGTCAACGAGATCAAGCTGCAAAACCTACTGGGGCTGTTGGAAGCGGAGGCGGTCCGGGCGGGTGGGGATAACGCCGGTCCGGTTGATCTGGCCGGGGTAACCGTGGTGGCCGATCTGGAGGTTACGCCGGGCTCGGTTTGGGTGACCGGGTCGGGCCGTGAGGGCATGTGTCTGACCGGGGTGCAATGCGGACGTGACTTTGTGCCGGAACATACCGCCGACATCCGTCTGGTCGGGGCCGGCCATCCCTGCCCTCATTGCGGCGAACCGCTGGTGGAAGCCAGGGGTATCGAGGCGGGTCAGGTCTTCAAGTTGGGTACCAAATACTCGGCGAAGCTGGGGGCCAATTTTCTGGAAGAAGATGGGACCACCCGGCCGCTGGTGATGGGCTGTTACGGCATCGGCATAACCCGGACCATGGCGGCGGCGGTGGAACAGTCCCATGACGAGCGGGGGATCATCTGGCCGGTTGCCATGGCTCCCTTCGAGGTCGTAGTGGTTCCGGTCAACGCCAAGGATCCCTTCCAGACGAACCTCGCTGGTGAGATTTACCGGCTCCTTAACGAGGCGGGAGTGGAGGCGGTCCTGGACGACCGGCCGGAGCGGGCCGGCGTCAAATTCAAGGATGCCGACCTGATCGGCTACCCGTACCGGGTGGTCGTCGGATCCGGTGCGCAGGAGGATGGTCAGGTGGAAATCTACTGCCGCCGGGACGGGCAAACGCTCCGCGTACCCTGGGCTACGGTTCCGGGCGCCCTGCGGGAGGCCCTGGCCTCCACCACGGGCTTGAACAATGGCTAGGCCAGGCAAGCTCCTGACCCTGTCGGTTTCGGCCGGTGCCGGACACATGCGGGCAGCTCAGGCTCTGGCCCGGGCGTTGGCGGAAACCTATCCCCCGGCAGTGATGCCGGTGGTCGATACCTCTCGGTACGTCAGCCCCTTTCTGCAGAAAGTGGCCTTAGGCCTTTACCTGGAGATGGTCCGGGTAACGCCGCGGGTTTACGGTTACATTTACCGGCAGTTGGAGGACGGGCAGACTTCCGGGCGGAGCAAGGTGGAGTTCAACCGGGTCTTGAACCGCCTCACCGCCCCGAAACTGGCCCGGCTCATCGCGGCCGAGGACCCCGCGGCGCTGGTCTGCACCAATCCCATCCCGCTGGGCGTTTTGGATTACCTCAAGAGCCGGGGTAAACTAGCCGTTCCGGTGGTGGCGGCGGTGACCGACTTTACTATCCATTCGTTCTGGGTGTTCGACGCCGTCGACCTCTACCTGGTGGCGGACGAGGCCCTGGTGCCGCAGCTGGTGCGCCAGGGCATAGCTGCCGGAAGGGTAGCGGTGACGGGTATCCCCATCGACCCCGTCTTTGCCGGACCGTTGGACCGGGAGGAGGAAAGGGGCCGGTTGGGACTGGCGCCGGACGTGCCGTGCGTCCTAATTATGGGGGGCGGCCTGGGGCTGGGACCCCTGGAGGCGGTGGTCCAGGCCCTGGGTCAGATTCGTACCGCTGTGCAACTCCTGGTGGTGGCCGGCAACAATACCGTGCTCAAGGGGCGGGTGGAGAAGCTGGCGCCAACACTCTCCCATCCCTGCCGGGTGTTCGGCTTCGTGCAGGAGATTCACCGCCTTATGGGGGCCGCCGACCTGATGATCGGGAAGGCGGGCGGCTTGAGCTGCGCCGAGGCTCTGGCCATGGGTCTGCCTATTTTCATCATTGATCCCATTCCGGGCCAGGAAGAGCGCAACGCCGAGTTTCTGGTCGAGCGGGGCGCCGCCGTACTGGTCGGGGGGGCCTCGCAGGCCGCCGGCGCCGTGGAAAGGTTCCTTCAGTCACGCGAGTTGCGCCAGGTCATGGCCAGTGCCGCCCGGGGGCTCGGCCGGCCGATGGCCGCACAAGCGGCCGTCCGGGCCATAGCCTCCCTGGTGGGTTTGGAAGACGGGGGCGGATAAGTGGTTCCGGCCTCGGAAAAGTGTTTTCGCGGGCTTGCTATTCCCCTACCGGTGTGCTAAACTGTAGGTGGTTGTAAGTCGGCGGATTTTTGGCAAGGAGTGGGAGTTCCCACTCTTTCGTATTGTGAACCGGTTCATGGCAAAAAAGGTGGTTTTATGGAGAAGGGGAATCTGGCTGAAAAGCTGTTCGATCTGGCGCTGCCGGTGGCGGCCCAGGAAGGACTGGTATTGGTGGATGTGGAGTACGCCCGGGCGGGGGCCCGGAGTGTAGTGCGGATGTTTATCGACAAACCCGGCGGAGTGACTCTGGACGATTGTCACGCCTTCTCGGACCGTTTCGGCTACGTTTTGGACCGTGAAGATCCCATTCCCCAGGCCTACTCGCTGGAAGTATCCTCGCCCGGCCTGACCAGGAGCCTCACCAGGCCGCACCACTACCAACATTTTGCCGGCCGCCGCGTCAAGGTCGTGTCACGGGTACCCCAGGGGGGCGAAAACACTTTTTCGGGATTGCTCCGGGGGCTCGAAGACGAGACGGTGGTTTTGGAAGTAGCAGGGGAAGAGATCCGTATTCCTCTGGACCACGTGGCGTCGGCCAAGCTGCAGGGAGATTGGTGATGCGGCCTAAAAAAATTGACTTCTGTAAGGGGGGTGTTTAACCTGGCCAAGAGAGCAGCCGGCCGCCTCAAAGAAGAGCGGGGTGCCGGCCAGCCGGGCATCAACGCGGAATTTTTGGAAGCCCTGCGCGACCTGGAAAGAGAAAAGGGTGTTTCCCTCGCGGTGCTTGTTGAAGCCATTGAAGCGGCCTTGCTTTCCGCCTATAAGCGTAATTTCGGCTCGCTGCAAAACGCCCGCGTCACCATTGACCAGAACACCGGGGAATTCAAGGTGTTTACGCAGCGGCAGGTGATGGAGGAAGTGGAAGACCCCCGCCTGGAGATTTCCGTGCCCGAAGCTCAGCAAATTGATCCCCGCTACCAACTGGGGGATACGGTGGAAGTAGAAGTCACTCCGCGCAACTTCGGGCGCATAGCCGCTCAGACGGCCAAGCAGGTGGTGGTCCAGCGCATTCGGGAAGCCGAACGCAATCTTATCTTCGAAGAGTTTGCCAACAAGGAAGGCGACATAGTCACCGGCATAATTCAGCGCATTGAGAGCCGCAACGTATTCATCGAACTGGGTAAGACGGAGGCCGTGCTGGCTCCTTCCGAACAGATCCCCGGTGAGGATTACCGTCCGGGCCACCGGGTCCGGGCCTACATCCTGGAAGTCCGCAGGACCACCAAGGGTCCCCAGATCCTCCTCTCCCGTACCCATCCCGGACTTTTAAAACGGCTCTTGGAATTAGAGGTGCCCGAGCTGCACGAGGGGATCGTGGAGCTCAAGAGCGTGGCCAGGGAAGCCGGAGCCCGCTCCAAGATCGCCGTCTTTTCCCGGGACGACGGGGTGGACGCTGTGGGCTCCTGCGTCGGGCCCAAAGGCATACGGGTGCAAAACATTGTTCAGGAACTCAGCGGCGAAAAGATCGACGTGATCAAGTGGGATGCCGACCCGTCCAAGTTCGTGGCCAGTGCCCTGTCGCCGGCTAAAGTTGTGGCGGTGGAGATCTGGGAAGAGGAGAAGGTGAGCCGGGTAATCGTACCCGACTACCAGCTTTCCCTGGCCATCGGCCGGGAAGGGCAGAATGCCCGGCTGGCGGCCAAGCTGACCGGCTGGAAGATCGACATCAAGAGCGAGTCCCAGATGGAGGAACTGTATCCCGACGAGTATGGTCAGTTGTTTTTGGATGGCAGTGAAGGGCAGGATACATTTACAGAGGACGCGGGGGCCGGGGAAGGGGTGTAGCGGCAGATGCCCAAGGTTAAGAAAGTACCCTTGCGCAAGTGCGTCATCTGTCGCGAAATGAAGCCGAAGCGGGAACTGATCAGGATAGTCCGGACTCCGCAGGGCGAGGTGGAGATAGACCCCACCGGGAAGCGTTCCGGGAGGGGCGCGTATGTATGTTTTAACGAGACCTGCCTCAAAGGGGCGGCCAAAGGCAAACGCCTGGAGAAGGAACTCGAGGCTCCGGTAGGAGCCTCGGTATTCACGGGCCTGCAGGAGAAATTGGCCAAGCCGGCCGGCCGGCCAGACTAGTGGCAGGCGGGATGTACCTGAGAAAGAGGTGCAACTTGGATGAGTGAGTAACGTGGAGGTGTTTTAGTGGTTAAAAAGCGGGTACATGAGCTGGCCAAAGAGCTTGATATAGAGAGTAAGGACTTGATTAACCGGGCGTCCGGTCTGGGCATCGACGCCAAGTCGCATATGAGCACCCTGGAAGACGATGAGGTGACGCGGATCAGGGGGGCGTATCAACCACGGCCCGGCAACGGACCGTCTGAGACCGCCGAGCCGGCCCCGCCCCGGCAGGAGGCCCCCAAGGCTGCTCCGGCCGATGCGGGGCTTCCGCGCGCACCAAGGGGCAGTAATCTTTTCATGCCCGATCACGCTGAATCTGGGGCGGTGAAGGTTCCTTCCCGCCCGCCGGACCGGCGCTTTTCCGAACGGTCCGTACGGCCGCCCGGTATGGTCAACCAAATGCCGCGGACTCAGCAGGCCGGACCGGAGCTGCCAAAGCAGGTACCCTTCCAGGCTCCGCCTGTTCAATCCGCGGACTCCGCGCCGGTACAACGTCCGGTTCCCCCGCGCCAGGAGGAACCCGGGGCGCAGCAGCCTGTCCAGCGCCAGAGCGACAGCAGGCCGCCGCAGGGTGACCGCCGACCTCCGGGTGAGGCCGGGCGGCCGGCTCCCGGATATCAGAGACAGGATGGGCCAAGACCGGGGATGGCACCAAGGCCCCAGGGGGATCGACCCGGCTACGGTCGTGGACCCGGCGAAGGTTATCGTCCCCCCGGCGGCGCTCCCCGTCCCGACTCCCGGCCGGGAACATCCGGTCCCAGGCCGGACTTCCGTCCAGCTGGGCAGGGTCCCAGGCCGGACTTCCGTCCGGCTGGGCAGGGTCCCAGGCCGGACTTCCGTCCAGCTGGGCAGGGTCCCAGGCCGGACTTCCGTCCAGCTGGGCAGGGTCCCAGGCCGGATTTCCGTCCAGCTGGGCAGGGTCCCAGGCCGGATTTCCGTCCGGCGGGGCAGGGTCCCAGGCCGGATTTCCGTCCGGCCGGGCAGGGTCCCAGGCCAGACTTCCGTCCGGCGGGGCAGGGTCCCCGACCGGGTCAGGGTCCTGGTCCCAGACCGGACTTCCGCCCAGGCGGTTTCGGTCCCAGGCCGGGGCAGGGACCTCCCAGACCTGGTCAGGGCGGGGGCCCAAGGCCCATCCCGGCTATTCCCAAGCCGCCCGAGCCGGCCAAAGGAACTGAAAAACCGAAGGCGCCCGGTAAGGGCCAGGCGAGGCCACAGTCCAGGGATCGCTACGGTGACCGGCGCGGCGCTGCCGACGAGAAGCAGATTCTCAACAAGATCAGGACGCGGGGGCCGCAGGGAGCCAAAAGGGGCCCCGTGCGCGAACAGCGGGTTGTACCCATGGTTGAGAAAAAGCCGGTGGTCATCGGTGAATCGGTGACGGTACAAGAACTGGCGGAAAAAATGAAAAAGAGCCCCGCCGAGCTGATCAAACGCTTGCTGGGCATGGGACTCATGGCCACCATCAACCAGGAGATCGACTCCGATACGGCCATTCTTTTGGCCGGCGAGTTCGGTTACGAGGTGGAGGTCAAGATCACCCCGGATCAGGAAACCCTGCTCATGCAGGAACCGGAGGAAGATCCGGCCAACCTGGTACACCGTCCGGCGGTGGTTACAGTAATGGGTCACGTTGACCACGGTAAAACGTCGCTGCTGGACGCCATCCGCAAAACCAACGTGACGGCGGGCGAGGCCGGCGGCATTACCCAGCACATTGGTGCCTACCAGGTGGAAATCAATAATAAGCGCATCACGTTTCTGGATACTCCGGGCCACGAGGCTTTCACGGCCATGCGTGCACGCGGTGCCCAGGTGACCGACGTGGTGGTGCTGGTGGTGGCGGCCGACGACGGGGTGATGCCCCAGACTTTGGAATCTATTCACCAGGCCCGGGAAGCCAAGGTGCCCATTGTCGTCGCCTTGAACAAGATCGACAAGCCGGGTGCCGAAGTGGACCGGATCAAACAGCAGCTTACCGAACAGGGTCTGGTGGCCGAGGAGTGGGGCGGCGATACCATTTTCGCCCCGGTTTCGGCGCTCAAGGGCACCGGGGTGGAGAGTCTCCTGGAGATGATCCTCCTGGTGGCGGATATGGCCGAGCTGTCGGCCAACCCCTCCCGGCCGGCCCGGGGAACGGTGATCGAGGCCGAGTTGGACCGTGGACGGGGGCCGGTGGCAACTGTACTGGTGCAAAACGGCACTTTGCAAGTGGGCGACGTGCTGGTGGCCGGTGCAGCCTTCGGCAAGGTGCGGGCCATGATCGACGACAAGGGTCGCCGGGTCAAGAAGGCCGGTCCCAGTACGCCGGTGGCGGTTCTGGGCTTCTCCGAGGTTCCCCAGGCCGGTGACTTGTTCCTGGTGGCGCCCGACGAAAAGGTGGCCCGCTCCATTGCCCAGCGCCGGGGGACCAGGAAGCGCCAGGAAGAGATGAAGGGTTCGGCGCGGGTAAGCCTGGACGACCTGTTCAAACAGATCAAAGAAGGACAGGTCAAGGACCTGCGCATCGTGATCAAGGGAGACGTGCAGGGTTCCATTGAGGCTCTCAAACAGTCTCTAGAACGTCTATCCAACGACGAGGTCAAGGTAAACGTGATTCTCAGCGGCGTGGGCGCCATCACCGAGACCGACATCATGACGGCTTCGGTTTCCAACGCCATCGTCATGGGCTTCAACGTGCGTCCGGATGTCAATGCCCGCCGGGCGGCCGATCAGGAGAAGGTGGACGTACGCCTCTACCGGGTGATTTACGAAGCCATCAACGATGTCCAGGCGGCTATCCTCGGCATGCTCGAGCCTGAAGTGCGCGAGGTGGTCTTAGGACGCGTCGAAGTGCGCAAGATATACAAGGTGTCCAAGGTTGGAACCATTGCCGGTTGCTATGTGATCGAGGGCAAGATCATCCGTGACGCCGGCGTGCGCCTGATCAGGGACGGTGTGGTGGTGTTCGAAGGCAAACTGGATTCTCTCAAGCGGTTTAAGGATGACGCCAAGGAGGTAGCCCAGGGCTACGAATGCGGCATAGCCCTCGAACGGTACAACGAGATCCAGGAAGGCGACATCATCGAGGCCTTTACTACAGAGTCGATCAAGAGGGAGTTACCCAATGCGTCTGCGTCTTCATGACCGACATACCCCCGACTTAAGTCGGGGGTTGTTGAGAGGTGTTCTGCTTCCCAAACCCCCCGTTTTTAAACGGGGGTCGACGAACCAGACGCTAAAACATTCCGGCTGAAAGCCGGAGGTTTCAGACCTCGAGGATAGGAAACAAAAAATGGGGTGCGTCTTTTGTCACACCGGGTTTTGCGTGTGGCTCAGGCCGTCAAGCAGGAACTGGCCGAGCTCATCCAGAGGGAGCTTTCGGATCCCCGTCTTTCCTTTACCACGGTTGTCTCGGTAGAGATTTCCCATGACTCCAGGTACTGCCGCGTCTATCTCTCCGTGCCCGGCAGCCCCGAGGAGCAAAAGGACGCCTTGATGGTGCTGGAAAAGACGAAGAGCTTTTTGCGGGGGGAAATCGGCCGGCGCCTGGGGCTCAAGTTTGCCCCGGAGATTGCGTTCAAACTGGACCGTTCCATCGAGCACGGGGCCAGGATCGGAAAGTTGCTGAATGAGATACGGAAGGGGTAGGGAGTTGGCGACACTGGCGGAGGTGGCCGGCGTCTTGCGCGGTACGGACGACGCTTTCGTCTGCGGCCACGTCATGCCGGATGGTGATGCGTTGGGATCGGCCCTGGCCCTGGGTTGGGCCTTGGAACAGCTGGGCAAGAGGGTAACCGTGGCCAGCCCCGATCCCGTTCCCGAACTCTACAGTTTTTTGCCCGGGGTGGAACGGCTGGTGACGAACGGGGCCGGCCTGTCCGGTCACACCGCGTTCGTCATGGTGGACTGTTCGGTGCCGGCCCGGCTCGGAGTGTACGAAGAAGCCCTGAAGACGGAGAGTTTCGGCCTGGTGGTGAATATCGACCATCACCGCCCGGCCGGGGAACCAACGGCGGGGCTGAGCTACATAGACCCCGGGGCGGCGGCGACCGGCGAAATCGTATTTGACCTGATCGAACTTCTGGGGGTGCCCCTGACCAAAGATGCGGCTACCTGTCTCTACACCGCCATAGTGACCGACACCGGGTCTTTTGAATACGAGAGCACGAGCGCCGGTACCCACCGCCGGGCGGCCCGCCTGATCGAGGCAGGGGTGTCGGTGGCGGCGGTCAATTCCTGTCTGTACGAGGAAAAGCCGGTGGCCAGCCTTCTCCTTTTGCAGAGGGCACTAGGCAGCCTTGCCTTTGCGGCTGGCGGGCGGGTCGCCTTCCTGTCGGTCACTCTGGCCGACTTGGCTGCCGTGGGGGCGAGGGACGAGCATACCGAGGGCCTGATCAACTACGCCCGGTTTGTCCGTGGGGTGGAGGTGGCCATCCTTTTCCGGGAAACCGAGCCGGGCCGCTTTAAGGTGGGACTCCGTTCCAAGCACCGGGTGGACGTACAGGCGGTGGCTGCTCTCTTTGGGGGCGGGGGACATATCAGGGCGGCCGGCTGCCTTTTGGACGGCACCCTGGCAGAGGTGCAGGGCCGAGTGCTGGAGGCCGCTGAGCGGGTGGTTTCTTGAGCACCTACTCCGGCATCCTTAATATCCTGAAACCGCCGGGCATGACCTCGCACGACGCGGTGGCGGCCGTACGGCGGCTTCTGCCCGGGACCCGGGCCGGCCATACCGGCACCCTGGATCCGTGGGCCGCCGGCGTGTTGCCGGTGTGCCTTGGCCGGGCCACCCGCCTGGCCCGCTTCATCACCGACGACCGGAAAGAGTATCTGGCCTGGGCTGTACTGGGCCTGGCTACCGACAGCGGTGACACTTTTGGGCGGGTGCTGAGCCAGAAGGAGGCCGGTGCGGTAACGCCGGCTGTGCTTGCGCAGGTTATGGCCCGCTTCACCGGGCGGCAATGGCAGGTGCCACCCATGACATCGGCGGTAAAGAAGGGGGGCCGGCCGCTTTACGCCCTGGCCCGCCGCGGCATAGAGGTCGAAAGGGAAGCCAGGCCCGTGGAGATTTACAGCCTCCGTCTCCTGGAAACGGCTCTGACGGCCGGTCCCAGGCCCATGATACTGCTGGAAGTGGTCTGCTCCAAGGGAACATACATAAGAACTCTGATCGACGACGCCGGGGCCGCCTTGGGTTGCGGGGCGTGTATGGCCTTCCTGCTCCGGACGGCTGTGGGTCCGTACCGCCTGGAAACAAGCTTTACCCTGGAGGAACTGGCGCACGCGGTGCTCAAGGAGTCGGTGGCCGAGATCATCGTAACCATGGATACGGCGCTGGCTGCCTTCCCGGTGGTGGAAGCCGCCGGCGGGGCTGCCCGGGCGGTAGCCAGCGGGGCGGTTCTTTACCCGCCGGGGGTGCTGGCCGCGCCGGCCGGATTGGTCCATGGACAGGTGGTGCGCCTGCACGGGCCTCAGGGCCTGGTTGCGGTGGCTGAGGCGGTCGTGGAGGACGGTCCGGGCGGCGCGCGGACACTTTTCCGGCCTGTGGCGGTTCTGGTGCAAGACGCTTGACCCCGACCCGCCGAGTGAAGGGTGGCCCGGAAGTCGGGGATTTGTAACGCTCCCGCTAAAGTTTACTTTCAGTGGCCTGCTTTTGGCGGGCACCCGCAAAAGTTGGAGGATGGCATGCAGATTTTTGACGACCTGACCAAGCTTGAAACAACCGGACCCCGCCTGGTGGTGGGGTTGGGCAATTTCGACGGCGTCCATCTGGGCCACCGCCGCCTGATCGGCGAAGTAACCGCCCAGGCCAGGGAACTGAGCGGGACGCCCGCCGTATTCACCTTCCACCCCCACCCTCTTTCGGTCCTGGATCCGGCTCACGAACCACCACTGCTTCTGACTCCCGAGGCCCGGCAGAGGATGGTGGCCGGTCTGGGCGTTGAAATGATGTTCTGGGTACCGTTCACCCTTGACTTTGCCCGCTTGGCCCCGGAGACCTTTATCGACCAGGTTCTTTACCGTACGTTGCAGGTCAACGCGGTGGTGGTGGGTTACAACTACAATTTCGGCCACCGCGGGGAGGGCACCCCGGCCCTTCTGGCCCGGGAGGGAACGCGTTTCGGCTTTGACGTGCGGGTGGTGGATCCGGTACGGGTGGAGGGGATGGTGGTGAGCTCCACTCACATCAGGCGCCTTTTGCAGGAGGGCGACGTTGGGCGGGCGCATAAGTTCCTCGGCTACCGCCCGTTTGCCGAGGGCTTGGTGGTCCACGGCGACTCCCGTGGCGCTACCCTCGGTTTCCCTACTGCCAATCTGGACCTGGATCCGCGCATTCTAGTCCCCGCGGACGGGGTATACGCGGTGGAGGTTCAGACAGAGGGGATGATGCGGGCGGGAGTGGCCAACATAGGCAGTTGTCCGACCTTCCGGGCGCAAAGCTCGTCCCGCCGTATCGAAGTGCACATACTGGACTTTTCCGGGAATATTTACGGCCGGACTGTGACCGTTCATTTCAACCGGCGTCTGCGGGGTGAAATGGCCTTTGAGCGTCCCGGAGACCTGGTCGAACAGATAGAGCGGGATATCGCGGCCGCCCGCGGGGCACCCGCTTAAGCGGGTCCTGCAGGGACGGGCGCATAAACAATTCCGCCGGTCCATATATATTTGGAGGGGGGCACGGCCGTTTACAAAGGGGCAGCGCTTGTGTTAAAATGGGTCGTGTGGCCGCTACCCCGTTTCCGGAGAAGAGGGGTCGGTGCCCGATGATGCATGATGCACCGGAGGAAGAAATCCGGCAGTGGCTGAATTCGATCGCCGTCATCGTTTTGAGCGACGAATTTCAAGCCCTGAAAAAAGAACTGGAAACGGTGTATTGCCGGTCGAACATGGACAATGCCAGGATTATGGCCTTTCAGGACGCCCTTTACGCCTTCCTGGCTGAAAGGGAAGATGAATGCGCCGAAGACCTGCGCAAAGTGTTTTAACCGGCCATGCAGGTACTCATTACTAGGCACGCCAAAAAGCGGCTTATGGACCTGCGCCAGGGCAGGATCACCGTCCGGGACATTATCAATGCCGCCTGCAGCATTCCCGGCCGCATCCCTGCCGCTACCCGGTTCCGTGGTTTCGCGGCCCGCTCGGGAAGGGCCTTTGACTTGGTGGCTAAGGATATTCCCACCGGACGCCTCGTTATTACGGTGATCGGCAAGTAGACTGGTTATCCGGTCCCGGGTGCAGTTCCCCAAGATACCCGAAGGAGGTGATAAGAGCTGTGGCTTTAGTGGCGGAAAAGAAAGCTTCCATCATATCGGACAACAGGATTCACGAGCACGACACCGGATCCCCCGAGGTGCAGATCGCACTGCTTACGGAGAGGATCAATAATTTGAACGAGCACCTGAAGGAGAACTAGAAC
>Ga0307376_10004430_pt1 | contig 12873 bp, 16 predicted proteins | sample TR2MG_FD_202536 | JGI IMG/M metagenome (GOLD analysis project Ga0307376, IMG submission 202536) | Soil microbial communities from Risofladan, Vaasa, Finland - TR-2 | ecosystem: Environmental > Terrestrial > Soil > Coastal area > Acid sulfate soil | place: Finland: Risofladan, Vaasa | collected... | reverse complement strand
TTATCCTTTGACCATGAAAATTTTTTTGACCTTTTTCTTACCCCTTTTGTTTTTAGCTTATATCCCGACTGCCTATTTATTGGGGAAAATTAGTGCCATTTATATTTTGGAAGGAGGAATATTGATGGGGTTTTTCTATTTAATTACTCGGATTTTATGGCAATTAGGCCTGAAAAGATACCAGTCAGCCTCAAGCTGAAAATTGATTTAGGAGATACTAGCAGTTATGCTTAAGGTATATTGATGGGGCAATCCGCTATTCAAGTTTCTAATTTAAGAAAGTATTATCAGGTTCATAAGAAAGAACCAGGCTTAGGGGGCTCACTTAAATCCCTTTTTCAGCGAAAATATGAGGACACAAAAGCTGTTGATGGTATTTCTTTTAAGATTGAAGAAGGAGAGTTGGTTGGTTTTATTGGTCCTAATGGTGCGGGCAAAACTACCACTCTTAAGTGTCTTTCAGGACTGCTTTATCCTACCTCTGGATATGTTTCAGTCCTTGGCTTTAATCCCTGGGACCGGAAACACCAGTTTTTAAAACAAATTTCTCTGGTTATGGGTCAGAAAAATCAACTTTGGTGGGATTTGCCAGCCAGGGAAACTTTTATTCTCAATCGAGAAATTTATGAAATACCTAGACCTAAGTTTGATCAAACTTTAAGGGAATTAAGCAAAATGTTGGAAGTAGAGGATATTTTAGAAGTCCAAGTGAGAAAACTCTCATTGGGCCAGAGAATGAAGTGTGAACTGATTGCTGCCTTGCTTCATCAACCGAAAGTTTTGTTTTTAGATGAACCAACCATTGGCTTGGATGTAGTTTCTCAGAAAAAAATGCGCGATTTTATTAAAGAATATAATCGCCAGAGAAAATCAACCATTATTTTGACTTCTCATTATATGAGTGATGTTAAAGAACTTTGTCAACGAGTGATTGTGATTGATAAAGGAAGGCTTATTTTTGATGGCCAGTTTTCAGAAATTACCCAAAAGTATGCTGATCATAAAATAATTTCCGTCGTCTTTGCTAAAGAAATTGATCCCAAAAAGCTGGAGAAAGTGGGCAAATTAACTGAGTACAGTTTTCCTAAGGCAGTTTTCGCTATTAAAAGAGAAGCGGCTTCTTTGGCAGCGGCTGAGTTGTTGCAACACTTTCCCATTGCTGACTTAAATATTGAGGAAGTTTCAGTCGAAAACATCATCCGGGAAGTTTTTACTGGCAAAGATATTTCTTAAGCTAATGAAAAAATACTTTCAGGTTATTAGGCTTACGCTTGAGGAGTATTTTACTTATCGTTTAAGTTTTGTTCTTTGGCGGTTTAGAAGTGTAGTCTTTACTTTGACACTGCTGTTTTTTTGGTTAGCTGTTTATGGGAGCCAAAAGACTCTTTTCGGCTACGAAAGATCCCAGATGCTTACTTACCTTCTTGGGGTAGTTTTTCTTGATGGTCTTATTTTGGCCTCAAGAACAGCTGATTTAGCGAGCCAGGTAAGAAGCGGCGAGCTCTCTAAATTTTTGTTAAGACCAATGGGCTTTTTTAAGTTTTTTTTAGCTCGGGATTTGGCTGATAAGGGTTTAAATTTAGTCTTTGCTCTTCTGGAAATTGTTATTATTGTTTCGCTTTTGAATTTTTCTTTCCATTTTCCCCAAACACTTTTGGGTTTGGGACTATTTGGTTTACAAATAACAGTTTCATTTTTTCTTTACTTTTTCTTAAGTTTGGTTATTTCTCTTTCTGCCTTTTGGACTGAAGAGATTTGGGCAACTCGGTGGTTGTTTGGAGTAGTTTTGCTCGACTTTTTGTCTGGAGTAATTTTCCCGATTGATATTTTACCGCCGTTACTGACAAAGCTTATTTATCTAACTCCCTTTCCTTATCTTGTTTTTTCTCCCTTAAAGCTTTGGCTAGGACAACTTTCAGCGACTGCGGCCCTACAGTCAATTATGATAACTTTTTTTTGGGGAGTCGCTTTTTACTCTTTGGCAATGTTTCTTTGGCACCGTGGAACCAAAAAATATGGTGCTTTTGGAGGATAGATGAAGCTTTTAAAAATTTGGCTCATGGTTAGCTCAAGAGCAGCCCAATCACAGCTGATCAACCCTTACTCAGCCTTGATTTTTGTTTTGGGAAAGCTGATTCGCTTTGTTTTGTTTTTTGTCTTTCTTTTTAAAATTCTCTCAACCTCGGGAAGTCTGGCAGGACATGGGCCGGAAGTAGTAATTGTCTTTTTTTTGGTTTTTAATCTGATTGATATTCTCACTCAATTTTTGTTCCGTGGCGTTTATCGCTTCCGGCCGCTGATTGTTTCTGGTGACTATGATTTGGATTTGCTTAAACCCCTGCCCTCATTTTTTCGGCCAATTTTTGGTTGGACTGATATCCTGGACTTGGTTACTCTAATTCCCTTTTGGCTTTATTTCTTTTGGTTTTTGGCAATTAATAATTTTCTCAGCCCGATAAATTTGTTACTCTTTTTTTTCTTGATAATTAATAGTCTTTTTCTTTCTTTTGCTTTTCATCTTTTCGTTTGTGGGATTTGTATTCTGACAACAGAAATTGATCATTTGATTTGGGTTTATCGAGATTTAACTAGCATGGCCCGTTTTTCGACTGATATTTATCCCCGGATAATTCAAAACCTTCTTACTTTTACGATTCCGGTGGTGGTTTTGATTACTATTCCCGCCAAAGCTTTGCTGGGATTAGTTTCTTGGTGGGGAATTGCCCTTTCTTTAATGGTTGGTTTTTTGGGATTGTGGGTCTCTTTTAGGTTTTGGAAATATGCTTTGGTAAGATATTCTTCTGCTTCCAGTTGAATCTCTATGGTATGATAAAGGCATGAGCAAAAACAAGCTTTTTTTCCTTTTACTGGTTCCCTTTTTCTTTGTCGCTGCTTTGGGCTATTGGAAGTTTCGTTATGCGGCTAATGAAGAAGGTAAGATATTTACTGCCCAAAATGGTGGAGAAAAAGAGAGTTTGCCAAATCCAGCCTCTCAAAACTGTTTAGATAAGGGAGGAAAACTCAAAAGCCTTCAAGAAACCGCTGGCAGTTTAGGAATTTGTCAGTTTGATGATGGGACAGAATGTGAGGAATGGCAGTTTTACCGGCAAGAGTGCCAAAAAGGCCAATATCAAAAAGCCGATACTACCCATCCTTATCGCGGTTTTATCAACAAAAGCGGCCAAAACTACACTTTTAAAAGCGAAAGCGGGGTTGGATATTCGCTTTCATTAACTAAAGAGGCAGGCCAGGCATTAAAAGAAAGATTGCTAACTGGGAGCGATAGCGGTCAAGCAGTTACCATTATCGCCTCTGAAACTCCCCCGCTTTCCAAAACCCTAATTCTAAAAGGCTTTCAAGAAAAGTAACTTTAGGATTTAATTTCTTGCAAAGATGAAGAAGTATTTTATTCAGGTGAAGTGGGCAAACTTACAAAGGCTTGGCCGTTGGCTATTGGGAGTTTTTTTTATTTTTGGTGTTTTCCAACCGCTTTTTTCCTTGGGTAAGATTTTGTGGCAAGGAATCCTTTTTGATTTTAGCCTTACTTACATGCGAGCGGCCAAGGCAATCTTGGCTGGTAAAAATATTTACTCCTTTGGTGATATAAATTATCCTCCCCCTAGTCTTTTCCTCTTTCTTCCTTTTAGTTTTCTGCCTCTTTTTTGGAGCCAGTTAATTTGGAGCTTACTTTCGTTGGTTTGTCTAGGAACTTCTATCTTGATTTCTCTTAAAATTCTTGACCAAAAAGTCTCTTTGTTTACTTGGTTTTGGATTACCCCCCTGGTTTTGTTATCTTTCCCAGTAAAATGGACTTTAGGTATGGGCCAAATGAACAACTTAATTCTCCTTTTAATGGTTTTATCTTTCTTCTTTTATAAAAAGAAAAAAGAGGATTGGGCCGGAGTATTTTTAGGGCTGGCAATTTCCTTTAAAATTGTCCCTTTTTTCTTAGTGCTCTTGTTTTTTTTAAAAAGAAAACTCAAGATAGTTTTGACAAGCTTTTTGACTACTTTAGCTCTTTTTTTGCTTTCTGGTTTGTTTTTTGGACTCAATTTGATTTCTGATTATTTTTTAAAGGTAGTTCCTAAGACATTTGGGCCAGCAGGAAAGGAGATTTACTATAACCAAGCGATTTCAGGTTTTGTTAGCAGAATTATCTTTGATTTTAGTCTTCAGTCGCTTCTAACAAATCTATTGGCATTAGCAATTGTAGCTTTTACAAGCTTTGCTCTTGTGAGGAGAAATAAAGTTACTGACTTGGATTATGCTTTAGTAATTACAACGTTTTTGCTGATAAGTCCCTTTTCTTGGCAACATCATTTTGTTTGGCTCCTTTTTCCATTTTTAGCGGCCCTGGTTTGGCTCCAGCAAAGAAAAAAGACCTTGGGCTGGAAACTGCTTTTGGCTCTGGCTTATTTTTTGGTTGCCATTAATATCAAACAACCTGATTTACTCCTGGGAATAATCTTTGGTAAAATTTTGCTCTCTCATGTTTTTCTGGGAGGATTATTACTTTGGTTAATTCTTGTTTATCTTAAGAGAAATGAAGAAATATTTTATTAAAACCTTTGGCTGTCAGATGAACTTGGCGGATACGGAAAGGATTAAGGGTTGGTATGAGGCCAATGGTTGGCAGGAAACAGACAGAATTGAGGATGCCGATGAAGTAATAATTGTTAGCTGTTCGGTTAGACAAAGTGCTGACAATCGGGTTTTTGGTTTGGTTAATAACCTTTCAAAATTAAAAAAAAGAGGTAAGCCGAAAATCATTTTGACCGGCTGTATGTTGCGATATCCCAAAACTTGGCTAGAGAAAAAGTTACCCAGTGTAGATGAGTTTAGGAGAATTGATGAATATTCGGTGGGTCTAAAAATTCTTGAATCCCAAACTCACGCTTGGGTGCCGATTTCCAATGGTTGCAATAATTTTTGCAGTTATTGCGTTGTTCCTTATGCTCGAGGTAAAGAAGTCTCCCGGCCTTTTGAGGAAATTGTTTGCGAGGTGAAAGAGCTGGCCAAGAGGGGTTATAAAGAAATCACCCTTTTGGGCCAGAATGTCAATAGTTACGGTAAAAACTCAAAACTCAAAAACACGCCCTTTGCCGAATTATTAGCTACTCTGCACAAGATTCCTGGGATTGAGAAAATCTCTTTTCTCACTTCCAACCCTTGGGATTTAAATGATGAGATTATTAAAGCGATGAGTTTGCCTAAAATTGACCGCTATCTTCATTTGCCGGTTCAATCAGGAGATGATGAAATTTTAAAGAAAATGAATCGGCCTTATAGGCCACTTCAATATATTAAACTAGTAGAGAAAATTAGAAAAAAGATTCCCGAGATTAAAATTGGCACCGATATTATTGTTGGCTTTCCCGGGGAAACCAAAGAGCAATTTGCAAATACCGTTGATTTGGTCAAAAAAGTCGGTTTTGAAAAAGCCTATATTGCCAGATATTCCCCTCGAGAACAAACAGCTGCTTTTAGGATGAAAGATAACGTTCCTGATAAAGAAAAAAAGCGCCGTTGGCAAATTTTGAATGATTTAATTAATAAAAGCGGATGAATAAACTACTAATTATTGCTGGCCCAACTGCCACTGGGAAAACAAATTTAGCTTTAAAACTGGCTTGTGAGTTGGAAGGAGAGATTGTTTCTGCTGACTCCCGGCAGGTTTATCAAGGGATGGACATTGTTACTGGTAAAGATTTGCCTTTGGCTTCAAAGTTTAAGAGCCAAAATTCAAGATTAGGAATCAAAACCAAAAAGTTTCAGCTAGGCTATTATTTATTTGAAAAAGTTCCGGTTTGGTTGCTGGACATTGTTGAGCCGGACCAGAAATTCAGTGCCGCTGATTATTGTCAGTTGGCTTGGAAAGTGATAGAAGATATTTGGCAAAGAGGAAAATTGCCAATTGTGGTCGGCGGGACTGGCTTTTATATTAAAGCCCTTTTAGAAAGAATCGAAACAATTGGGATAGGACCGGATTGGAAATTGCGAGAAGAGTTGCAAAGTTGCACAGTGGCAGAGTTGCAAAGAATTCTGGAGAATGTTGATCCTGAGCGGAGTCGAAGGATGAATGAGAGCGACCGGCAAAATCCGAGAAGGTTAATCAGAGCAGTTGAAGTCGCCCTCGCAAGCCAAAAGGGAGAAATCAAAAATAAAAAAGAAAAATTAGGAATTCAAGCTCTTGATAGACTGATTATTGGTTTGATGGCGCCATACCCGCTTTTATATCAAAGAATTGATCAAAGAGTAGAAGAAAGACTGAAAAAAGGAGCAGAAGAGGAAATAAAAAAGCTTTTTGATAAGGAATACAATTGGGGAAATTCAGTTTTGGGCAGTACCATTGGCTATCGCCAGTGGCAGCCTTATTTTGAAGCTAAGGCAAGCAAAGAGATGGTGGTTCAAAAATGGAAATATGCCGAGCATGATTATGCTCGTCGACAAATGACTTGGTTTAAAAAGAGTTTCAGGCAATTTGGCGGTAAATGGTTTGATATTAGCCAAAAAGCCTGGGACCAAAAAGTAGAAAAGTTGGTAAAAGCTTGGTATAATTTAAAAGATGCCCAAAAAGATTGAAATTTCCCATCGGACGATTATTTTTATTGCTCTTTTTGGGCTTTTTTTGTGGTTCCTTTTTTTGATTCGTTCAGTTTTGTTGATTCTTTTTATTGCCTTAATCTTAATGTCAGCCCTCAACCCTTCTGTACGATGGTTGGAAAAGTATAAAATCCCTCGTTGGCTGGCAATTTTAATTATTTATATTATTGCTTTGGCGATTTTTGTCTTTGGTATCAGTGGTATTATTCCGCCTTTGGTGGAACAAACCACTAATTTGATTAACAGCATTCCGGAATTTTTCCACCAATTTAAAGTGTTGGGGATAGACGAAAAAGTGATTGCCTCGCAATTTAGTCAATTTGCCTCAATTCCCAGCAACCTTATCAGATTTTTGATTAATGTTTTTTCAAATATCTTAACGATTCTGGCGATTGGTTTGATTACTTTTTATCTTTTGTTGGAGAGAAAGAATTTGGATCGATATTTAACTGTTCTTTTTGGCGAAGACAAGGAAAAGGAAATTGAAGCAATCATTGATAAAATCGAGCTTAGACTTGGCGGCTGGGTTAGAGGACAGCTTTTTTTAATGACTTTTGTCGGCTTGCTTAACTATATTGGTTTTCGTCTTATTGGGATTAGTTTTGCCTTGCCGTTGGCAATTTTAGCCTTTTTATTAGAAATTGTTCCCAATCTTGGTCCTACCTTGGCCGCTTTTCCCGCAATTCTGATTGCCTTGACAATTTCGCCAGTCAAGGCTTTAGCAATTGCCGGTTGGGCTTTTTTGGTTCAACAAATTGAGAACACAATCTTGGTCCCTCGGATTATGAAGAAAATTGCCGGAGTTAATCCTTTAATAACCATAATTTCTTTGGCGATTGGTTTTAAACTGGCCGGGGTAGGCGGAGCAATTTTAGCAGTGCCTACTTTTATTGTTATTGCCGTGATTGCTTCAGAAGTTTCCGACTCAAAGAGATTTAAAGAAGTTGATTCTCTCCCAAGCGAACCCACCAAGAAAAAACGGCTGGTTAAAAGCTCGTAAGCCAGATTCTGTTTTAAGGAAATAATCTCTCTAATGCTCTTACCTCAACTCTCGGGGAAGCACCTGCTAGCGAGTTGATTTTAAGATTGCAGCGGGGAGGATTGCCCTCCCGATGTTGCATCGGGATACCCAGTCGCTTGGTCGTTTCAGGCGGCGCCACCCGCATCGTCACTGTGGCTCTAACTAGTCCGCCGATTTGGCGGATGTCAGCTTTCGCTGACCACCCTGCTTCCTGCTGTCCGGACTTTCCTGTCCGATATAAAATCGGACCTATTTCCCGGCTTTCAACCGCCTTGATTGTAGCAAATTTTGGGCGTAAAATCAAGGTAAATGACCTTAATCCAGGCTCTTTTTTTAGCCATATTGCAGGGCTTAACCGAGTTTTTACCGGTCTCTTCTTCAGGCCATTTGGTTTTGTTCCAAAAAGTCTTTGGTTTTTCTCAGCCCCTGGTTTTTTTTGATGTTTTGCTCCATTTTGGCACTTTAGGTTCAATTTTGGTTTTTTTTAGAAAGACGATAATTTCTCTATTAAAAGAATGGAGAAAAAATTTAAGAGTTTGGGGTTTGCTTAGCTTAGGTTCAGTTCCGGCGGCTTTTTTTGGTTTTCTTTTAAATGTTAAAATTGACTTGCTTTTCGATTCGCTTTGGTTGTTAGGCGGAGCTTGGATTTTATTTGGTCTTTTTCTTCTCTCAAGTCGAAAATTAAATTATGCCAGTAAGGGAAGATTTGCTCAAGCGAGTTGGCTTGATAGCTTGATAATCGGGCTTTCTCAAGCAGCCGCTTTATTGCCGGGAATTTCTCGTTCCGGTTCCACGATTACGACTGGTTTATGGCGCCAGTTTTCCCGAGAAGAAGCATTTAAATTCTCTTTTTTACTGGCAATTCCCGCTATTTTTGGAGCGACACTTTTAGAAATTAGAGGGCTTGAGTTGGCAAAGATTAATCTTTGCCAAGACATTTCGGCCATGTTTTTGGCAGGGGTGATGGGTTATCTTTCTTTGAAGTTTTTACAAAAAACTCTTCGTTCAGAAAAATTTTATTTTTTTGGTTTTTATTGTTTACTGGTAGGTTTTTTGTCTTTAGCTATGAGCTTGGATTTTAGGTTTTTTTAAGGAAGCCAAACCCCCTTCCTTCACCTAATGGCGGGAGGGGGTTTATTTTTCTAAAAATCAGATGCTTTTTAAGCAGCGCCGATTTTAAACATTTGTGTACCGCAATCCGGACATTTGGCTTTCATTGCCGGTTTACCATTCTTCATGGTTACTCTTTCCACGTCGTCGACATCTTTCTTAGCTCGGCACTTAACACAATACATGGTTGGCATAAATCTCTTTCACCTCCCTTCCTAAAATACGATTTTGAAGGGCAGAACTAACTTTTTCTCGAGAACTAAATATAGAGCTATCTCGAGGCTGACTGCCAGTATGGACAAGACAAAAGTTTTTGTCAAGTCTTTTCGCAGCAATTGTACTGGATAGATATAGAGTGATGGAGTCTGAGGCCGTTGAGGAGAGGAGGGAACAAAAGCTTTTCTCCTTTCTTCAGCGACAATTTTTTGTCTTTTGGTTTTTTTCCCCATTTGGCTCAATATATCATAGGCTCAAAATATTTGTCCACCAGCAGATTTGAGGATTGACTTTGATTTTTTTTGCTTTTAAAATTGGCCCAGACAATGGAAACCTCACTGTTAATTTTTACCTTACTGATTTTTGCCTGGTTGGGAGCAATTACTTTTCTTTTGGTGCGGATACTGTTGACCTTCGGACGATTAACTAAAGGAGCTAGTGATAAAGATTTAAAAAGTCTTTTAGATGAAATTTTGAGTACGATTAAAAAAGGCGAAAAAATCAATGGCGAATTGGCCAAGAAACTGGAGGAATTAAGACTTGGGGGTTTAAGCAGTATTCAAAAAGTGGGCTTAATTCGCTATAATCCCTTTTCAGAGACTGGTGGTAATCAGAGTTTTGTTTTGGCTCTTTTAGACGGTAATAACAGTGGTTTCGTAATTACCAGCTTGCATAGTCGAGAGTCAACCCGGGTTTTTGCCAAGCCAGTTAGCCGAGGCAAAGAAAAGGGTTTTGAGTTTTCTAAAGAAGAAGTTCAAGCGATTGCTGAAGCCCAAAAAGAAGAGAAAACAGGAAAATAATCTGTTAGTGTTATAATTATATATCGTTAAAATGAGCAAAAAACTTACTTTTGTCTTTTTTTTATTAGGGGTTTATCTTTTTTCAGCCGGAACTTCTTTTGCTATCTTTAGGTTTATTAAAACTAGTCCGAGCAAACTGGAAACTCCAGTTTCTTCAGATAAGCCTGATTCCCGCTTTCCCACTTTAGTGGGCCCCCGAGATCAAACTTGTCCTTTAAATGGGGCTAAATTTACCAAGACTGAAAGAGAATTGTGGGAGAAAAGGCGGCCCCTTTTGGTGATGCTTGAGAACCATGAGGAATCTCGGCCTCAATCAGGCCTGGCTCGGGCGGACATTGTTTATGAGGCGGTGGCTGAAGGGGCGATTACCCGACTGATGGCAGTTTTTTACTGCGGCCAGGCTGCTTATGCCCTAAAGGGAGATTATGATTTGGGCCCGGTTCGCTCAGCCCGCACCTATTTCTTGGATTGGGCCTCGGAATACGCTGATTATCCTTTATATGCCCATGTTGGGGGCGCTAACTGTAGTGCGGTTAGTCCAGGTGGGCCTTGTACTACTGACCGGCGAGTTCAAGCCTTGGAGCAAATCCAAAAGTATGGTTGGTTGGATAGTAAGACTCGCTCTGACTTAAATCAGTTTGCTCTCGGGTTTCGGGTTTGTCGGCGGGAGCCAGACCGACTTGGTCATCCAGTGGCCACTGAACATTCAATGTATTGCAGCAGTGAAGCGCTTTGGGCGACCGCGGCGGAGCGCAATTTAACCAACGTCAATTACAAAAAACAAGCTTGGGATGAAGACTTTCGTTCTTGGAAATTTAAGGATGATTCTCCCTCTTCTGGTTCAGTCTCACCGGAGTTTGATTTCTGGCGCGATTATAAAGCTTATCGGGTGCGCTGGGATTATGATAAAGAGAGCAATTCCTATAAACGCAGCAATGGCGACCAGCCGCATTTGGACTTTAATACTAAAGAACAATTGATGGCTAAGAATATAGTTATTCAGTTCGCCAAGGAAATTGGGCCGGTTGACGAACACAAGCATCTTCTTTATGGAACAACTGGCAGCGGTCGCGCCCTTATTTTCCAGGACGGTCTAGTGATTGAGGGAAAGTGGGCCAAAGAATCAAGGACAGAGAGAACTTTATTTTTTGACAACCGCGGCAAAGAAGTCGAGTTTAACGGCGGCCTAATTTGGATTGAAGTTTTGCCAGCAACAGGAAAAGTTAACTATTAGTTTCGACAGACCCAAGCCAACTGCCCTTCAAATATGTTGAAAGATTTGCTTGTTTCCAAAGTCAGAGTCAAGCTTTTGCATCTTTTCTTTTCCAATCCGACTGAACTTTATCATGTTCGCGGTTTAGTCAGAAAAACTCAAGAAGAGATTAATGCTGTTAGGCGAGAGCTGCAAAATTTAGAAAAGGTTGGGCTTTTGAAAAAAGAACCTCGGGGTAATCGTCTTTATTATTGGCTCAATACTGGTTACTGCCTTTACCAAGAGCTAATGCAGGCCGTTGCTAAAGAAACCGGCTTAGGCCAGGAAATTACTAAAAACAAAAATCGCCTTGGCAAAGTTAATTTCTGTGTTTTTTCCGGTAGATTTGTGAGGAGGATGAGCAGAGAAGAAGATGAGGTTGATATTTTAGTCGTCGGCAATATCGTGATGGTTGAGCTAGCAGCCTTAGTTAAAGTGGAAGAAGAGAAAAGAGGCCAGGAAATTAACTACACGGTAATGACCAACGATGAGTTTGAGTTTCGCAAGAAAAGAAGGGACCCCTTTTTGCTAGGAATTTTATCCAGTAGTCGAGTAATGATTATTGGTGATGAAGAAGAGCTCTTAAAATGAGTCAGAAGGTGATTAAAACAGGGAACTCTTTGGCGGTGACCATCCCTTTTGAGTTTGCTCGCTCGGTCGGAATCCGTGCCGGTGATCAAGTAAGATTGGCCCTAAAGCCAGATAAAGGCAAGATTACTTATTCTTTTATTGGTGCCAAGCAACTGCCTCTTTCGGAAAATTTTTTAAAGATTAGAAAACTTAAAAAGTAGTGAAGAATGAAAAAAAGCAAGTCGATTCTCTGGTTGATTTTGTTTTTGGCTGGTTTTTCCCTTTTGGTAGATTTGCCTAAGGAATATCAGCTTAAATTTGCTTTGGCCAACTTTAAAGTTGATAAAAAACTTTCTTTTGAAAATCTAGACTTTAAAATTGGTCCTTTTTTCTTCAAAAGACCTTTGGAAATTAAAAAAGGGCTTGACTTACAGGGAGGAACCCATTTGGTTTTTAGTGCCGAGATGGAAGGAATTGAAGAGGAAGATCGCCAAGAGGCACTTTTGGCTGCCCGCGAAAACATTGAAAAGAGAGTTAATTTTTTTGGGGTGAGTGAGGCTTTAGTCCAAACTGCCAAGGCCAATGACGATTATCGGTTGATTGTCGAGTTGCCTGGCGTAAAAGATATTAATCAAGCTGTTGATTTAATTGGTAAAACGGCTCAGTTGGAATTTTGGGAAGAAAATCCCGATCAAAAGCAAGCTTCTGAAAGCGGCGAGTTTTTTCTCAAAACAGATCTGACTGGAAAAGAGCTTAAGCGCTCAGTGGTTCAATTTGATCCCAATACTGGTAGCCCGGTAGTGGGTTTGGAGTTTAATTCAGAGGGAGCGAAAAAATTTGCTGAAATTACCAGTCGAAATACCGGCCGAGTAGTGGCCATTATTTTGGACGGGGCCCCTGTTTCTACTCCAAAAGTTGAGGAGCCGATTACTACTGGTAATGCCGTTATTAAAGGCGGCTTTAGTGTTGAAGGAGCCAAAAAACTGGCAATTCAGCTTAATGCTGGCGCCCTACCGGTGCCGATTCATTTAATTGAACAGCGAAATATTGGAGCGACTTTGGGTGAGGAGTCAGTGCAAAAGTCAGTGCGAGCAGGAATGATTGGCCTTTTCTTGGTAATGGGTTTTATGGCTGCTTATTATGGCAAACTAGGCTTTTTGGCAAATTTGGCTTTAGTTATTTACGGCCTGATGACTTTGGCTTTGTACAAACTTATTCCCGTGACTTTAACTTTACCGGGAATTGCTGGCTTTTTGCTTTCCGTCGGTATGGCTGTTGACTCCAATATTCTTATTTTTGAA
>Ga0307376_10004429_pt1 | contig 12874 bp, 13 predicted proteins | sample TR2MG_FD_202536 | JGI IMG/M metagenome (GOLD analysis project Ga0307376, IMG submission 202536) | Soil microbial communities from Risofladan, Vaasa, Finland - TR-2 | ecosystem: Environmental > Terrestrial > Soil > Coastal area > Acid sulfate soil | place: Finland: Risofladan, Vaasa | collected... | reverse complement strand
TTGTTTGCTATGTCTGGCTCCCCGGGTAGGCTTGGCATCTACGACCTGCGAACTAACCGTCGTATTCCCAAGCCGCCCCCGGAGTGACCATCAATTAAATCAATTGAATCAGTTGCATGATTATACTTCATCCGACGTGGAATTGCTGCATATCGCCGAGTCTGGCCAAGCAGCGTGGGCACCACGTGCCCACCCTACGACTGGACTATTGTAGGAGCGGGCCATGCCCGCGAACAAAAAAACAATCGCGGGCATGGCCCGCTCCTACACGGCATTCAGGTTTATGACACAGTTACGGATGCCACCCTCACCCCAACACCCTCACCCCAACGTCCGGCCCACCACCTCCTGCACATCCTTGGACAAGCCCTTGGCCGCGGCCACTTTCTGCAACGCGGCCTGCATCTGCTGTTTCAGCGCGGGCCGGTATTTTTTCCAGCGATCCAGCGTGCGCACCAGACGCGCGGCCACCTGCGGGTTGAGCTTGTTCAGCGCGATCACCTGTTCTGTCCAGAACTCATAGCCGCTGCCATCCGCCGCATGGAACTGCGACGGATTGCCGTTGCAGAAACTGAAGATCAGGCTGCGCGCGCGGTTGGGATTTTTCAGCGTGAACGCGGGATGTGTCATCAGCTTGCGCACCGCTGTTACATCGGTATGTGTCGCCACCGCCTGCAGGCTGAACCATTTGTCGACCACCAGCGCCTCGTTTTTAAAATCTTGATAGAAGCGCTTCAATGGCTGTTGTGCCGTCTTGCTGCCGGTGTTGACCAGGCACATCAGCGCGGCCAGGCGGTCGGTCATGTTGTCGGCGGCGGCGATCTGCGCATGCGCCAGTTGCAGCGTGGATTCGTCTTGCCAACCCAACAGATAGGACAGGCACAGGTTCTTCAGGCCGCGCTTGCCGGCCGACTTTGCATCTGGGCTGTACTTGCCGGGCGTCAGGTTGGCTGCATAGGCGGCGATGAAATCGGCCTTGAGTCTTTCCGAAATTGTCTTGCGCATGAACTGGCGCGCGGTGTGGATCGCCTGCGGGTCGATCACTGCGCACTGTTCGGCCAGCATCAATTCCGAAGGCAGCATCAGCACCACTTCAATGAAGGACGGATCGAGCGACTGGTCGTTGAGCGTGGTACGCAACGCGTTGATGAACAGCTCATCCAGCGTCAGCTTTTCACCCGCCTGCACCTGCTGGATCAGCTTCAGCAGCCGTTGCATCGCCAGTCGTTGTCCGGCTTCCCAGCGGTTGAAGGCATCGCTGTCATGCGCCATCAGGTGTGCGAGCTCCCGGTCGGTGTAATCGTATTCCAGCACCACCGGCGCGGAGAAGTTGCGCAGCAAGGATGGCGTGGGTCTGGTGGCGACGCGGTTGAAGATGAAAGTCTGCTTTGCCTTGGTCAGCTCCAGCACGCAGGTGGAACCATTTTTTTCAAAACCTTGGGGTTTTGTCGCGCCCTCAAGATACAGCGCCATGTCGCGCCCCTTGGCATCAAGCAGGCCCACCGCAACGGGGATATGGAAGGGCAGCGGCTTCTTTTGCCCGGCGCCGGGCTTGCAGTTTTGGCTGAGCGTCAGTTCATAGGTCTGCTTGGCGGCGTCGTAGTGGCTTTCCACCTTGAGCTGCGGCGTGCCGGACTGGCTGTACCAGCGCTCGAACTGGGCGAGGTTGCGCCCGTTGCTGTCCGCCATCGCCGCTCGAAAGTCGTCGCAGGTAACCGCCTGCCCGTCATGCCGCGCAAAGTACAGATCCATGCCCTTGCGGAAGCCATCGCGCCCCAGCAGGGTCTGGTACATGCGCACCACCTCGGCCCCTTTTTCATAGATCGTGACCGTGTAGAAATTGCTGATCTCGACATAGTAATCTGGCCGCACCGCATGGGCCATCGGCCCCGCATCTTCGGAGAACTGGTGCTGGCGCAGCCCGCGCACATCCTCGATGCGCTTCACCGCGCGACCGCTGTCCGTGCCGACCATGTCGGCGGAGAATTCCTGGTCGCGGAACACGGTAAGGCCTTCCTTCAACGACAACTGGAACCAGTCGCGGCAGGTCACGCGGTTGCCGGTCCAGTTATGGAAGTATTCATGGCCGACCACCGACTCTATATTGGCGAAATCGGTGTCTGTGGCGATGCGCGGGTTGGCCAGCACATACTTGGTGTTGAAGATGTTCAGGCCCTTGTTTTCCATCGCGCCCATGTTGAAGTCGCCCACCGCAACGATCATGAAACGGTCCAGATCCAGCTCCAGCCCGTAGCGTTCCTGATCCCAGCGGATGCTGTGCTTGAGCGATTCCATCGCATGCTGCGTCTTGTCCAGGTTGCCCGGCTCCACCCACACTTGCAGCAGCACGCGGCGCCCGCTGTTTAGCCTGAATGTTTCTTCCTGGCACACCAGCTTGCCTGCCACCAGCGCAAACAGATAGGAAGGTTTCTTGAACGGGTCCTCCCACTTGGCATAGTGGCGACCCTTGGGCAGGTCGCCCTGTTCGATCAGGTTGCCGTTGGACAACAGCACCGGATATTTTTTCTTGTCGCCGCGCAGCATCACGGTGTATTTCGCCATCACGTCCGGGCGATCGGGGAACCAGGTGATCTTGCGGAAACCTTCGGCCTCGCATTGGGTAAAGAAATTTCCGTTGGAGACATACAGACCCATCATCGAAGTATTCTTCTCGGGCTCAACCAGTGTCTCGATCTCCAGCGTGATCTCGTCCGGTGCGTTGGCGATGCGCAATTTCCCGTCGGCTATCGTGTAACCCTTGATTCCTTTGAGCAGCGTCTTGCCGTTCATGCGCAACGCTACCAGCCTGGCGCCGTCGCCCAGCAGTTCCACATCCCTGTTGGGCGATGCGCTATTGCGCTGCAGCGTGATGCGCGTGGCCACACGGGTTGCCGCGGGGTCGAGATCGAAACCCATTTCAACGGTGTTCACCCAGTAGGCCGGGGCAGTGTAGTCTTTGCGATGGATGGTGACGTGTGGTTTCTTGGTCATGAGCGGCGGGTCAGGAGGGTGTGAGAAGGAACGGATTTTAACAGTGATGCACTGGTAGCCTGTCTGCTTGAATCAAGGCTGACTGAACCTATTTGTTGTCTGGCAGGTAAGGGCTTTAGATAAACAATGCGAGCCTAGCCCCTTTATTCGCACTCAAAAACCGCGAAAATCGCTTACGGTATCTCTCCATTTCAACCGAACCTTATTAAGCTCCTGATATGTCGGCGAGAAAACGTACGATTTCAAGCTAGCTCGACCATGAGCTAGTTGATTCCGCGCGACAAAAAGATTACTGAGATTGTTTAGATGATTTTTGAAATAACCTGTGTGGTTGGTCGCGGCACGCCATGTATCAAGAATCTGCCACAATCCAAGGTGCCCAGTCGGATTGCTGAGATATAGCGTATTAAACTTTACGAAATGCTCTTGACCGCTGTTGACGCGACTTCTCCACTCGAAATCGCGGCGAATTCCCCCCTCGCATGCAGCCATTAACGCAAGAGTTGAAAAGGTCTCGTGTGTGTCGATTTTATCCTCAAGAAAACTCTGCCACTCGTGCGGGCTCATTCCAAATAACTCATCTAGAGTGTCGTCGCTGATATACGGGGCCTTCTGATTGTTTATTGCACCCCGCAGACCTCGTATGCCATCAAGTGTTGTGCTATACCAATGCTGAGCAGCGTCTATATCGGGAAACTGCAAAGAGCTCACGCTGTCCCCAGTACAGTCTCAAGTAATCTGGTAAGTCCTGCCTCATCCAATGGATAGCATACTCGTGAGCCTCGCTCAGGGTATACAGACCAAGTCCAAACGCGCTCATAGGAAGGGGTTTGATCTTCTGCCGCCCTTTGTTCGTTTGCGTCATGCGCGATTAACTTTATCTTCTCGTTACGTGCGGGGCCTTTAACATCTACTCGACCATACCCCCCGATTATCACGCTGCCGATTGGCTCGAAAGTTACCCAGCCCGATCCAATATCCAGTTTCAGGCCATCAGCCACGTATGAACCTAGCGTTTCCTCGTGAATGCGATGATGTGTTAGCTCCATCTGCTCCGGTGGCACACCCGCACCTTGCAGCTCACCTTGGATGAAGGACAGTAGCGCCCTAAGTTCGACAAGCCACTTTTCTTTCCTACGCGGCCAGTCAACTTGTTGGTCGGGGCGGCCTTGTCGTAAAGCCTGCTGGGCCGCGATAAATGATTTTAGATCAGACATATTTCCCTTCTCTTAGAATTGCGACTGCTTACTGGTTACTCAAGTCAATAGAGGTAGAGTCAAACGGCGAAAGGTACCAAGTCTGTTTTCTTATAAATATTCAATCCAACTTAAAAATATTTCGACTCTGGTACCTTTGGTTTCATGCTGGCTTCCGTTGATGATTTCAATACTTTCTCATCCAAGGTGCCAAGATGCCATTTTCAGGAGTATTTATTATCGCTCTCCACTCCTCTGGCGATGCTTTGGTAGTACTTGAGCCACGCCGAATATAGAGGCATTTGTCTTGTTGAATTGTAACCGGCTTTTCTTTCGCTTCGATAATTTCAATAACTGCAATCCTCCGACCATCAACAATCGTATGGTTGAAATCTATATAAACGTCACCTCGAAGTTCATCACGAATCTTTGCTTTTAGCACGCCCAAGTATTGATTACACGCTTCCATAGCATCCGTCTTCGCCCATTTGCTCAGCTCCTCATCAAGCCCTTCCAGTTCGCACCCGTTATTAATCCCGAAAAATATGCGGCCACCTTGTGCATTGGAGAAAGCAACCACCGTTTTGATAACCTCCTTTATCTTGGCATTTTCTGGATTGATAAATGGTTTGAATTCTATCGTTGGCCCCTCACCCTTCAAGCAAGCTTCTCGCACTATGCTGAGAAGGGTTCTATCATTATCAGTCTTGCGTTTCCGACCTAAGCCAGTATGACGATATCCATCTTCTTGTTGAAAGTCATAAACAGCACCCGCAGTATCAACAAGTACATAGTCCAAGCGGCTTGCGGTATCTGGAACATTTAATAATGTATGTCCATCATGCACATTCTCTGAAAAATGATGAATTCCTTCTTCATCCCACCATGCACCTTTCACCTCCAATGACAATTTGTTAGCTTCAACACCTGCAATACGCAAATCAACAGAATTACCATTTGGTATGGCATCTTCAAAATATGCTCTGGTTTCTGGTAAAAATAAAAGAACCTCGCCTTTTCTGGATTCTGTAACCCCTTGATATGCCGGATAGGGCAACCAATTTTTTACCGCTTCGTGGAGGTCTGGATAATATGGCTGTTTTGGCGACAGTAGCTCTCCATTCATGGCGTTCGCAGGTTCATGAAACTTTGAAGTCCATACGTAGCCAGCATATTTCATATAGTAATTACTTAAAGGCTGTCTTTCTCTTGTCCACTGGCGATGAGTACTGGTTGTCTTCAATAAATATTTTCCTAATGAAAACTCTCCTTGCAAAATTTGTGCAATAAATTCTTGAAGTTCTTCCAGAGTGAGCCAATCTTCAAACAATACTGCCCTAGCATAATTGCGTGAAGCTTCTTTTCTAATTTCGCGATTAACAGTAACGCCCTCAACGACACATGCCTGTAGAAACCATTTGCCATCTGTCTCATAGATAACCGCACGCCGTCGCAAAGATCGATATCCGGACTGGTTTGCCTTTATATATGGCCGAATTTCTTCGGTTGGTTCTGCGATGTTGTATTCCCGATCAAACATTTTATAAAATGAATGGGCTCCGTCCCCAGGTAATCTTATTCATGCTCACACTTAGAATTGCTCAGAGGGGGATTACATGGGGACGGAGCCTGATTCTTTTCGCAAAATCAATCGGGCTCCGTCCCCATCTCACTTCAAGTGCCACACCCCTTTGAAAATCTACAATTGAATAGCATCTTTGAATCAATATCGGAAATTATTTGGGGCAGAATGAGCTAACCCGTTTAATTCGACCAATTTATATTCCACTCAATATTCTTTTTGGTGGAAAGTTAAAAGGGTCGGCGTCGACTTTGTTTGTATACATATGTTCTCGGCGATAATTTTTTCGATGCTTCGCATTAAAGTTTCGCAGCGGTGGAATATAATGGCTTCAGAAAACAATTCGACTCCGGCACCAATTTCACTGGGTAACAGTGATATTACATAGCTTCTTTACCAAGTAATCGCTGCCGAATGCTGCTCTTCCGGTAGTGCCATCCATTTAGGAGTTATTAGTATCTCCCTTCCACTTCGTCTCTCGGCAGCTGCATATCGCAAAGCAAATGGTCGTACATTCGCCCAACTTTCATACAATTTTCGAATTTCAGGACAATCATCATAAGTCACTACCCACGCCGCCTTTTCCATTGATTTAAGTCGCGTTGCTAGTGTCTCGTGGTAGTCTTTGGTCAACAGATTCAAATATAGTGTGCTGCCCTTCACAAAATATGGAGGATCAATGAAAAACATCGTTGAGTCTGAATCTAGAACATCAATGAACTTAATTCCATCCAAACCAGAAACACAAATACGATCACCATACTCAGCTACCTTTTCGCATCTAGCTTTTAAGTTGGCCTTATTAAACCTAGCGTCAATTTTCCATTTGCCACTTTGTTCGATACCACCAATCGGTCCACCATTCATAATAATTCCAGATCGGTTGCACCGGTTCAGGTAAAAAGCCGAGAATCCGCGACGCAGCCTAGATACTCCCGCCGTTGCCCGATAATTAGCACGTTGTTGATACCACTCGTTCATATCAAGACTAACCTTATCAAGCATATCCATGAATGGTTTCGGTCGGTTAGTTAGCGTCCACCAAAAATCGAATATTGCTGGGTCAGCATCATTCAGGTGAATTTTCTGGGTTTCTTCAAGATAAAGTAGCTTCAGCGATGCACCGCTTCCACCCGCGAATGGTTCAGCAATCTCTCGCGCGCCCAATCCATTTATCTTTCTTATTTGTTGCAACAAACTTGCCATGGCGGTCTTACCACCTGGGTATCTGAGCGGGCTACTTAGTCTCATTCTTTACCTATAGAAATGTCTTGTTCGAGCATCATCCTGAATAGCGGTTCTGTGCGTAGCCAAAACTGCCATATATCTCGCGCACCCGGCAGATCCGTTTGCTGATGAACAAACGCATGGAGATCACTCAAAGTAAATGGGGCAGCGGCATCATACCGAATTGCCTTTTCAATTTTTGACGCTTCTGCTTTGCCTAGGTTGGCTTTCGCAATACGTGTGATTTCGGGAACAAGCTGCTTCATAGTTGGAGCACCATATTGGAGCTGACCTTTGCCTCCCAGTTTCTGCACGAGCTTTGCTAGTTCGCCAGTCCGTTCAAGATAATGCATCACCGAAAGCTCGAAGAATACTCGAAGAAGTACCGCGCCAGCATTAGGGAAGTCTTCACGTTTTAGCTTAGTCAATTCTCTTCTAATATCGAGCAATCGGTCATTACCAAATCTAACTTTAAAGTCCTTTGGTAAGACTGTGGTGCTGATCTGAGCCTGTTTCTTAGCGGGGCTAGGTTGTTCTTTTTTAGCCGGTTTAGATGTGCCAGATTTACCGGCTATTATATCAGCGGGAACAAACGATCCTTTCTTACTTGCCGGTAGTTCACTCGTTTGCCAAGATTCAAAATACTTTCGAATGTCATCATTGGTATTGAGCGTACGAGAAGACTGATTCCCTAGTGCCACATCTGATACGAGCTTCGTGAAACCACGGATAAATTCCTGCTTCGTTGTCAAGCCACGCAGACCATTCTCGGGGTCAGGCTCAACCTTTAAGAATCCTCGTCCAACAGTTGAGTCAATTACACGCTCAATGGTTGTAAACAGTTTTGTCCTCGGATTTTCCAGCTTCGCCATAACCTCTTCTGGCAGGTCGAGGGAACGTGCCATGTCGGCGATAGCGCGTGTTTGTCTTGCAGCTTGCACATCAGAAACTGAAAAGCCAAGCTCATCGAAAAGCTCTTGATTGTCATAGCCCTCATCAAGTTTCTCTAAAATAAAACTTGCGCGATTCTCTGCTTGCCAAGCCAAGACGGGCGTCCCTACATGACGCCCCGCAACTTGCCGGTCAGTTGCTCTTCGACTCGGGGCGACAACAACTGGTACTTTGGCGATTCCGTCACTGTCTATGATTCGCCGAGATAGACGTTCAACCTGTCGTTCCAAAGCACCTTCAAGCAAGCCTGGTTCGCGCAACGCCTTGAGTGCAGCAAGGCGACGATTACCTTCAACAACCACGTAGCGCCCATCCTCATGTATAGCGAGAAGTGGCTCATTCGGAAAATAACCCCGCGACGCAATGCTCTGTGCAACCTCAATTGCTTTATCGTGCTCAAAGAGTAGCTGAATCAGTTCCCGGGGCGAACTTTCGGAAGCCCTTCTTCCCAATCTTGGATTCTTAGCGTCTAGATGTAAGCTCGCCACTGACAGATGTTTTATCTGCCATTCAGTTTTTGCCATATGGCCTCCAAGTTGCATTTATTGAAGGAATATCTGGGGATAAGTCACGCTTGCCAGAACGGCATGAAGAAGAAGCTGAGAATTTTGCAGCCATGCTATTCCCCTTAAAATAACAAACTTGCTGATTGAACGTTCCGATTGTGAAGGAACTCGCGCCAGCTCTTGTTTTGATTAACCACCGTGTTCGCGTTGTATGTCGCGACGCGGATTTGCTGCGGCGATCGTACAAGTCATCGTGCAAGTCAACGAACAGTAGGTGAGTTCTTAACTGACTGTCAATTCAAAACACAATTCTGATTATACGTATTGTGTAACAAGAAGTTACACTTCGTCTACCGAGTGTAGGTGCCTGCAAATTGAAGAACATTTTAGGAATCACAATTTCGTACAACACTTTTTTCATTTCGATAATTTCTAGCCGGCATATCCAATCGACTGCAGTTCCCTGAAAATCTTTTCAGCCAGGCGTGCATGCCCTTCAGCATCTGGATGCAGGGTATCGCCCTTCAGCTTCGGATCGGAACGAACGCCAGCAATCGCTTTCCATTTCCCGGATAAGACAATGTCGTGTGTGAAAGTGACATAATTGGGGCCGGCTTCAACATCGAACGAAACTCCACTGATTTTCATCCGTCTGATACTCGCTGTTCAAAATACTTCAAGGAGATACGAAATGATCAAAGCTTATGCAGCGTTCGAGCCCAAGGGCGAACTCAAGCCTTTTGAGTACGACCCCGGCGAATTGAAGCCACTGGAGGTGGAGATCGACGTTCACTATTGCGGCATTTGCCATAGCGACCTGAGCGTGATCGACAGCGAATGGGGACCAAGCTCATACCCGGTAGTGGCCGGTCACGAAGTGGTGGGCAAGATCAGCCAGGTCGGCAGCCATGTCAGGAATCTCACGGTTGGCCAAATCGTCGGCCTGGGTTGGCACGCGGGCTATTGCAACAAGTGTTCGCTTTGTCACGCGGGTGACAACAACCTGTGCGCCAGTGCACAGCCCACTATCATCGGCCATTACGGCGGCTTTGCGGACAAGGTGCGCGCCGCTTCAAACAGCGTGTTTCCCATCCCCGATGGTATAGATCTTGTATCGGCCGGCCCGCTGTTCTGTGGCGGGAGTACCGTGTTCAATCCCCTGCTGCAATTCGGCATCAAACCCACGGACAAGGTGGCGGTGATCGGCATCGGCGGCCTGGGGCACATGGCGCTGAAATTCCTCAATGCTTGGGGCTGCGAAGTGACGGCTTTCACCTCGACTGCAAGCAAGAAAAAAGAAGCGCTCAGTCTGGGTGCGCACCATACGCTGAACTCCCGCGACGAGAACGAGATCAAGAGCGCCGCAGGCCGATTCGACTACATCCTTTCCACGGTCAACGTGAAACTGGATTGGAACCTTTACCTCGGCACACTGGCTCCGCGCGGAAGATTGCACTTCGTCGGCGCGACGCTGGCGCCGCTGGATATCAGCGTGTTCTCACTCATCGGCGCTCAACGTTCCGTGTCCGGCTCGCCGGTGGGCAGCCCCGCCACGGTCGCGAAGATGCTGGATTTCGCCAACCTGCACCAGATCAGGCCGGAGATCGAAAAATTCAAGTTTGCGGACATCAACAAGGCGATAGCAAGACTGAGGAGCGGCGAGGCACGCTATCGCGTTGTGCTGTGTCGATAATGATCGACTGAGGGGCGCAATGTGCCAGAATCGGCACTGTTTGCCGGGGGGTATTACGCGTTGGCAAGATGAAGGCAGGCCGCAGGTTTGTGATGCAGAGTACCAAATCGACACTATCTATATCTATAGATACCTCATCAATTCAGACTAATAAGGAGTTATATGCATTACCAGGAATTTTTTGAAAAATATTGGCCAGTTCTCGCAGCTGGTCTTTGGATTGCTTACAAGTGGTGGAGGACAAATAAAGTCATTTCCATGCTGCCAGAACTCAAGAAGAATGGTGCAATATTTGTCGACGTTAGATCATCTGGTGAGTTTGCAAATGGAAGCGCCCCTGGAACAATTAACATCCCCCTGCAGGAGTTGGGGGGCCGACTCGGTGAGATACCCAAGAACGCCCCGGTTGTTCTCTGCTGTGCCAGCGGAACACGAAGTGGGATGGCAAAACGCTTACTAAAGCGGAAGGGCTACCTGAATGTTCATAACATCGGCACTTGGAGAAAATTGTGTGCGGAATAGCGGCCCTCTGCCAAGGTTAGAAAGTGTCGGCAGCTGACTTCCGTACCAAATGGGTCAGCTTCGCATTAAATTTTTGCAGCGGCGAAAAGTAATGGGTTCAGACAAACAATTTGATGCGGCTCCCTTTAATTCGTTAAATTAAAAGGCGACCGGTTGGTCGCCTTTTTTATTCGTGGTCTGCCCGCGATTGTTGTTCTGTTCGCGGGCAGCACCCGCGAGGAGTACGCCGTGGTTGTAAGGGGCTAAAGCCCCAACAACACACGCAGGGCCCGCTCCTACATAGATGTTGAACACCATCAACAACTCAAAGGGTCAGCTTCGCATTGGTTTTTGCATTGCCCTAAGTCCGCACTGTGCAGAAGCAGTCATCAGCGGTCCTGTAAAACTGACAGCAAGACTGAATCAGTCACCAGGCTGTGCGGCGAGTATTTGAGATTTAATTTGCGGACGGAGTCTTTTGTCGATATTGATCCCTTCCCAGCCAGTCGTTTTGCTGTAATGCATCAGCAGGATGGGCTGTTCATCGTCATTGAATACAATCAGGCCGAGTGGATTTCCGGTATGGTATTGGTTGATGATGTCCCGGCCCATTGCATCCTGGATATCATCTGAATTTTCTTCATCCCATTGATCTGAGTGCTGCTTATCAATCACAAGATGATTTATCTCAGCCTCTGCCAGTACCCGGCTCAACATCGATTCAATATCAGCCAATGCGGCGCTCTTGCCGTTGTCATCGGTCAGTCCACTCATGAATTTATTTAGAATATCTGTCATGCCTGTTGAATCCTGAAGTCTCTATTCGGGTCGGGTTTGTGGGTAGTGCATGACTATTATGCTGTGTTTGTATCAATCACGAAATCATTTGATGTCAACCATAGCTACCGGAATCGAATTATTTGGCGAGAATTAACAATCGGGGACAGACCACGATTAACCGGATGGACTGTAGGTGAGTTTTTAGCGGTGTGTCAACGTACGACCCGGTTTGGGTTGCGTGCAATGTGGGAAATCGTGGTTTGTCCCCTATTACGCTCGATTACGCTATCGTTGATAAGCGACTACGCCTTCGCGTGCCAACCAGGCTATTGAAGGTGCAGTCGCTATCTTTTTTACTTCGCTTTGCTATAGGCCTTGAACCCGTAACGTTCGAAAATAGCCAGTGCCGTGGGTGTACGCAAGAATTCCACCCATTCTTTGCCTGCCTTGGGATGCGCTGCACCTTTAACGACAGCTGAAGCATAAATTGCAGTCGTGTTCTGGTTATCTGGAATATCTATATGACTGATCGGGTGTCCAGCCTGCTCCTGAAAAATCGCCTCCGATTTCCAGGTCACGCCCGCATCGGCCAGGCCTTGCATCATGAACAGCGGCGTCTGGCGGTGATGAACATGGGTCAGGATGGTTTCGCCGTTCTTGACTTTGTCCTCATAAACGACTTTTTCCAGTGCCGGGCCACCTGCTTTGACCAGCGATGCCTTGATTTGCAAGACAACGCCTTCCCACGCCGGGTTTGGCATGGACAGGCGCACGCCGGGCTTACCCAAATCATTCAAGCCGGTTATATGCGCGGGATTATCCTTCGGAATCATGATGGTCAGGTCGTTGGTCGCATAGGGCACAGCCGGGCCGGTCACGATACCGTCAGCAATGGCGGCCTTGATTTTTTTCAGGCCGGCCGCAAACACATCGGGCTTGACTGTCCAGGTCATGTTGCCCACGGTAATCGTGCCGCCCGAGTGGATTTGCTTGAGCAGAATGCCCGGCGGCAGCGTTTCAGAAAATATGCGCCCCTTGTATTGCGGGTGTTCTTTCTCAAAGGCCGCCACTAGCGGTGCCATCGCGAAGTAATAATTGCCGGCGACGAAAACCACCAGCTTCGGATTATTCAAATTGCCGTGAAAGTCAGACAGGACGTTGACTTCGGGCACGGTGAATTCCAATCCCTTGTTGGTCGCCGGTGCGTTGGCACCGTGCTGCCATGGGGGAAATATCTCGCCTTTATACTGGGGCGGCTGCGCCTTGCCGCCCCAGCCGGAGACCGGTTCCTGGCTCCATGCGATGGATGTCAGGGACATGAACATCAATGCGGCAAGCAGCCGCAACAGCATGCGGGAAGGTGCAAAATAATCAGTTTTATGCAAATCGGTACCGTTCATTGTTTTCTCCCTGGTTGAAAAAAATATAAGCCGACTAACGTGCAGAG
>Ga0307376_10004425_pt1 | contig 12875 bp, 13 predicted proteins | sample TR2MG_FD_202536 | JGI IMG/M metagenome (GOLD analysis project Ga0307376, IMG submission 202536) | Soil microbial communities from Risofladan, Vaasa, Finland - TR-2 | ecosystem: Environmental > Terrestrial > Soil > Coastal area > Acid sulfate soil | place: Finland: Risofladan, Vaasa | collected... | reverse complement strand
CCAAAACATCCGTACAGCTTCTAACCCAAAAGTCTTTCTTTTCAAGGCTTTCGGGTAACAGGTTGTTGATGATTGCGGTTGAAAATTCCCTGGCATAACTTGCATTAATTATATAGCGGGGATCTAAAGGGTTCACCCGGTTAGATCGCTGCAGGTCGTTAAAGTTTATATTGTAGTGTTTAAACCTTGACGATTTTTGACTTAAAAAGCCTTCTAACTCATTGGTAAGGGTGGGAGATTTAAAGTCGTAGATAATACCGCAAAATTCGTTATCAATAGCAGATTTCATGAGCTGTCTTAGAATAGATTCACTCTTTCCACTCCCGGCGCTGCCGATGCAGAGAATACCCCGAAAGGGGTTATTTATCATCAGATCCACATCTTGTGTTTGAAGCTTAAGAGTGTACGGGTTGGCTAAATCCTTGCTTATTTTCGATGGGAGGGGCTTACCGATGCCCTTCGCCAGGTCTTTCTTTTTAAATCTCCTCTTGATGGACAGGGCGATAAAAACGATAATAAAACCCCAAAATAGAATTCCGGGAATATGTTGTCCAAAACCAGGAGAGGAATTATCCTGTATGACATTTTTTAAAATCTCCGGATGTGCTTTTTCTAGTTCCTGTTTGTGTAACTGAGCTCCTCTGCCGATAATAAAAAAAACTACAACACACATAGCGATGAAAGAAACAAGACACCCTCTGTTGCTAACAAGCTTGCCAATAAATTTACCGATAGCACTAAAAACAAAAATAATTAATTGTATCATAAATTCTGTTTTAACGCATTTAGATGCTCAGTCCCCTTGATAATTTAGGCGGGATTAATTTAACCTTCTCCAGGATCTTCTCCGGACTGATTAATTTGTCCAGATCTTTGCTTTTTAACAGAACACCCTGGCGAAGCTCTTCCGTTACGGCTTTCTGCAACATTTCCGATTTTTGCAACCCTGTCCCGTTCTTCATGGTATTCATGTACTGGTAGGACTCTTTAAGCGGCCTGTCGTACCCTGCTTTCTGGTCGAAGCTCTGCTCTGTTCTCAGGGTTAACCTGTCTCTGTCAAACTCCTTGCGGTTGTTGGTGGTCGGGCTGATCCGGTTTCTACCATCTGACGTTTTACGTCCTACAATAAAATGACAATGCACGTTTAAACCCTCTTTGGCTTCGCCCTGCAATTTCAATCCTTTCCTTACTTGCTCATCACGTCCGGTATAATAGCGGTCGTGCTCAACCTTGTAGTACATTTTTACGTTTTCGGGGCCTATCGTTACCTCCTTCCCCGCTTTGTCAAGCTTCCTGAAGTTCCCCGCAAACTCCTGGTTAAAATCTTTCTGTATCCATGACTTAAAGTTCTCCAGCCGCTGTGCCTCGGTTTCTCCCAGGGCTTTCCACTCCTGCTCAGTAGGATTGATGCTTCCGGTGGCAAACTTGCCTTCATTCCTGCCAATGCCCTGGCGATCGCTGTCGATGGATGCCCGGACCTCTGCAGGGTGACATTCATCCCGGCCATTACTAAACCAGTGCTCAGGTTGTTCTCCCTGTTCAAGATGTATTTCGTCCTCTTTCCCCAGGTAGTTCACGAAAGCTGATGAACTCCCTGAGCTGGCGAGCTGGCCCTTGCTATCTGTTTTCGGTTTATCAAACTTAATAAACATGGATTAATCTATTTTTTTTGTTTTCTGTAACGGTCAATAATGCTGCTGCCTGTCATCCCGACAGCTGCGCCATGCTCCATGATAATATCTACCTTTTCCGTCAGATCCTTGTACTGCCTGAATGTTTTCTCTTGTGTCTGGCCAAACTGGTCGAATAGATTTCGCAGTGTGCTGTTAATAGACTGCTCGAGTTTAGCTATCAACTTACTTATGGTAGTAACTTCTTTTTGCGTATTGCTAAGCATTTCGGGAAGGGTTGAAAAATGTTGATCTATCTTTCCTTCGGTTTTGGTCAACGCCTCGAGCAGTGGAAGTAAATTATTTCGCTCGAAGGTCCTTTGAAACCCTATGAGCTGACTTACTCTTTTTTCAATTTTTGCAATTTCTTCTTTTACACTCTCTGGCGGATCAGACGGGTTGATACCGGATTTTCGAAAATATGTCAGGGTATATTTTACAAAATCGCCCTGGGTGATTCCTTGCTTTTTGCAATACGTCTTTAGGTCCTCTCTGGTGGCTTCATCCACATTAATAGTTGCCATAGTAACTATATTTTGAATTGATTATCAGATAATTACGTTTAATAATGTTATTTATTAAACAAATATAGTTGTTTTTAGCATAAAACAAAAATATTTTATTCTCTTCTTAAACAGGACTTTAGCCCTGTTTTCCCCTCGAAGAGGGCAAGCAGAATCTCACGCAGTGAGGTTCCCGCTTGCTATCTTTTTCCCTCCACTTCGTTTCGGGCAAAAGCTACCCTTCGGCTTTCTGCAGGGTAGCCTATCCGAAACGCTCCGGAAGGAGCAAAAGGGAAAAAGATGAAAGCATAAGGGGTGGGCAAAAAAACAGCAAGGCAAACGAGTGAGTAGAGTTATTCCTGTCCTGACGGGGGTCCTTAAAAACCCCAAAGGAAGGACGGGAAATAACTCGGCAAGCCATCACACCCAGAAAAGCTTATAGGGTAGTTTGAGGGTCTATAATTGTTGGGGGGGCTTGCTGTTTGATTTTTCTTCTCATTAATTTTTTGGACCGGTGGAACTCGCCAGGGATAAAAGTTAAAAACAGTATATTTGAATATATTTTGTCCCAAAATAAAATATTGTTGAAACTGGCAGATTAAAACTTTGAAATGAAACTGACTTTTTACAGGGGGACACACGGGATATTGTTGTTTACCCCTGAAAAGTTCAGGGGTACAAAGTTAGCGCCAATTAAAAACACAAAAATTTTAGAAAGATGAAATCTAAATTATCAACGCTACTAATATTTGTAGTATCTACTGCCGCATTTGGACAAATAACAACCACAACTGTTGCTCCCAAAGCAGAAACTGAGAAAATGCCTTATGATAGTACAGAAAACTATTTGGATAAAGAACTCTATAGATACCTAGGACAAGAACTTTATGTAAATGGCTTTGTTCGTTATTCAAATAATAGAGGATATCGAGGATTTGTTAAAGATTACAAAAAAGACGCACGATATAACAATAGAAATATCTATAAATGTTGTGATGATGATTGGACGTCAAAATATGACGAATTAGTTGGTAAATTCTTTAAAGTAATTGAAATCATTGACCACCCTAAAGGGTCAAAAGGCTTGTTTGGTGAACGGTGCTATCTCAAACTACAAGAGAGAGAAAGTGGGGATATTGTTTATTATGAACATAATGGGATTTTGCCTGAAGGACCTTCCAATTTTCCATTTATTGTAGTAGGATTTTTTGAGAAACAAAAACAATTGCTGGTAGGGGAAAAAATAATTTTTTCAAATAAAGTTTTAAAAACATATGATGACAATTTCAACACAGTTCCTAAAACAGATATTGAAACTGGAGAGGAAATTACAATTCGAACTGGAGACAAGTGGACTTGTATTGACCTCACAATCGAAGAGAAATATCATAAACTATCTTTAATTGTTCAAAATTCATTAGGAGAAAAAATACTTGTAGCGCATAAAGTTGTTTATGACAGATTGGATGAGGAGCAAAAAAGGGAAGCATATTTGGCATCTGAAGCAGACGCTTACAACAAAAAGGTTGGTGATGAAATTTTTAATATTATACTGCAAGGCAAGGTTCAAATCAGAATGTCAAAAGAAATGTGCAAACTCTCTTGGGGACCACCTAAAAAAATAAATAAAACCACAAGAGCTGGCCAAATTACTGAACAATGGGTTTATTTAAGTAATTATTTATATTTTGATAATAATATTTTGACAGCGATTCAATAATTGAACTGGCGCTAACGATGCTATATACGCCAGCCGGGGCTTTACAGCATGTTTGACCATTTGTTCAGCCCTATCCCACTTGTTCGGACTGATAAATACAAAGCTGGTCAGAATGCCCCGGCCGGTCGCATATAGCCGGGACGTTATAAGCAATTTATGCCACGAAAATGAATGAACTTTTCGAACCAAGGGATAGGTCCTATTTGGGCCCTGCAAATCACAATGAAAATCCCTATGACTATTATTGTCGCTCAGGGAGACAAAGTGTCTTAGCAATTAGACAAACACTAAACACTTGGTTTTCACATTATCCAGACGAAGGCAAGAATGAATTAAAGAAGAGATTTAAAAAAACCTTCTCAGCAGCATTCTTTGAACTATTTATTCATGAAATATTCTTGTGTCAGGGATTTGAAATTGAAATTCATCCTTCATTAATGGATTCCAACAGAAAACCAGATTTTCTAATCAAAAAGAAAGGAATTGAGATTTACGTTGAAGCGAAAGAAGCAAAAGACAAAACCAGAGATGAAGAAGGTTTAGAAAGAAGAATAAATTATTTTTATGACTCCTTCAATACAATTAATTCACCAAAATTTTTCATCTATGTTAAAGAACTTCTTTTAAAGTCCACAAAACAACCGAAGACTAAAAACCTGATTAATAAACTTGAAGATAAAATACAACATTTTGTACCTGAGACAGTATTGAAACAAATTCAAGAATCCGGATTCGAAAATGACTCAGAACTAAAATATGAAGATGATGACATAATGATAGTTATTTCATTAATTCCTAAATGCCAGGAAGCACAATTTAACGATGGGCTACGACCAGTTGCAATGTTTCCAATGGTGACTGAAATAGGTGGCTCAGAAGAATCGATTAGGAATTCCTTCATTAAAAAAGCAAAGAAGTACAAAGCCCTCAATAAACCATACATAATTTGTATTAATGCAATTGGAATCAAAGGGGATACTTCATTTGATATCGAGAATGCGATTTGGGGATCATTGATTCTTACATGGTCTACGGACCCAAAAAACAGGAATGAGCATTATACCAGAAAAAAAGATGGATTTTTTTATGGGAACAAAGGCCCTCAATTTAGGAATGTTAGTGGCGTGTTAGTTACAAAAGTGATGGGATTTAATATTCCGATAGCTCCGTTTTGGTTTGTAAAGCACCCTTTTACAGAAAAGGAAATTGATTTTGAAAATTTCAACTTGACTTATTATTATGTATCAAAGAATCAGATTCATAAAATAGACAAATCCGATTACGGAGAAATTCTTAACATTAATGACAACTGGATTGATCCATTATCTTAACAAAGTTGAGTAGGTAAGGGGGAGTTTCACTCCAAAGCCTCTCTCAGAACCGTACGTGAACCTCTCGACTCATACGGCTCTTCGAACTCATAGGGGTCGCCTCACGAAACGGAAGTTAACGTACGTTAGCGGAAATTTATCAAACGGGTAGCGGAATGAGGCATAGGGAAAATTTACAGCTCTTTTTTTATCCCTGCCGTGGATCCCGGGCTAGACATTAGTAGTAAATTTTTTATATGCCTATATATCAAGCAGTTATGAAAACACCCCGCCGCCGGAACTTTTTTGGGTTTTTCTGCTTTCTTTTTTCCTTTTTGTTTTGCTTCTTCTTACGTTCATCTTCCCGGTTGTTTTCGTTCAACTCTCTGTCATTCTGTCAGTTGCTTGATATTTTAACTTAAAAACTTCTTCTTTCTTTGTAAAGGCATTTTTAAGGTATATTTTTTGCCTCTTTTTACGTCTTTGGAACTAATTGTATCTTAACGTGTTACAAGGGTGAATGTTAGTTTTTTACAACTCAATGTTAGTTTTTTACAACTCAAATAGGGTCGAATGTAAGTTTTTCACAACTCTTGTTAGTATGTGTTTGTTAGATTGAATTACATTATATACATTTGAAGAAAAATGTAATAAATGAGTAAAAGCGAAATCACATTAGCGCAGGCCAATGTCTTAACACAAGCCCGCTACAACTTCACGGTAGTGGAAAAACGGGCAGTTTATTACATTATCAAAGAGGTTAGAAGGCAGTTTATCGAGCTTCCCGGCGGGCAAAGAGATCTATTTAATGACCTGGTAATAAAGATAAAAACAGCTGATCTGCAGGGGCCTGATATCGGAACAGAGCTAAGAGAAGTCTATTTGTCACTAAAAAATCTTAGACGTAAGTCCATATGGATTGAGGACGAGGAAAGGGTTTTAGAGGTCGGCTACATCAATTACTTTGAGCATGTAAAGAGGGAACCAAATTTGGAAGTACAGGTGTCTCATAAAATTCTCCCCTTCCTGGTAGAGCTGGCAGAACAGTTTACAACCTACAGCCTGACTGTTGCAATATCGCTAAAAGCTAAGTATAGTCAGCGGTTTTATGAGTACTGCTCACAGTTTAAATCTACAGGGTTTTTATACATTTCAATAAGCGACCTGAGGAAAAAAATGCTACTTGAGAAAAAATACTCTCGTTATGCTCAAATTAAAATGTATGTTATTGATGTTGCACACAAGGAACTCAAATCCTTGTATGAGGCCGGCAATTGTGATTTATATTTTAACTATTCCGAAGACAAAAGCGGAAGGACCGTGAATGGGTTGAAAATTGTTATAATATCCAAGGAAAGACAGCCCGAAGCTTTGAAAATTGATGATCTGGTTTATTATATCCGGATGTGGCTAACAACATGGCTAAACGCAGCAACCAAACCAAAAAACAAGGCCTGGATTGACAAAGTGATTAAGCATCTGCAGAAAAACCCGGATCAGCTGCCGAAGCTTTATGACAGGCTTGTAAGAATGCAGGAAAAAGAAACATCGACCAGTTATGCAGCCTTTGCCCGCTATCTAATCGAGGAAGACTATCTGCAGGAATAAGTTCCCGAAAATATGTTTTAAATGACGCAAATCGCTTCTTATGCCACAATTTTTTGATTTTTTACTACTCACTAGCTCCGTAGTTACAGGGGACCGGCCCCAAAACAAACATATGTTTATAAGTTCTGTATAAATACATTGGCAAACATTAAAACTTCTGAGTAACATTTGTAATATTTGTAACACTAATAACACGAGTAACACTAATAACATTCAGAATATGAAGAAAGTAATTGCAATTAGCAACCATAAGGGCGGTGTAGGAAAAACAACATCCACACTAAACATTGGTGCGGGGATCGCCCTGAAAGGGATAAAAGTTCTTCTTATAGATATTGATCCACAATCCAACCTGACACAATGTTTAGGAATTACCGATGTTGAAAAAAGCATCTATGGAGCTTTGCGGGGCGACCATGATCTGCCGATCATTAAAATTACAGAGAATCTTGATGTAGTACCTTCTATTCTGGACCTGGCAAGCATCGAGCTTGAACTAGCCTCAAAGTTTGCCCGGGAGTTGGTTTTAAAGAAACTGGTGGATAAAGTAAAGGATAACTATGAATATGTACTAATAGACTGTCCTCCGTCCCTGGGGCTCATCACGGTAAATGCGCTTACCGCAGCTGATGAAGTCTTTATACCTCTGCAAGCTCAGTTCCTTGCGCTACACGGACTTGATAAGCTAACGGATATTATTTCAATGGTGAAGGAAAACCTAAATCCAGGCCTTACTATCGGTGGCGTTTTTATAACACAATACGATAACCGAAAGATTCTAAACAGGGATATCGCCGAATCCGTCAAAAAACATTTCAATGGGAAAATTTTTAAAACACTTATCCGGGATAATATTACATTGGCGGAAGCTCCGGTTCGGGGTAAGGACATATTCAACTATGATCCTAAGAGCAACGGCGCAAAGGATTATGAAAGCCTGGTCAGCGAAATATTAAATTGATAATACCGGTAATACTAGTAATATCAATAACACTAGTAACACTAATAACACTCTAATTACATGATATATGGCAAAGAAAAGCTTTCAAGATTCTATAGAGAAAACGAACATTGCAGCCAAAACAGGAATAAGTAGTTTATTTACTGGCCCCGGGGTGAAGGAAGAACCAAAAACAGTTCTCGCCGAAAAATACCCGGAGGAAATTCGGCAAACATTTATCATTAAATCAGATCACCTGGAGAAGATCAGGGATTATGTTCACCTGAAAAGACAACAGGGAGATTCAATGTTTACCCAAAAGGATGCATTACAGGAAGCCTTCGAGCTCCTGTTTAAAAAAACCGGCAAAATTCCATCAAGGCCAGAACACATTAAGGAGGCGGAAAAACTACGTAGTAATAAGATAAAGAGGAGATAAGTAGGCAAGTTTGCCAGGATGTTTGCATCTTGTAAGAGTTGCGTCTAAGGCTGAAATAAACACAACCTACACGATAAGTGATTTAACTTCATTGAAACAACAAAACGTTAATCTAAAAACCAACAATTAAAATCATTAACCCATGTGCCTCGATTTAATTAGCGGAATTATCGGGTTAATGGTTATGCCATCTTAAGGCTATAAAATTAACCTTACAGCCATAAAATGGCTATGTTCTTTGATTCTCAGGCATTTCATAACTTTAGGGAATAAACCAAAACCCAAAGTTATGAAAAACTTTATAAAAACTCCATTAGGAATACTTATGAGTTCCATTAGTCCGCTTGTCATCTTCTCATTCGTTGATGGCAAAACATTAATTGATAACATTAGAAAATTTAAAGATTTTATGATACAACTTGATACTAAATACATTTAAATGTGCCACCGAAAAAGAAAGATGGAAATGAATGAAAGAATTTATCATTTAAAACCTTAATTAGGGAAATTATGCCAAGTGAAGAACAAATATCAAGAAATTTAACAAAAACTGGGATTATTATCTGTGATTTTCAATATTTCCCTTTGCACTCTACTACCGTTCGACAATTTAAAAATAGTGGAATTATTAATAAAAGAAATTATGGTAAATACGAAAGTAAGAGACCAGACGGATTAATAATTGATAAAAGGAATACTTCTAATATTAATGTAATTGCAGTTATTGAAGATAAAAAACCAAGTGAATTTCAGACGGATAAACAAAAGAAAAAAGCCATAGAACAATGTAATAATTTATGTCAGGCTCTCGATTCAAGGATTGGGATAATAACTGATGGCATAGTAACTTATTGGATTAATCCATTACAAAAAGACGAAAAAAATATTTACATTGATATAACGATTAACGAAGCAAGAAGCTATTCATTTATACTAAACGAAGATAAACAGAAAACGCAAAATAAGTTTATTATAAATTCGGTTTCTCAATCAAATTATGAAAAGTTAGATGTAATCACAAAAGAGACTTATGATTTAATAAAGAAAATATTAGACCAAATATCTGGTGAAAATTCTGCATTTGAAAAAACGAAAGAAGTTGATCCTTTAAGTTTAGCAAAAAGTGTTTGGCAAGATATATATGTAAACACCGGTAAAGACCCTACAAAGTGCTTATACAATGTGGTTGAATTATTTATCTTTAAATTTTTGAGTGATTTAGGCGTTTTAAAATCTCCGTATGATTTTTACAGTCTTTTTGAAATGTACGAAAAGGGAAATTCTAATAAAGAAGTATTAGAATTTTATGCCAGAAATTCAAGAAGAGAAATTATAAAACTTTTCCCAAACGGGGAAGATGGAACAACAATAATTAATGGAACCATATTTGTAAATAGCGAAGGAGATCCTATTGAAAGTCAGGCAGGATTATTTAAAAATTCAATAAAAAAATACTCTGAGTTCCAATCATTAAATAATATAAAGAAAGAGTTTAAAACAAAATTATTTGAAACATTTCTTAAACAAAGCCAAGACAAAAGCAGATTGGGACAATTTTTTACACCAAGAAAGGTTGTAAAGGCAATTGTCGAAATGGCGGATGTTACTTCGGCAAATTTTATTTGTGATCCTTTCTGTGGAGTAGGAGGATTTGTATTAGAACCCCTTTTAATATATCCTCAAATTAAAGATCAGTATAAAATAGAATCTGATGTAAAAAAGATAAAAATATTAGGTTTAGATAAAGGTAACGATGAAGATGAGCACCGAACTATTATTCTGGCCAAGGCAAATATGCTGATTTATTTATCCGATATTATTCAAAAGAATCCGACATTAACAACAAAATACTCTCGTTGTTTTAATGAAACCTTCAATCTTTTATCAGATAGCAATTTGGGGACACTTAAAATACACTATGATAATGAAAGTGAAAAACCAGATTTAATTTTATCTAATCCGCCGTATGTAAAAAAAGGCTCAAGAAGTTTACGGGATGAGATAAAAGATGATGGTTTGGAAGTAGAATATAAAAATTCCGGAATTGGTGTAGAAGGTCTCGCATTAAAATGGATCATTAATAATTTAAGAAAGGGCGGGACGGCATTTGTAATAGTTCCTAATGGTATTATGGATAACTTTTCAAATGAAAATCTCAGAAATGAATTGAAAAAAAGTTGTTATATTAATTGTATTATTTCCCTGCCTTTGAAAACTTTTTTTAATACGCCAAAGAAAACATATATTCTTGGAATTGGGAAAAAATCAGATTTAAATCTTGAGCAAAATTTTCCAATTTTTACTTATTTAGTTTCAAGCATTGGAGAACAATTAAACTCAGATAGATTTGAGATAGAAGACAATGATTTAGAAACGGCAAAAAATCTTTTTAATCAATTTAAGGGTAGTAAAAATTCGTTTGTTGTTGATGACCCAAGATGTAAATTAATTGAATTTAAACGTTTTAATAAAAGCAAATATTGGATTATAGAAGAGTTTTGGAAAGAGGAAGAATTAGTAAATCTTAATATAAAAAAAGAGAAAAAAACTTATGGGATTAGGCAATACGGAAGTTTTTTAGGTACTCTTAATAAACGAATAATAGATTCTCAAAAGAAAATTAATCAAATTGCGACTGAAATAAGTAAAGTAGATTTTGTAGAAAAGAGTATTTCTGAAATAATGGATATTAAAATGGGGGAAGCAAAATATACAAAAGAGTTCATTAATAATCATAAAGGGAATCACCCTGTATATACTGCACAAACATTATATGATAGTGTAATTGGTAGAATAGACACTTATGATTGGGATACAGAGTGTTTAACTTGGTCGGTAGATGGTTCTTACCCCGGTCAGGTTTTTTATAGAAACGGGAAATTTAGTATGAGCTGCCATTGCGGAATGCTTACAATGAAACCAGAGTTCAAGTCAAAATTAGATTATAAATTTCTCCTTTTTTTATTAAACAATCATCTTCCTAACTATTCACAAGGGCAGGGAAATAAAAGATTAAAAAAACGACATATAGAACAAGATGCGGGTAAAATAAAAATACCTGTTCTTAAAAATGGTGAATTTGATTTAAAAAAGCAAAAAGAAATATCAAATAAGTATGAAATTATTGAAAAAATAAAGGAAGGATTAAAATTAGATTATAAAAATGTATTAGAATTTGGGGTGACAATTTAATCTGCAATGAAAAAACAGGCTGAAGATACTTGGAAGAACAAATTGTATTTCGGGGATTGCCTTGAAATAATGAGAGATTTCTATGATAATAATAAAGAAGGTTTTATTGATCTTATTTATGTTGATCCCCCGGTTAATTCAAAAAGGGATTATAATGTTCTTTTTGAAAGCATAGATTTAAAGGATGCTATGGTAATAAAATACCTGCCGAATCCAAACCAGATAGTTTCGGTAGATATAATGGAAGAATAGTTGCAGTGGATTATGGTTTAAGCTAATCGTACCAATATCCAATTTGCACTATGTCCGCCACCCAATGAACACGGAGGAAAAGTTTCTCCTTTGGAGAGTGGGATTGTGTTTGAGGGGTGTTGTGAGCATTTATAAACCCCACTTTGTGTGCATTTTTGTCCAGTACTTGGCATGTTTTTATGATTTTAAGGATTAATATAACAAAATTAAGAAATAGATTAGTGTGAACCAATTATTTTTTTTGTGATTAGAATTTTTAATATACAAAACTATCGCATCAAGCGGAATAAAGGCTATAATGAGATACGGTATAGGAAACACTCAAACCATTAACCCGATAATTCCGTTAATTAGCCCCATTTCAGACAATTATTGGAAACTAATCGAACATAGCAGGAAGATTAGGTTTACAGTACACCGTGCTTATTTCTTAGAAGTTGGAGTCGAATGCTATTTCTTAAATGTCACTAACTTATCTTCAAAAAAAGAGGTTGAAATAACGCATGTCTATTTTCAAGAAACTAATGGGAACCAAGTTCCAGTTATACAACCAGATAGGCCTTTACCCAAAAGATTACAGCCTGATGAGACCTGGGAGACTTGGATAAGAGTTGAATTAACACCTTCAAGTCTTAGACCTGATCCTTTTAAAAAAGTAAAAAAGCAAGATTAAGGTTATCAACTGGTAAGATTATTAAATCCAGATTCAATAAAAATGTACCTCAGACTGGAGAAGTCCCAGGCGGCAAGATAACGCGAGTATAATTTTAAAAAGCTCTATGCCTAACGCAGGCTCATACGCCATAAGGGTTTCAGAGGTATACGAAGCGTAGTAGTCCGCTTCAAAGTTCATTGTACCTTGAGAGGTGAATCACCCGCAATTCCTTACTGGCCATACCGCCGAACGTCAGGCACCTGGCTTACTCGTTTTTGCAAGCTTTTCTTTTGCCATATACTTAATTTCAGCGGAATCATCATCAGGGGGGATAAAACTATCTTCCTCCGGAACTGGGTACGGTTTCGGCTTTTTTGTATTCCCCTTTTTTTCCTGTTCTACTTCTTCAGCTGGTAAACCAGCGACCTTTCTTAAAAACTTAGATTTTATCATGGCTCCTGGATTAACTTTTTTATTGTTTCCTTATTTTCAATGTCTCTTTTCAAAGCTGCTTTCAACCTGTTTAAATGGATCTCGGTCTGCTCCTTCTCCTCCTGGCATTTATTTAAACTCTCCTGAAGGTCCT
>Ga0307376_10004421_pt1 | contig 12880 bp, 10 predicted proteins | sample TR2MG_FD_202536 | JGI IMG/M metagenome (GOLD analysis project Ga0307376, IMG submission 202536) | Soil microbial communities from Risofladan, Vaasa, Finland - TR-2 | ecosystem: Environmental > Terrestrial > Soil > Coastal area > Acid sulfate soil | place: Finland: Risofladan, Vaasa | collected... | reverse complement strand
TTGCGGTATCCTCACTGGAGGAGGCCTCCAAACCCGGCGGCAGTGAAACAGTAAGGGCCGAAGCCCTCTGGGAGCTCTATCGCCTTCTGCATAAAAGAGATCCGGCACGGGCAGAACGCCGCCGCTCTGAATTACTGTCGCTCTTCCCCGGATCAGAGTATGCACAGATACTCACTGACCCGGACTATGTCAGGAAACAGATGGAAGTCTCAAAAACAACAGGCATACTGTACGAGTCGGCATATTCAGCCTTTGCTGCCGGTAATTTTGAAGAGACATTTACCCTTTGTGAAAATGCCCTGAAAATCTACAGTCAGGATCAGCTTTCTCCTAAATTCATGCTCCTGCAGGCTATGGCCGCCGGAGCTTCCCACGGAGAAATGGCCTACAAGGAAAAACTGGATACACTGGTGGCAAGATACCCTGCCACAGAAGAAGGTAAAAGAGCCGCGGAGATAATAGAGATACTCCGGAGAGAGATACCGGAGATAAGGATAGCCGATGATATTAAAATCGCGGAGACAATATACGTGACGGACACACTGCAGCCACATTATGTGTTGCTGGTTGCCGCCAATATTAAGGCAAATCTCAACCAGATGGTTTTTGATGTCATCAACTTCAACCTGGATAATTTCAGTGATAAAAACTACAGCAGTGAAGGCACCGCAGCAGAAAATGATTTACTGATGATAACCGTCGGCACCTTTGCCTCTCCTTCAGAAGCCATGAAGTATCTCAAAGCCTTTGACCCGCTGAAGGAGATCAGGGGCGCGGCCGAAGCACAGGTATCTCTCTTCATTATAAGCCGTGACAACCTGCCAATATTCCGGGATGACAGGAATATTGAACGTTACCGGATCTTCTCGGACAAAACATATGCACCGCTCAGGTGATTCATTCCGCTGACATGCGACAGATAAGGATATTATGGGTAGATGATGAGGTCGGGGTTCTCAGGTCACATATATTGTTCCTGCAGGAGAAGGGTTACGAAACCGACACTTGTCCGGGAGGGACTGATGCAATAACCATGGTCCAGGAAAAACCCTATGACATCATATTTCTTGATGAGTATATGCCGGGCCTCAGCGGGATAGAGACCCTGCGCCGCATTAAGGAGTTAAAACCCTCCATCCCTGTGGTTATGATAACCAAGAGTGAGGAGGAAGAGATCATGGATGCCGCAATAGGCTCGCAGATAGCTGATTACCTAATAAAACCGGTCAAACCACAGCAGATACTACTTTCGCTTAAGAAGATTCTCGACCTTGACAGTATTGTGTCAAGGCAGACGACCTCTGTTTTCAGAGGCGAATTCGGCTCAATAACCGGAATGATATCAGAAGCCCGTAATTTTGAACAGTGGAGTGAGCTTTACAGGAAGCTTGTATTCTGGCAGAGTGAGCTTATCAGGTCGTCCGATACCGGCATGAGGGAGGTACTCCGGATGCAGGAGTCAGATGCAAACAGGGCATTCGGTCGCTTTATAGAGAAGAATTATATTAAATGGCTCTCCCCCTCTGCAACAGAGAAACCGTTGCTTTCGCCCGCCGTAATGTCAAAGAAGGTATTCCCGCTCATCCGGAAAGAGTCTCCTCTCTTTTGTATTATTATTGACAACATGCGGCTCGATCAGTGGCAGTCCATGGCCGGCGACCTTGCTTCCGTGCTGCGTACTGTTACGGAAGAGCTGTACATGAGTATCCTGCCCACAGCCACCCAATATTCAAGGAATGCACTCTTTGCGGGACTGATGCCTGCAGCCATCAGCGATTCCACACCTGAATACTGGATCAGCGATCATGAAGATGAGGGCAAGAACCTTTTTGAGGACAAACTGCTTGCCAGACAGTTACAGCGCGCAGGTATAAACGGCAGGTGGTCATACCATAAGATCAGAACGGAGGCTGAAGGCAGGGCGGTGAACAAAAAGATGCAGTACCTCATGTCAAATGATCTTAACATCCTGGTTTATAATTTCGTTGATATGTTAAGCCATGCCCGCACTGAGGTGGACCTTATCCGTGACATGACCGGTGATGAGGCTTCCTGGCTTACTCTTACCCATACATGGTTTGTCCACTCACCTCTTATTGAATTGCTGAAACATGTGGCCTCAAAGGGTGCCCGTGTGATTTTTACCACCGACCATGGGTCAATACGCGTAAACAGGCCTGTAAAAGTCATAGGCGACAGGCTCACATCGATGAACCTGCGCTATAAGACAGGTAAAAACCTGGATTATAATTCAAAAGAAGTTTTTGAGATCACTGATCCAGCCAGGGTCGGTCTCCCGATGACAAACATTTCGTCAAAGTATATATTCGCACGGGAAAATGACTTCCTGGTATATCCGAATAATTTTAACCAGGTAGTGACATATTACAAAGACTCCTTGCAGCACGGTGGGATATCTATGCAGGAGATGATGCTGCCTCTTGTGTATCTTGAGCCGGTATAATGAATATTTTTGCAGCATGAAGATCGTTGTGCCAGACAAAAGCCGGCTAAGGGATGCTGCCAGGCACTTCCTGTCAGAAACTGAAGGACACCATATCTTTGCCTTCTACGGGCAGATGGGCTCGGGAAAGACCACATTCATTAAGGCGATCTGCAAAGAGCTGGGTGTGACGGATACAGTTACCAGCCCGACATTCACGCTGATAAATGAATATAACCGTCCGGATGATCTGCCAGTGTTCCATTTCGATTTCTACAGGATCAGAATGATGACTGAGGTTATGGACTTCGGCATAGAGGAATATTTTGACACTCTCTCACCGTGTTTCATGGAGTGGCCTGAAAAGATAGAACCCCTGCTTCCACCAGAGACATTAAGGATATATATTTCTGTTCTGCCTGACGGCACCAGGGTCATTGATACCCGTTGAAACCACTCAGTATTGCTCAGAAAACATAATCCTGGTCAACTCTTTCTTTACTCTGCGATTAATATCTTAAATTTGGTGGAGTGATTGATCTAGTTATTACTAACAGTTATAACCAAACAGATGGGTGAGGCGGCAAAAAGTGCATTCATGCCACGGGAAGAGCAGCTTGAAAAGACTGTCAGCAGGCGTCAGATGTCAATAGGAATGCCCCGTGATGTGCGTGACAATGAAAAACGTATATCACTGACACCGGAGGCGGTAAAGATACTGACCGATGCAGGCCATGAGGTCTTCATTGAACGTAACGCAGGACAGGGTGCCTGTTACAGTGATAGCAAGTATAGTGAGAACGGGGCTGTGATCTCTGACTCTCAGCAGAAGGTCTATGAATGTGACCTTATAATCAAGACCGCTCCTTTCAATGAAAATGAGGTTGACCTTCTCAGGGGCAACCAGGTTGTGATCTCATTCATGAATGTGGCTATGATGGATGAGGGGACCCTCTCATCAATGATGCGGAAGCGTGTCACAGCACTGGCAAGTGAAAAGATAAAAGACAGTGACGGTGTCCTTCCGGTTGTTGAGTCAATGAGCGAGATAAGCGGTATAACCTCGGTGTTGCTGGCTTCTGAATTCCTGAGCAGCACCTCCGGAGGGAAGGGTGTCATGCTCGGCGGTGTGACCGGGGTGACTCCCACGGAAGTAGTTATTATAGGAGCCAATACAGCAGGGGAGAATGCTGCCCGTGCCGCACTGGGACTGGGTTCAATTGTAAGGGTCTTTGACAATTCGGTGCATCGGCTGCGAGGCTTCCAGAATCTTCTCGGGCAGAGGCTTTACACTTCCACATTCCATCCACAGGTGCTCAAAAAAGCGCTTAAATCTGCTGACGTGCTAATAGGAGCCCTGGGAGCAGAGGATCTCAGACCGTGGTTTTATGTGACAGAGGATATGGTGCAGGGAATGAAACGGGGATCAGTGATAATTGACCTGAGCGTCGACAGCGGCGGATGCGTGGAAACCACTGAGTGCCGTGCACTCAAAGACCCGCTGTATGAGAAACACGGAGTGATCCATTATTCGGCATGGAACCTGCCTTCACGGGTACCACGCACGGCATCCATAGCACTCAGCAATGTGTTCAGACCCTTGATACAGGATATTGCAGATGCCGGTGGCATAACTCCGATGCTGAAGTTCAATAACGGACTCAGAACCGGGGTATATATATACAACGGGATCCTGACCAATGAACTCCTGGGACAGAAATTCGGTATTTTATCGAAAGATATTAACCTGCTCCTTGCTGCCTTCTGATCCTTTTAAACAAAAGTCAGCGCAGCCTCAAGCCCTTTCTGTGTTATAACAGCTTCGCGCCCCATATAGACAGCCCTGTTGTCACTTATGTGCCCGGCAGGAAAATTGAAGATAATAGGGTAACTGTAATGGCCTGCAATATCCAGGATGATCTCCTCAGCGCTTTTGTTATATATGACATTCCCCTGCTCCATCTTTTCCATCCCTCCGACTATCATGGCCGCAAGGTTATCAAGCTTTCCCGTAAGTCGTAGTGATGTCATCATCCTGTCAAGATGATAGTAATATTCGCCTACCTCTTCGATGAAGAGAACCGCCCCGTCAGTATCCGGTTCCGCCGGGGTCCCTGTGAGGCTGTAGATAAGAGACAGGTTACCTCCTGTCAGAGGCCCGCGAACACTCACCGTAGCCATATGTGAACCCCTCCACCTGATCGTCGCTGGCTCACCCTTCAGGGCACTTATCATTGAGGTGTAACTCTCCGGTGTCTTTTTATGATTTGAATAGTTAAGGGGCATCTCCGCATGCAGTGAGACAAGCCCGCATATCCTGTTGAGCCACAGATGCAATACTGTGATATCACTGAATCCCACATACCATTTTGGATGTTTCCTGAGAGAAGTAAAATCAACCCTGTCAATAATACGTGAGATGCCGTATCCGCCGCGGGAGCATAAAACTGCCTTTATTTGGGGGTCATCTGTGGCATGCTGAAGATCAGACAGTCTCTCCCTGTCACTGCCGGCAAAACAGCCATTCTTCCGGAAGACGTTTTCCCCCATTACAACATTGAAACCTGAATTGTTAATAATTGCCACTGCTTTAAGTATCACATCCCTGTCAACTACTCCTGAGGGAGAAATGACAGCAACAGTGTCACCCTCTTTCAGATAGGGAGGAATAATAAGAGTTTTCATGGGTCCGGTTCTAAGAAAGAATAAACCAAAAATACTATTTTTTGCATGAAGTCAGGCAAGGAATCTGGCTGCGGTGTTGAAAAGTCTGTCAAAGGTACTGTCTACAGTACCGGCGTACTCAGCGGTGAATAGCGGGAATGGATTTTCATGGGTGCATGGATATGCAGGGATCCAGGTTTCAATATCAGCTCCTCTCATAGTTTCTTTGACTCCCGCCGCAGGTATAACCCTGTCAGAAGACACTGTGACGGCTTTCACGCGGCCATCAAGATCACGGAAGGGGTCTCCGAAAACTTTTTTCAGTCTCCCCGCGGAGCTCATTGCATAATATCCTTCACCCACGGCTGTTTCATCAACTATTTTTGTAAGCCAGTCGCCTCCCTGCTTCTGCTTCTCCTCTATTTCATTGATGTAGAAACTGATGAGCCTGTCAAAAGCTTTGCTGTCCATTATCAGCTTTGAAGTTCCGTTCATCATATTAAGAGCGCTGCCCCCACAGAAGAAAAATAGCCTGCTCTCCGGCGGTAGTGGTCTTTCTCTTGAGAGCATGAGTACCTGAGCAATCATTACCCCTATTGAATAGGCAAAAATATCAGGGGTGCCCTCTTTTCCGATGAACGGATGCAACCCGCTTTTTATCTGTTCCATCAGGCTGATAATGTCATTGACGGACTGGTAGCCTGAGAGGAAGAAAAGGTGCGGCGACATTGACATGCGGGTGCTGAGTGCCACATTTGCAAAAGTGGTAAGCCTGGCACCGGGCTCCGACAGCATACGTGCTGCAACTGCCGGCATCATTGCATGACGGTCAAACCAGGTGCGGGGAGAACGGTTCATATGATAAGCAATAGGAAAGAGCACTACAGGTTTGTGAGTATCAGATGCCAGCCTCAGTGCCCACAGCATGTACTTGTCCCAGGTGCGCTCATTAAGCCCGTGCAAAAGAATAATAAATCCTTTTTCAGGTTTCGCAGGAAGAAAAATATTATACGAAAAATTATTGTTCACCTCTGATATGTCAACGGGAGAGAAAAATCCCCTGAATATTCCCGGCAGACGGGGTACTGCCGGCAGGGTATATCCATTCTGCGAATGAAACGTTTCCTTCACTATCCTTATATCTGTTCCCGGAAATAACCGGTCATCACCCTCGCTTCTGAAGAAACTGCTTAATTCCCTTTGCTGATAGCTATATCCCATCTTTTTTCAGACAAACAAACAAAATGTTCCGTTTCCCCGAAAAAAAAAGGTATTTACAAGTCCTGTTTGGGTCTAAACCCTCAAATCCGGGGTGAAAAAAGCTGTAACGGGGTGAAATACATGACACCCGGATCTCCTAAGCAGGCCCTCTGAATGAAAAATGCTAATTTTGCAGACAAATGGTTAACCCTCCGCTGTGGATCTGAATAAAAAACTTCCGAAATATCTTACTGACAAGCAGAATATTGTCAGGCTTATTTTCTTTACTGCAGCATTTGCCCTTCTTTTCATCAACCTCTATTCTCCCTTTGGCGTTGAGGCATGGTTCAATATTTCCACACTCAGGCTCTTTGTTTACTCAAGCGGAGTCATACTGACCGGGGTTCTTGTTGTTGCCGTAAGCCGTATCATAATGTTCCAGGCCGTGCGACGCGGCATGGAACTGAGAATCTATCAATACCTTATCTGGGTTGCGGCTGAGATTATCAGCATGGCCTTCTTTTATACCTTTTATGAACTTGTCATACTTGAAGATGCCAGACCTTTCAATGATATATTCCGTGTATCCATTCTGAACACCTCTCTGACGCTCCTCCTTCCCTATTCTGTTCTGTGGCTTTATTTTTCCTGGCGTGACAAGCAGCGTCAGCTGATGGAGATGAGAGAACAGCCTGATGCTCCTTCACAGAAAACAATGATACCGCTCCGCGACGAAAAAGGGACTCTGCGACTCTCGCTGAAGAGATCTGATATCCTCTATCTCCAGGGAACCGATAATTATGTTACCGTCTGGTACCTTTCTAAAGAGCGTCTCTTAAAGTATCTCCTCAGGAACACTCTGAAGAAGATGGAAGATGAATTGCTGCCCGAATCAATTATCCGCTGCCACCGGTCTTACATGGTGAACATGGACAGGATAAAGCTCATCCGCAGGGAAAAAGAGGGACTTATGCTTGAGCTTGACACTCCGCTGACAGTCCTGATACCTGTTTCACGTACATACATGAACCAGGTACTCCTGGCTTTCGGCCAGGGAGAATAGCCTTTTTCGGCTCCTTCTGATAAAGTGTTATCTTTGCCGGGTTAATAAAAAATCACCACGGGTCATTCAGATGAAAAAGTTCAGTCGTCACCTTATCACTTCCGCACTGCCTTATGCCAACGGACCGATACACATAGGCCATCTTGCCGGAGTATATGTTCCTTCGGATATTTACACACGTTACCTCAGACTTCGGGGAGCTGATGTCATTTCTATCTGCGGTTCCGATGAACATGGGGTGCCTATAACCCTCAAGGCCCGCAAGGAAGGGATAACCCCCCAGGAAGTTGTTGACCGCTATCATAAACTGAATAAAAAAGCTTTTGAAGACTTCGGCATTGCTTTCGATATCTATTCACGCACCTCAAACAAGGTGCATTATGACACCGCCACTGAGTTCTTCCGCACGTTGTATGACAAGGGCGAATTCACTGAAAAGACTACAAACCAGTATTATGACGAGGAAGCCGGATGTTTCCTCGCTGACCGTTATATAACAGGAACCTGTCCTTTTTGCGGAAATGAGAATGCCTACGGCGACCAGTGTGAGAAGTGCGGCACCTCACTCAGCCCCACTGATTTGATAAACCCGTGCTCAACCATCAGCGGAAGTGCTCCGGTAATGCGTGAGACCCTGCACTGGTACCTTCCCCTTGACAAGTATGAGCCATGGCTAAGGAAATGGATCCTTGAAGAACATACCGAATGGAAATCAAATGTCTACGGTCAGTGCAAATCGTGGCTCGACCAGGGCCTGCAGCCCAGAGCGGTAAGCAGGGATCTCGACTGGGGTGTTCCGGTACCCGTTGAGGGTGCTGACGGGAAAGTCCTTTATGTCTGGTTTGACGCACCTATAGGATATATCTCCGCAACAAAAGAACTGACTCCTGACTGGGAAAAATACTGGAAAGACCCTGAGACACGCATGGTGCATTTCATCGGTAAGGACAATATCGTTTTTCACTGCATCATTTTCCCGGCCATGCTTAAGGCTGAAGGTAGCTACATCCTCCCTGATAATGTTCCGGCAAATGAGTTCCTGAATCTTGAAAACGATAAGATCTCAACATCCAGGAACTGGGCTGTATGGCTTCATGAATACCTGGTGGATTTTCCCGGGAAGCAGGACTCACTGCGTTATGCCCTCTGTGCCAGCGCTCCCGAAGCAAAGGATAACGACTTCACATGGAGGGAGTTTCAGGCACGCAACAATAATGAACTTGTAGCCATCCTGGGCAACTTTGTGAACCGCACGCTCGTGCTTACAGATAAATATTATAATGGTGAAGTGCCTGAGAGCGGAGTCCTGAATGATTATGACAGGGCAACCCTCAATTCCATTACCAGCCTTAAAGGAGCCGTGGAAAGTAACCTTGAAGCATTCCGTTTCAGGCAGGCCCTTGCCGAGGCAATGAACCTGGCGAGACTTGGGAACAAATACCTTACTGACACTGAACCCTGGAAGGTTATAAAAACTGACCCTGACCGTGTAAAGTCCATTTTGAATGTCTCTCTTCAGATAACTGCCAATCTTGCCATTCTTCTTGAACCGTTCCTCCCCTTCTCAATGGATAAACTCAGAGGATGGCTAAATATCGGTGACCTCAAATGGGAAGCAGCCGGCAGTACTGACCTGCTGAAACCTGGTCACAGGATATCAGCCGGCGACCTGATGTTCACCAAAGTAGAAGATGAAGAGATTGAGAGACAGGTTAAAAAACTGCTCGATACCAGGAAGGCCAATCAAGCCTCCGGAGCAACAACCATTGCTCAGAAAGAGGATGTCACTTTTGAGGATTTCAACAGGATGGACATCCGCACTGCAACAATCCTTGAGGCTGAAAAGGTTGCCCGAACGACTAAACTTATTAAGCTGAAGGTAGAAACCGGTATTGATATCCGAACCATTGTTTCAGGAATTGCAGAGCATTTTACGGTAGAGGAGCTGCCGGGGAGAAGAGTCTCCGTCATAGTGAACCTGGCACCCCGTACAATTAAGGGTATTGAATCAAGAGGCATGATCCTGCTTGCTGAAGATGCTTCAGGAAAGATGACCTTTATGATGCCCGAAGATAAAATCAAAAACGGAAGCCCTGTAAAATAGGGCTCCCGTCTAAACTATTACACTATCTTCTTTTACCTGCTCTTGCAGATCCAGGTCTCCGGAAAAACTGTGTTAAGTGATGCCAGGGCTGTTTTAGCTTCGGCAAACGACTCAAATGTCACCGCGCTGACGCGTAGAAAACCGCCAGGGCCGGCAGCAACTTCGGGATTGTATCCCTTACTCCGCAATTTTTCAACCATTGTCAGAGCATTAGACTCAGTTTGAAAGCTGCCGGTAATAAGCATGTATCTGAAAGCCGGCTGTGCCGGAATAAAGACCGTTTCAGGTTCTTCTTTCACCACCGGCTCAATCACAGCCGGATCAACATTTGCTTCCGAACTGACCGTTACTTCTGAGTCAATTTTTGCCGCCCCGGCTTCACCGTTTATCTGGGCCCTGTTGAATTCAAGCTCGGCTGTTGCAAGCGGATTAAGGGTTGACTCTGCCACTTTCCCTTTAAATATCTTATTGTTAAAAGGCACCAGGGCCATTGTCACCAACAGTGGTATTATCACTGCAGCCCTCGTAAGCAGGCGTTTCACGGAAGGCTGTCTTACAGAAGGCTTTTCCGGAAGTTCAAGGACCCTCTTTCTGATATCAAAGTCTGCAACCGGTCTCCGGTGATAGGAATCAAGCCCGTAAGAGGTGAGCAGATAATTGGCATCCATATCAGGCTCAAAAATTATTGTCCCTTCACGGTTGGTAGAAAAAGTGCCGATATGTTCAAGACTGACCTGCTCTCTAACGGAGATCCTCCTGCGAAGTACATCGGCATATTCTGTAACTATTTCCCGGGCTTCACCGTAACTCAGCCCTTTGCGGACGGAAAGATGACCTATAAGCAGGCCGTCATTAGTGGTCAGATGACGATTGAATGTTATTTTTTTTGCTGGCGGGTAAAACATCCCTTCCTCACGGTCAATGCGTGCCGGTGTAAAATTACCTATAAAAGCTCCAAACCCCGGAACAATGACACAATCATGCCCGAACAACAACTCCCTGATGTATGCGTTAATATCCCTCGCCATGTTAATTAAATGATATACAAATATACAATAAAACCGCAATCCTTTCCATTAAAAAAGGTTTATTCAAAATGTATTATCTTCGTTGCAAGTAGAAGAATTACCCCATGAAGAAAATAGAGATGGTTGACCTCAGGTCACAGTACATGAGGTTGAAAGCTGATATTGACAATGCCATATCCGGGGTAATTGAGTCGGCTGCATTCATTAAGGGTCCGGATGTAAGGCTCTTTGAAGAAGAACTGCAGCGTTATCTCGGGGTACGGAACGTAATTTCCTGCGCCAATGGCACTGATGCTCTCCAGATAGCAATAATGGCGCTCAACCTTAAGCCTGGTGATGAGGTCATTACCACCAATTTTACATTCATCGCAACAGTAGAGGTTGTTGAACTGCTAGGGCTGAAGCTTGTGATCGTGGAACCTGAACCCGAGACTTTCAATATCAGTGTTGAGGCGATTGAAAAGGCCATAACCCCAAGGACAAAAGCGATTATCCCGGTTCATCTTTTCGGCCAGTGCGCTGATATGGAACCGATTATGAAACTGGCTGAAAGACATGGCATCCATGTCATTGAGGATGTTGCCCAGGCTACAGGTACCGAATACACTTTCAGCGACGGCACAACCAAAAAGGCCGGCACCATCGGAATAATAGGATGCACATCATTCTTCCCTTCAAAAAACCTTGGTTGCTACGGCGACGGAGGAGCAATCTTCACTGACAACGATGAACTTGCTGCACTGATAAGAAGTATAACAAACCATGGCATGAAGGTCAGGTACTATCATGACAACATTGGTGTTAATTCAAGGCTCGACACTCTGCAGGCAGCAATATTAAGGGTAAAGCTGCGTCATCTCGATGCCTTCAATGAATCACGCCGTGAGGCTGCTGCATTTTATGACAGCCAGCTGGCAAATATTCATGCTCTCAGCATCCCAAAACGGTCTCCCTTCTCAACGCACATCTTTCACCAGTATACGCTTAAAGTAATACCTGAAGAGAGGAACTCTCTTCGCGAATATCTTGAAAATGAGGGCATTCCATCGATGATTTATTATCCGGTACCCCTGCATATTCAAAAGGCATATTTGCATCTCGGCTACCATCCTGATGATTTTCCGGTGACATCATGGTTATGCAGTGAGGTACTCTCCCTTCCGATGCATACCGAAATGGAACCTGACCAGCTCAGCCACATTACCGGATGCATCAGGGATAAATTCAAACAGTAAAAACAATGGAAAAGGACTTTTTTGCCCATGAAACGGCAGTCATAGATGAGGGTTGCAGGATAGGAAAAGGAACGAAAATCTGGCACTTCAGCCATATAATGAAAGACTCCGTGATAGGTGAGAAATGCAATATCGGCCAGAATGTTGTCATCTCCCCCGGGGTTGCCCTGGGAAACAATGTAAAGGTTCAGAATAATGTTTCAATCTATACAGGGGTGGTGTGTGAGGATGACGTATTCCTCGGCCCCTCAATGGTCTTCACAAATATTATCAATCCCCGGAGCGCCGTTATAAGACATGATCAGTACGTCACAACCACGGTACGGAAAGGCGCATCCATAGGAGCCAATGCAACCATTGTCTGCGGTCACGAGATAGGTGCTTATTCACTTATAGGTGCCGGGACTGTTATTACCAGGGATGTAAAACCTTTTGCCCTGGTGATGGGCAACCCGGGACGTCAGACAGGGTGGGTCTCCGAATATGGACACAAACTCACTTTTGATGATGAAGGCATCGCAATATGTCCTGAAAGCGGTCAGAAATACAGACTTTCAGACAACAGTGTGACAAGAATTATTTAGTATTTTTATGCCTTCATAAACTGCTACAAATGAATGATGCTGCTAAGAATTTTGGCCTTATAGGTGTTGCGGGGTATATTGCCGAGAGGCATCTGAAAGCAATTAAGGAGACAGGCAACTGTCTGCTGGCCAGCCTTGACAGGTTTGACTGCGTGGGCAAGATTGACAGTTACTTCCCGAATAGCGATTTTTTTGTGGAGTTTGAGAGGTTTGACAGGCATATTGATAAACTGAAGAGGGCAGGCACACAGCTGGACTATGTCAGCATCTGCTCTCCTAACTACCTGCACGACTCCCATATCAGGTTTGCCCTGCGACACCATGCCGATGCCATCTGCGAGAAACCGGTGGTGCTGAACCCCTGGAATATTGATGCACTGCAAGAGATAGAAAAGGAGACAGGCCACAGGATATTCAACATCCTTCAGCTGAGATATCACCCTGTCATCATAGCACTTCGTGATAAAATACTGAAGGCTCCGGCCAGCCGGAAACATGACATTGACCTCACCTATATAACATGCAGGGGTAACTGGTATCAGATCTCATGGAAAGGTGA
>Ga0307376_10004418_pt1 | contig 12882 bp, 16 predicted proteins | sample TR2MG_FD_202536 | JGI IMG/M metagenome (GOLD analysis project Ga0307376, IMG submission 202536) | Soil microbial communities from Risofladan, Vaasa, Finland - TR-2 | ecosystem: Environmental > Terrestrial > Soil > Coastal area > Acid sulfate soil | place: Finland: Risofladan, Vaasa | collected... | reverse complement strand
TCTATATATCAGCAGTACTTATCCTTCAGGGCAAACCCGAGTGTCGTAAAGTGCTTTAAAACAGCTTATTAGGGCATGTTGCATAATTGCACTATATTCTAACACATTCTATATCAACATATTAATTATTTAACATCACAGTATTGGACTTTGGGATGGATAAAATAAAATTGTTTTTAATGAGAGTAAGGTTTAAATTTGATAAAGTGGCAAAAGGACTGTATATCTATATTATCCTCAGGAAATTATAAGCATAGAAATATTTATTAAAATATCTATATGAAAAAATATATTGTAGTTTTTTTAATAATTCTAAGTATATGCTTATTAGTTAGTTATCTAGGACGTTTTTTTTCCCTACTATATGACCAGGAGATTGAATTTATTTTAAAGTATTCTTCATGGATTTTCGTTTTTATAGTATCACTATTTCTTATCTTGTTTGTTATTTTTTTAAATAGAGGTATTAATATTTCAATTGGGAATGTAATTTTATTTAAAATAGCTTTTACAATCATATATTATTTTACTCCGATTCATTTCCCTTCAATTAAGCATAATAATTTCGTTGAAGTATACGAGAATATCTATGAAAGACCTCCAACGAAATTATATGATATTAATAAAAATACTATTGTTTGGGGCAGGAGTTATAAAGCATTTTTCCCATTATCGACTCCAAAGGATACTCTTGCAAAACATGGACTTTCTTATGAAAATGAATTTGGATATATAAGAAGATATGGAAATTTGGATGAAATGTACTTAAGCCATTCACATTCAATATATTGGCAGTATTCAATAATAAGAGCTTTTTACCCTATTAATGTTGAATCACTTAATATAGGTAGCTTTTGGTACAACATATTTCATATAGGCCCCTTTTTCATTATTGAGATAACGATTAGAACTTTGATTCCAAATATTATTTTCTCATTTCTCTTATTAATTCTTTTTGCTATAATACCACAATCGGTAGTTGGGAAAAGAAAAATAAGCCTTCCTTTTATCTCCTGAATTAGGTTTAGGTGGCTCATTTTAATTCACCACCCCAATTCCCCAATCATCACTGTATAATACAGTATATCAATTATATACAGCATAGTTGCAATACCATTTAAGGCCATTCCCAGCCCGTTTAAGACACTTTCTCCATTCCAGTAGTATCTCTCATTGCCGAAACACAATAATGCATTAAATAGTTTATAAACAGCCAATGAAAGCATTTAGCATAATTCCGCTATATTCTAACTAATTATATATCAACATATTAAATAACGTTAACACAGCCTGGGACTTTGGGACTTGGATTATTCATTACTAATTCAAAGATATTATTTAACTTTCAGAGTATAAATACTATTGGACTAGAAACCAAATGAAACATAATACTACTCTAGCAATAATATTAGGTTCTATCATTGGAGGAATATTTCTAATTTCAATCCTATTTAGTGTTATTTCACCAGCAAAAAATAAGCTTAGAAAGTTTCGTAACGCAATGGATATAACAGATCCCATCACAAGGGGATTTGCCCTACATTTAGCTTCAGCATATCCAGGAGAATATAATATTGACCAGGTATGTAAAGTATATGAATATATATACAAGAATTGGAAATATGTTAGTGATCCACGAGGGATGGATTATTACTCAAAAGCTAGTTTGACTATAAAAAATAATCTTTCTGGCGATTGTGATGATTTCGCCATTTTACTAGCAACTGTAATTGAATCTATTGGTGGAAAGACTAGAATAAGTTCAGCTGTAGATACAACAAATGCTAATGCCCATGCATTTGCAGAGGTATATTTTGAAGAAGACCCAAAAATAATTGCCGATAGAATTAATTACCATTTCCAGAATTTTTTTCAAAAACTTTTTGGAATATCAAGAATCAAAGGAATTTATTTTACTCCTGATGATAAGAAAGGGATTTGGTTAAATCTGGATTGGAACTCAAAGTATCCAGGAGGACAATATTTTGAATATTCGAGGCGAACTATCTTTTATCCGATGCAAAATTACTATACTTCCGAAATTCGAAAATGAACTATATCCTATACAACACATTTAGGCAATCTGCAATAATATTTGGCAACCATTGACTCCAATTCCCCAACCATATCTCCCTATATAAGCCCATTTTCAATATCAGGGGTAACATAACTATGCTACCTGGTACCCAAATACCTCTTTAACCTCTTCTTCTACCCCTGTAACAGATTTTGGTACCCCCTGTAACGGTTTTAACTTGTCAGTAAACTCATCAAAATATTTAAGTGCTGCATTATAGTTATTGAAGCATTTTCCACCCCGTTTGTCAAACTGTTCATTACCAGGAATCGTTTCTCTCTTACCGTATCCCTTCGGCGTCATGCATCTTGTTTGGCTAACCTGACCGAGATAATTTTGACCCCAAAACTGGTTTCATGAAAAAGCAGGAACGTATCAACCGGCAGGAGGAGATGTTATCCCTGATCGAACAATGGCAGGAAAGTGGCAAGCCTCAACAGGTCTTTTGCCAGGAACACGATCTGACCTATACGACATTTTATTACTGGCTAAGAAGATATCGGCGCCAAGTGGAAGAGAGTAGCTTTTTACCGATTGAAATAAGTTCAGGATCTCATATCGAGATCCGTTACCCGGGAGGTGTAATCTTATAATTACCGGCTGGCACAAGGCTTTCAACAGTGAAGCAGCTATTAAGTTTGTGAGCTGATCCAGAGAGATGTTTTCCCTCAGCTCCACTTTCAGATATTATTTCTACAACTCTTCCACCGATATGCGAAAGGGCTTCGACGGTTTGTGCGGGCTGGTACATGCTGAGCTTGGCCGCCGGCCTGTAAGTGGAGAGGTGTATATATTTGTTAACCATCAGAAGGATAAGATAAAATTACTACACTGGGAACAGGGTGGATTTGTGTTATACTACAAGCGACTTGAACGTGGGACTTTCGAGTTACCAAAGGTGAGTTCCCAAGGCAAAACATGCCAGATCAGCTGGCCATCACTGATGCTTATGGTTGAGGGTATTTCTATTGAAAAATACAAGCAAAGACGGCGATATTTTATTAACAATTTTCTTCCGGCATCTTAATAAAAACCCTTGAAAATATTAGGGTTAAAAACCTGATTTTGCAATATTTGCAGTATGCAAAACGGGCAGGTAACATATACAGAAAGCGGAGTTCTCTTAACGTTGGAATTGTACAATCAACTCTTAGCGAGAGAGAGGGAACACGAAGCTGAAATTATGTACCTCAAGCAGGAGCTTGCCCAGCTTAAACGGATGATCTTTGGCAGCAAGAGTGAGAGGCATATCGGCACTGATCCTTCGCAGTTAAACCTGGGACTGGATGTAGAGACTGTCGAGCAGCCTGAGAAAGAAAGAGAACAAATCACTTATACTCGTAATAAGACAGATAATAAAAAAGGTTCGGCTATTCGGCTTGCCTTACCGGCACATCTTCATCGGGAAGAACATATCATTGAACCGGAAGAAGACACGACTGGTGCTAGGAAGATAGGAGAAGTTATAACCGAAATTCTTGAATATACTCCAGGAAAGTTTTATGTTGAACGGTATGTTCGTCCAAAATATGTACTTCCTAAAGAAGAAAGAATCGTTATAGGAGAACTTCCATCTTTTCCAATACCAAGAGGTAATGCTGGAGCGGGTCTTTTGGCTCATCTTCTTATCAGCAAGTTCGTTGATCACTTACCATTTTATCGTCAGGTTCAGCAGTTCAAGAGACAGGATATTGACATAGCAGAATCTACAATAAGCGGATGGTTTACAGCCTCGTGCCGATTACTTGAACCATTATACGAAAGGTTGGTAACCAGAGTACGCGGGAGCAGTTACCTGATGGCCGACGAGACGCCAATACCGGTACAGACAAAAGACAAGCCTGGCTCGACACACAAGGGTTATCACTGGGTCTATTATGCACCACTGGATAAGCTGGTATGTTTTGATTACCGGAAAGGCAGAGGCCGGGATGGCCCGGAAGAGTTCCTTGAGCCATTCCGGGGAATGCTTCAAACTGATGGCTACAATGCATACGATATATATGAGAAGAGAGATGGCATAACCTTATTCGGCTGCATGGCTCATGCGCGACGAAAGTTCGAGAATGCGAAGGATAACGATCCTCAAAGAGCAGAATATGTTCTTGAACGAATGCGGAAGTTGTACATGACTGAGCGTGAAGCAAGGGAGAAAGATCTGACGTTTGAGCAGAGAAAAGAGCTTCGCGCGGAACAATCTCTTCCTGTTCTGCAGGAACTGGAGAAGTGGATGAGAGAACAATTACCTGATGTATTGCCAAAGAGTTCGATTGGTCAGGCTATTTCATACACTCTTGGGTTATGGAACAGATTAACCAGATATATTGAAAACGGACAGGCTGAGATAGACAATAACCTTATAGAGAATAGTATCAGAATAGTGGCGCTCGGACGGAAGAACTATCTCTTTGCCGGGTCTCATGAGGCAGCCCAGCAGGCAGCGATGATCTACTCATTCCTGGGTACCTGCAAGATCAATAAGATCGAACCATACTCTTGGCTGAAAGATACCCTCACCCGGATCCCCGATCATTCAATCCAAAAACTGGACGAGCTTTTACCCCACTGACCGACCTTTATAACAATCATCCCGGAAAAACAAGAGGCATCAGGCCGAAGGCTTACCTCTTACCGTATTTGTCATCACGGATAATAATTCTTGAGACCTCCCAATAACTTATTGTATCAGAATAAGTGCCACCTATGCCATAAAGAGCCACTACATCATTCCTTTTCAATAGTGTATATTGAAGCTTATTAAGCCTAAAGCTTTCTTTTAACTTTTCCATAAAATGTATGATTATTATAATTGAATGACAGAGAACCTGTCATATCATAGTATACGAAATTCAGCTATAAAATGTTACATAAATAGCTATAAAACAGCATAATAAGTTCAAATATATACATTTTTTCACAATTCAGCCTGGGACATTGGGACCGGGCTTTTTCATTTCTATTTAATCACTAATCAAAATCATATGAAAACTCAACAGATTGAAATATCTGAAGTACAGATTATTTACAGAACAAAAGTTAAAGCCTCAGAAAGACCACAGATTAAATGCTCAAAGGATGCATATGAACTGTTTATGGAAACTTGGGACCTGGATACAATAGAACATCATGAGGAGTTCAAACTGATGCTACTAACCAGGTCAAACAGAGTCCTTGGAATTGCTTCAATATCGAAGGGTGGCATAAATGGTACAGTTACTGATGTAAGGATTGTATTGCAGTATGCAATTAAGGCTAATGCCAGTGGATTGATAGTATGCCATAATCATCCAAGTGGTAATCTGCAACCAAGTGAATCTGATACTGCTATTACAAGGAAGATTAAAGATTCTGCTGTACTTATGGATATTCAACTACTAGATCACCTGATTATTAATTCAGATACATACTACAGTTTTGCTGATAATGGATTACTATAAAAAGCAGTGTTTGTCAATAAAAAAGAAATGACAAATTGCTATCCCAAATTCCCTGAAATATTCATAACTTGTATACGATGGTGAAAGTATTAATTAGGCATAAGTAGGGGAAGAGTTTGTGGATTAATGTGTTGGCTATTCATACTTATGTGACTGACGGGACGAAAGTTTGAATATGCTGAACATACGATTGGGATTTTGGGAAGAGAAATCAATAATCTGAAGTCACTTACTTTTTTCTAACAAATGTCGGCGATGAATAGGATTTATCATAATCCGATAGACGAGTTAGGCTTCATTCCAAAAACGATTATACGAAAACTATAATTTCAACAATTAGAAATTTCAAATGGAAAATTATCAGGATATAATGAGAGAGTTTGCTGAATCAATAAAAAAGCAAGCTGAAATCTTTACAAAAGTCCAAGATGAACTAATAAAACAAGCTCTCCTTCCAGAAAAAATAGTTAGGGAAATTCAAGACTCGTTTAAAAAACTTCCAAAATCAGGATTGGATCTTTCCAAATTTGGATGGTACTTGTCACTGAATATGACACCTGCCGAAATAAATATTCTAGGAGAAAAAACCGAATTACAGGATATTAAATACATTGATAGCTTCATGGTTGACCATATTCAAAAAGAAAAAGATCACATTCTAAAATTACTTATAAAAAGGTATCCTGAAAGGAAAGACATTCTTCTAACAGGATTTAAATGTCATAACAATAAAGACTTTAATGCATCCGTGCCTATTTTCTTGAGCCAAGCTGATGGCATATGCATTCAGATAACTAATTTAAAACTTTATAATAAGAAGGATAAAAAACCTGAAGTTTCGAAATTTGTAGACCAACTCAAACAAGAATCAATACCTACTTTACTACTTCAGCCTTTAACAATTATAACATCTATTAGTTCGGACAAAAAGAAAAGAGCTGAGTATAAGGGATTACTCAATAGACACGAAGTACTTCACGGTATTTCATTAGATTACGGAACAGAGATAAATAGTTGCAAATCAATTTCTATATTATATTTTGTAGGTGAAATTCTCTGGTATGCAGTTGATCTAAAAAAGAACAATGCCTAATACAACACTGACAATGCTATGAAAAGCAGAGGCTCCGGATTTAAACAAGACAGACTCCCGTTAGCGACAATTATCCATGTATATTCCTTGAGAACCAATAATTTATCAATAATCTTATATTGATCCATCAAATGTCATTAAGAAGAGTTTTTGAAAACTATAGAGGATTTAGATATTATAAGAACAATATTTCGATTCTAGTTAAGGCTGTATATAGAACAAAAAATAACACCTTCTTGACAGATGAACAACAGCTTAATTATAGTCAGACTATTCTAAATTTTTATCGCTCCGTGAAAGGATTAGAGAGGGCAAATAAGAACGATGGTTTAATACTTCAACCAGATAATTTTAAAGAATTTGATAATCAATCGTTTTACAAATATGTCCCCAACCATGTACTAATTCAGAGTATCAAAAAGGGTATCTTTCAATTAGGTTCGATAAAGTATTATAAAGACACTGAAAATAAAAAAATCCAAGACAATATGGAGGGGTATTCAAATCTTGTAATTAACTCAAATCAACGACAAGTTGCGATTTCTTTAATGTCAGGTTTTAATTTTTATATTTTTTGCGGGACAGCATCTTGCAATGAACCCGACCACATGAAAAACAGTTTTGGACAAAGAATCATCGAAATACCTAATATAATTTCTTTCGCAAAAGCAATACAAAAATCAATTGGCGCTATAAGATTTTATGTTAATTATATTCATTATTCAGACTTGAAAACTTTAGTATTTACTGATAATGAATTTGATGTTGAAGCAGCTGTTTCACCAGACATAAGTGAAAGCATCTTTGACAGTTTATACTTATACTCTTTCTTGCCAAGCCTGTTTGCAAAACCCTCTGGTTTTGCACCTGAAAAGGAAATTAGAATTGTATTTGAAATGCCAAGAGATGTTAAAAAATATATTCGAATTTCAAACTTGGGTCTGTTAGATAAAATCCGAATAATATAACAGTAACCAACACAAACGGTGCTATGAAAAGCAATGCCGGAATTATAACATGTTATTAGACAGACTCCCGTTATGGTTAATTTCCAGCTCATTATTGACATAACAATCACCAAATTAAAATCTTATGCCAATCTGTAAGCTATGCAAATCAGATACTAAACTTTTGAATAAGTCACACATTATACCGGACTTTTATTATAGAGAGTGTGAACTGTATGATCAAATTCATCAGCTCAAAATGATGAAGATTGATGAAAAGACAGGGAATTTAATTCAAATTAAGAAACAAAACACAGGAATATATGACAAACAAATACTATGTTTAACATGTGATAATGAATTACTTGGCAATTTGGAATCGTATTTAAGGCCTTTCTTTTTTGGAGGGCCAATTGGAATTGTTGGGAATCCAGATTTTAAAAAATATATAGACAAAAACGGGAGAAAATATATCCAAATCACTAACATATCTTATATGAAAGCCAAATTAGGCTTATTATCCATTTTATGGAGGGCAAGTATTTCAAATAATGAATTCTTTAAACCAGTCAAATTGGATTCAACTACTCAAGAGTTGTTAAGGTTGATGCTATTGAATAAAGATCCAAAAGAAATTAATGTCCTACCAACAGTTTGCCTCTCAATCTTAGGCCAAAATCAATCATTTAAGCAGGTCATTGCTGCACCAAGATTATTAAATCATTCACATGGATCAGGTTATATCTTTTTAATGAGTGGTATCTTTTTGCTGTTTTATGTATCTCATAATTTTACAGACGAACAGCTAGAGAAAAATTCTATATCATCAAAAAACCATATGATAATCCACGAAATAGATGATGGAGATGGCCTTGCATGGATATTAAGCTACTTTGGACTAAAATCAGAAAATAAATAACCATAATATTAAAAACGATACTAAATGGGACTTCTAGATGTATTTTTCAAATCAAAAAAAAGTAATCTGTTTGACGAAATAACAAATAAAATTGCAGAAGAGGAAAAGAAGAAGACTATTCTTAAAAGTCCATTCTTGAAAGTACAATCGTTAACTTTAAATAGAGATAACCTTTTTTGCTTTGTTTTAGCAACATTCTGCTTTGAACTTGAATTCAATCCTAAATTTAAATCTGTCAGTTTAAAAAAAGAATACTCCGATCTAATTGAAAAAATAAGGGCTTATGAGGCATTTCAATTAATTTATAAAGCTATGTTGGATTATTATCATGGCAAATCGACTAACCCAACATCTCACTGGAATATTACATATATATATCTTGAGAAAGTATGGGGCATTAAAGAAAGAGTGCGAGATCCGGTTTTATTGACAGTATATTCAGTGTATTTGACCAAAATTAGAATTACTATGAAAGAAGAATTTGAAAATTTGATGAGTTCCATGCTAGAACCATGACAGAAAACAATAAATAACTAATCATAATACACGGACAATGCTATGAAAAGCACTGCCCCGGGTTAAATCAAAATTAATTAAAAAAACTTCTATAAACTTCTTAAAAAATCCTATAAAATCACACTGCTATCATTGGTTTTTAGACAGACTCCCGTTAACAGAAAAGCATCCGTGCGTGCTTATATTGACATTTATGAAGTTACCATTCTATTTTCATTTAATACATTTAATCATATATTGGGCAACAAATCGTTCAATGAAACTATTTAAATTTCGATCATTTGAAAAAGTTGAGTTCATTCTTGATATCGTCATTAATGAACGCCTATATTGCGCCCCCCACAAAGACTTAAATGATCCCTTTGAGGGTATATTTTCTTTCATAGAGTGGAAAGGGGGTGGAATTGTTCGAAATGTCGTAAGACCAGTAGTGCGTCCCGTTGTTACAGATCTAAGCGGAAATTATCCAGTAAAAGTTTTCAAATCACTAGCCGAAGTGCCTTCATTGGGAGGAAATATAAGAGTTTGTAGCCTTTCTAAAGAATTAACAGATATTAGAATGTGGACTCATTATGCAGCTAACCATACTGGATGCGTTATCGAAATAGATATAGAAGACGAACCTAGGCTATTTAAAGTTACATATGCTCCAGGCTTAAAAAAGTTTGCTAAAAGAATTACAGGGGAAACACAAGCTAGCGAAATACTTTCATTCAAAACTGATCATTGGGCTTACGAGAAGGAGTATAGAATAATTACGAATGAAGATTATTACCAAATTACAGGAAAAATCTCAGCCGTTTACTTAGGTACTAGAATTCAAGATATACATAAGCAATTAATAATTAATAATATTAAAGATAAAATTCCGGTCTACGAGACAAAAATTAATCTTGTAAAAGTTGATATTAGACCATCCAAACGCATTAAATAAATATCGCTTGATAAATCTAGATTTAATAAATAAGGATTTACTGTCCCGATTATACTTTCTACAAATTAATAAAAACAATTGGCCCTATCCGCTAAAACGGAATTAATAGGCTTGTCACGGTTTAAAATCACTCTTGCTTATATTAAGGTAACACAACCTCCCTTTATTGCCGTGCCGTTTAGCGTTCATTTATACTGCTAATTGCGAGACAGTTATGTGCTCTCGGATTCAATCTTCTTTGGATAATTTATCTTGACACGAAATTCTTTTTTTACCAAGGTTTAACGAACGCTAACTCCTTAATGAGATCTTTTCTTGACATTTAAAAAAGTTTTATTTGTAACCTTTTAAGAACTGAAAGTATCAAATGAGAGTAACCAAAACAATACTATTATGGATAAACACGATCTCGTTTTACTAGTTGTTATATTTCTTGCTGTCTTTATTCCATTATTCATAGCATGGTATCTTGTTCGGAGAGCAAGATTTAAGGAACGGATTATCCTTATTGAAAAGGGAATTGACATTAAAGACATCAATTTAATGGAAAATAAAAAAAGATATTCTCCATGGTTAAGAATTGGAATCATTATCACGGGTACTGCTTTAGGTGCATTGCTTGTGACAATTACTAATTTTAGTTACAATACCTCTTCTGCTGTGATTCTTTTGTTTACGGGAGTATCGGTAATACTTGCTTATTTCATTGATGCCGATAAATCTCAAAAATAGACTATGGATGAATTTTGCATTCGACATATTCTTGAAGGAGATTCGGAAGCATTTCGTCAAATAATAACTAAGTATAAGGACATGGCATACTCACTTGCCATGTCTGTTATTAAAAATGAATCCTATGCCGAAGAGATACTTCAAAGTTCATTTCTGATTGCTTATGATAAACTCTCCACTTTTAAGGGTATTTCAAAGTTTAGTACATGGTTCTATAGAATTGTAATCAATGAATCTTTTAAATATGCAAAGAAACATAAAACAGAATTTATAGATTTTGTAGAAACTCCTCCGGAGATTCCTATCGAATATGAAAATGCAATTTTAAAACTTGAGGTAGACGATCAGAAGTATTTTATAAATGAGGCACTTAAAAGAATCTCTCCAAAAGAGAGCCTGATCTTAAGATTGTATTACCTAGATGAGAATAGTATCGAAGAAATAGGCAGCGAGACAGGATGGTCAACTTCGAACATAAAAGTAATCCTTCATCGAGCAAGAATTAACCTAAGACTCATCCTTACAGATGTTTATAAACTTGATAAAAAAGTACTATACTAATGAAAGAAATTGATTCTGAAGATACCTTCTTCAAGGAGATAATGTCTAAGAGTAGATTAGATATCCCATTTCCTGATTTTGATGATAAGGTTATGGGACTCATTTATAAAAGACTTTTAAAAAAAATATCAATTACAAGAGATATAAAGCTTTCATGGATATTTTTTATTCTTGGATCAACCTTTGGAATTATTGTATCCATAATACTTCCAAAATTGCAAGAGTCCATGACAGGAATTCCAATGGCTAAAATCACAATCCTCTTCCTTATAATCTTTTCTTTTTTAGTAATGACACAATTAGACAGTTTTATAGATTTCTACAAAAGAAGAAAAAAAATAATTAACGAAACGCTAACACAGACAATAAAGTAAATAAGACTTGTCATGGTTTTTGCATGACTCTGAGCCACTTACCGAGACCAGTACTTAACACGGCACCCTGACTGCGCCACTGAAATGCATAAAACCTGTAAACGGTGACTAAAATATTGTTCGCATCAACCTTGGACCGCGACACGCGTAATGCTCAATAAAATTTGTACCTGGACTGGCAAAAATTGCGCCATGGTGTCTCGCCCACTGGGACAACTTCTCGGCTAAAGCACCAGGTCCCGATAGCTATCGGGACTGCCCGGATGCTGCGTCGGGTAACACAATCTCCATTTATTGCCGGGCCATTTTTGACAAGTTTAAGAAAAACGACATAGTGGACATAGACGGGAGACAATAAAGTTTAACTTTGACACTTCTTGACAATCATTAACGACTGACAAGAACTACAAGGTAAAAGTGGAGACCAAAACCCACTTAAAAAAACGGAGCGAAACCGAAAAGTCAAGCGAGTAGGGAAATTAAATACAAATAAAAATAAAACAATGAAAACAAGATTACTATTTTCTAGCGGAGTTGTACTAATGATGATAGTATCGTTTACATCCTGTGAAAAGGATGAAGAGCAGACAGACAGGTATTCATTTTGGAAAGGTGATATTGAAAATTATTATTACATCCTAGACATGAATGATCAGAAACTTCATTTGGTAAAAGGGAAACCCTTTATGATTTTAGAATATGATCCAATTAATGGAGTGCCACTTCGTTGCGATTTTGGACTTAGCGAAGCAAAGAATGAATATTTGAATGGAGTTGAGGGAGCTATTCCAGAACCATTTTTAAGTGCAAGCACTCTTGAATATGCAGAAAGGTTAAATCTGAGTGGTTCTGTCAGTCTTTTATGTAATTGGACTACAGTAACCACTCATGAAGAATTAAGTGCTGGTGGTTTTGAATTTTCAATTGATAAAGGTGCTGACATGTGGGGACATGAAATACTTCATTTCACTTTTACCTTTGATGATATGACTGGTGAAATTAATAACGAAGAAGTTACCTGGGGAGGGAGAGTATCTGATGCAAAAGCTTTCAAGCTTATTAGAAAATTTAATAGTAATACAATTAAATAAAGAACTCATAAATTTGATAATGATTGGTTTAGGATGGAATCATTATTAAAAATAATGCATTCTTAAAATCTGCCCCTAATACATAGGGCTTCATACGGTGCGTAGCACCCAGTACTGAAGCCCCGGTTGAACTAAATCCCTTATACATGATCAGTCTATGGGGATTTTAAATGGTTTTATAAAGATTTCGACTGGCTTTAA
>Ga0307376_10004417_pt1 | contig 12887 bp, 7 predicted proteins | sample TR2MG_FD_202536 | JGI IMG/M metagenome (GOLD analysis project Ga0307376, IMG submission 202536) | Soil microbial communities from Risofladan, Vaasa, Finland - TR-2 | ecosystem: Environmental > Terrestrial > Soil > Coastal area > Acid sulfate soil | place: Finland: Risofladan, Vaasa | collected... | reverse complement strand
CTTTCTCTCAATTACTGGAGAATCAACACCATCAATATTAATTGCAAAAAAGCCATTTGAATCGTCTGTATCTACCTTCGAACTCAATGACATTGCTGCATAAATATGAGCAGTATCCTTGAGTCTTATCTTAACTGATAATCCGTCTATATCTTCTATAACAAAAGAATCGGTAGTATCAGATGCTACAACAACCTTCCCTGAATCTACAATATTATTACCACAAGTATCTGACGATTCACTTGATGCTGACGACTGCGATGATTCAGATAATGAACTGATCGATTCAGAGCTATAAGACGATGACGATGATTTAGAATCTTTACTAAATGACGATGAATCACTTGATTCTGAACTATATGAAGATTTGCTTTCAGAAGATGATATACTTGAATCTGAACTATCTGATGACAAAGAACTATCAGATGATACAGAACTAATTGACTCTGATGATATACTTGAATCTGAACTATCTGAAGATTTACTTGACCCAGATGATACTGATTCACTTGAAATAGATGAATCACTTGATGCTGAACTATCAGACGACAAGGAACTTACGGATAATAACGACTCGCTGGAATCAGATGATTCGCTCGATATAGACGATAACGATGATTCAGAACTACCGGACGACTTACTGGAATCAGATGATTCTGACGATAATGATGATTCTGAAGATTTACTATCCGAAGATGATTCACTGGATTCAGAACTGCCGGACGACTTACTGGAATCAGATGATTCTGACGATAACGAACTTTCAGATAACGACGATTCACTTGACAATGATGATTCCGAAGATTTACTATCAGAAGATGATTCACTGGAAACAGAACTATCTGACGATAATGAACTATCAGACGACAAGGAACTTACGGATGATAACGACTCACTAGAATCAGATGATTCGCTCGATATAGACGATAACGATGATTCAGAACTACCGGACGACTTACTGGAATCAGATGATTCTGACGATAACGAACTTTCAGATAACGACGATTCACTTGACAATGATGATTCTGAAGATTTACTATCAGACGATACCGATACGCTCGATACAGAGCTATCAGATGACAATGAACTTTCTGATGACAATGAACTTTCAGAAGAAGATGATTCGCTCGATACAGAGCTATCAGATGACAATGAACTTTCTGATGATACTGAACTTTCTGATGATAATGAACTTTCAGACGATACTGAATCAGAAGATGATGAAGTAGATGACAACGAACTTACAGAAGATGAAGATTCTTCATCGCCCCAAAGAACAAAATTATCACACCCTGAATACCATGAAGCTTTTATCCAAGCATCAGACCTAACAACACTCGAAACTCTTATTTCATCAAGCGTACCCTCAAACCAACTAGAGTCACCGTCCCTACAACCTATATACGCACCACCCTCAACTCCCCAAGATGAACCAACCGTTACACTATCCTCATCTTGAATCCCATTAAGATACATTTTATGAGTAACAGAATTATCATACGTCCATGCAAATTGATTCCATTTATCGTGATCAAAGGGTACACTTGAAATTACAGCATCACCAGAAGCTCCAGTATTCGAAAAATAACCCTCAAATCTACTGTCATCCCACCCAACTAAAAGCTGCCTTGAAGTACAACCTGTATCTCCGTCATTTCCACCACCGCCACCCAAATGTAACGCTCTACCAAACTGGTTAGAATCTTCATGACATTTTACCCAACCCTCGATAGAATGTGCGCCAGTTACGATACAACCATCATCTTTTATGTGAATACAATCATCAATTCCATCAAAAGTAATTCCAGTATGTAATTTAGATGGATCACCTAATGTTGGACTCCCCTCATCAGTACCATCCCATGAATTACCTGTAGAATCCTTTATCGCATCAGTGCCACCAGAAGTCTCATTTAAATGCCATACAGCCTCATAATTACTATCCCATACATTTGTTACCGGAGCACTACCTTTAGTGTCGCCAATATATGTCGTATTATCAGAAGCTAAATCATCATAATAAAAATAGAATACATTCGCAGCACTACTTGATAACTCTAAATCAGATTTAGATACCCATAAAATAGCAGTCTTGCTACCACTATTCCAACTCTCTATTTCAGCATAAATTTGCGTTACACCATCTGCCTTAGTGATAGCAATTTTCTTACTATTTGACCCTATTTCATCAAAAATATCAGTAACATCATCATTGCCAATACCTACTGAATCACCCAGTATTAATGCAAATGGAAAATGAGTTAATGTTGCATCTATCCTTGAATGGGGAACTCTAAACTTCTTCCTATTATCAAAGCCATCTAACCAACCAGTATCATCATGAGAATAAGAAGATAAAGATTCAGATGAATCAGAAGACAAAGACGAAGCAGATGACTCCGACACTTCTTCATACTCAACATATACATTATACCAAAAATCAGCAAAACTACCAGCCCCTGGGCTACTTGGCAATGATGTTGATTCATCATAATCTGCAGGATCAGTTTGGCTCCACCTACCCCTTCCATTCTGAAAATCACCACATATTCCTGCGGCTACCGGAGGAGTACCACCAATATAATCAATATCAGCCCCAACACCTTTTGCCCATCCAATCCACGTAATAGTATCAGTCGGTAAATTAAAATCTGTAATTGGTATCCTATTCCAACCATTACTTACACTCTGATTTGCTGCACCCCTTTGTAATGTCGCCCCCGTTGGATCATCGAGAGCCCCACCAGTATATAATCCAACAGCATAAGTACCAGAACCAGTCACCTTAACCCATATAGCCTTTGCAACCATATTACCAGTACTTGGGCTAGTTCCACCCATATACCTGATATTAGTATGAGTTGAAGTTAAAACTGAATCATCGTCACTTTTACCCCAATTTAAACCAACTATAGCAGAAGATTCAGACGAATCAGAAGATTCCGATAAATAGGAAGAAGATGAAGGGGAAGCATTTGAAGAAAGAGATGATGACGAATAAGGTGCAGTATACTCAACATGAAGTTTTGGAGCATATGTAGCACTACCATTATAAGAATAAGCACGTCTTAAATTATTAGCTGTTGTAGGACTGTTATTATTCCTCCAAAATATTACTAAAGCATTACCTGAATTCCAACCAGGTCTATTAATAATTGCTTGAATTATTGTCTTTATCTCAGGGGAATTATAATCACTATCAACACTCCATACCGCAGATATATTCCAAACAACACTAGGTATAGTTCTTACTCTTGCAAGATATTCTGTTTCATCAGAAAAAGTTGGAGCGTTATCTATAGCTTGACCATCTAGGTTCGTAAAACAACTTGTCCCAGAAAACGACTGAGAACATCTCAAAGTCAAATAAGCAGTATTTATAGTAGAGCCAGATGGAATAGCAACCGTTGTAAATCTTGCTGCAGACCTATAACCATAATTAGTAGCATCATTAGAACCGGCATTAAATCTAGCATCGGTAGTAGAGAAAAAAGAAGGCGAAACAACACGCATACAATCATCGGTACTCGCCCCAACCTGCTCATTAACATCAACATCTATTTCAATAGGATAAACGATAGTCTTATCAGCCCCATCGCCACCTTCTTCTTTATACTTTCCTTCATCCTTATTTTCTTCTTCCCAGTAAAAAGAATCAGCATCTATTGCCGTCTTTTTTGACTCTATTTCTACAATATCACCTTCAGCATCAAAAGCTTCAATTATTTCCCTAAAATTTAAAGACCCAAATCCAGTTGTCTTATTTGTATGCGTAATTTTAAATTTTAATTTTTTGTCAACATTATAATTCTTTACTTTCTTCCATAAACGAACTCTGTCTGCATGCCATTCAGGTATAAATTCAATTTCTGATTCATCTGGAGTTTTCTTAGTATCTAATACTACCTCTATCTTATGCCCAGTCCTACGGGACTCTACTTCGTAACCAATCCCTTTTTCATGATTTTTCTTATAAATTTTTATAATAATAGGAGACTTATCAATTAATAAATAATCCCCCATATCCTGCTCTGTTAAATCAATATCCTTCCATTCTTCATATTCATCAGCATAATTTTCTTTATAATGAACAGCCCCCATAAACTGATCAACAGCAAATCTACTATTACCCAAATAATATGTTTTACTCTTCTCTTCTCTTTCTGATACGATCTCTATTGTATCTTGCCCATAAACATTTGATGATTCTGATGATTCTGAATCCTCAGAATATAATGATGAATAAGAATCAGCAATAACCGTTACAGGGAATCCAGATGATCTCAATCCCGAACTATTTGTTACAAACACCCATAAATCACCATACGGCAAACTACCCAGAGATATATTAATATTTAAATAATTATCACTCCATATACCGGCTGACAACTCATGTTTATTTGCTGATAAATATTCTGAATTATCACATAATTCAATTTTACCAGTGCCCTGTGGATCACCAAAATCAAAACCATTTACCCCTACATCCCCCTCTACATCGATAAACAGGGTGGAACTCATACTGCTGATTGCAGGACTACCATCAATCTGTGAACTATCAGACGAAAATGAAGAAGCAGAAAAACTGCTCGAATCTGAACTGAATGATGAATCAGAAGATTTACTTTCAGAAGACGAATCACTTGAATCAGACGAAGCAGGGTAAGTATGCGCAGCATACATTGCAGCATATGGTGAATTTTTATTAAATATTAATGTAGGATCAAAATGTAATTGCTTAAACTCTTCAGGATCTACTTTCCTATCCCATACGTATATAAATGCAATATTACCACTAAAGGCATGCGATAGATTTTCTAAACTATCTCCAACAACAATAGGATTAGATATAGATGACTTCAACGAATAATTAAAAGATGTAGATGCATCTTCTAATCCATTCCTATACCCTTTTAATAATCCACTTTCTTTATCCCAGGCCAAACCTATATCAGTAAGTTCGCCCTGCGAAGAAGGATTTGAAAATATTGCATCGGATACATTGGAGCCATCACCCAAAGATACGTGAAAATAATCACTTGTATCCCTATAGATTAAACTATGCCTATCATTAGTATCGTCCTCAGTAGCCCAAATTGCTCCAGAAGAACCAGACGTAGAAGGAATAACCCTTGCTAATACCGAAAAACTCTCTGTAGGAAATGTAAATGGAGATGAATCTATTCTTAATTGAGAACTACCATTTAAATATAATGCCCACCCATCTTTAGAAGAGACCCATTGTGGGGACCCAAAAAAAGAAGCATTATTTTCAGATGCGGTTATGTCATATACTGTTGAACCAGTACCAGCATTACATACCCATACCCCTATTAATCCTCTAGAAAAATTAATCGACCTATCGAGGAGAGTACCGCGTGGGACTATTGACATTATCTATTCCTTGACTCTAATATTTTCTATTATTTAAGCATTATATGCCCCAACAGCAGACATCCATACATATATAGGGTCTATCGTATCATCATTCTTGGCATCTATTTTTAAAGCATCCATAGACATTACAGATATATTGGGAATAGTAATAATCATCTTTGTAGAAGCACTTCTTTTAATTCTTTGAGTCCATATAGGTGCAGTATCAGATTCATCAGCCCCACCGGAAGACTCATCGATGCCATAAATATTTATTAAAACATCCCCATCGGGAGTAGCACCAAAATCTACCACTACTTTTACGGAAACACTCACGTAAGCATATACACCATTACAACTGATCTCACTTGAATATGTATTCCCCGCACTGATGGCTTGTTTTTCTACATTAGTCCCTATTACATCGAACCAATCTGTCTTATAAAAACCCATATTTTACCTCTATGCAGTTCTTTCTCTATGTAAAGTTAAGATACAGGCTGCATTCCATGCATGATCAGTACCATTTGTATAAGCTATTAATTTTAATCTAATACCATGCCCAATAGGTTTTGAATCCGCTGTTTGCAGCATAAGAAAACCATCTTTTGTGAATAATGCCTTATTAACAAGGCGAGCCAAAACAACTTCCATACTGAACATATTATATACGCCATTTCCTGTCGGTGCCGGAGTTATGTTCTCAAATACTTTTGTCGTAGAATTCCAATCAGCATTCCAAAACGAGGGAGGGCGTTGTCTTGTATGCTCTATTATAGGCATTTCCACTAATTTCCTATCAGCATCTTGAACAACTAAAGTACCATTGCCTGCAGCAGGTATGATATACGCACCACCATAAAGATTATAATTAGTATTTGATCCAGCACTATTTGCCGTAGCCATAGTAACTGCTTCTAAAGATATTTGATCAAAATTAGCGCCTTCCCATATGATATAACCTTCATGAATCTCTGTCCTATTCTCTGCCATGTTATAATCTATCAAAACATGCTGAGTCATATCATCATCAATAGCATGATTTATTTGCATTTTTGTACCACCACCTATATCGGTAGGCACAGCTAAATTATCCCCCTGAGATGTGAAAATAGTAGTCAATCCCCACGGTTTTGATGATTCGTGATACATGGGCTTACTAGATAGATCAACAGGGGCTTGTTCACTTTCTAACGGTATATTATCGTGACTACTTACTATACCATCAAGTAAAGTTTCATCACCAGATGACAATGTGTCTTTGAAGTATATTTCTACGTTAGCCCCTTTTACGAGAACATAATCTATCGCAGTTACTATAGCACTATCCTGTATCTCTTTATGCAAACGACAAGATACAACATCTTTTGTATATGTATATTTAACGCTCATTATTTAACTCCTTTTTCTAACAATTACCATAATTCTTCTAATCGTAGCATCCGCATATGAACTACTTGTAGATAAATCTATCGAAAACTTGACATCTTTTTTAGTGGCATTATTATAAGGAAACCCCCCTGAAATTGATATAAAATTATCATCATTAGTTTGCCTATACCCACCTGTATTTTTTAGGGTAACATCATCTATCGTAAATTCCCAATTTGTTTCTTCATTTTTGTCAGAATTAGTAACTTCTGCAACCCATTGCACTATATAATCTCCAGCTTCTAAATTAGGAGTAAAAAAATAAACTTCTGTTAGAGTAGTGCTTGTGGTCGTAATAGGATCTTCATGATAATCATATACTTCACCAAAATCTATATAACCAGCGATAAAGGACACCCATACATCAATAGCCTGAGTACTGTTTTCATTTGATACTTCTACCGCAAGGTTATCTAATGAAGATGTGTCTATATTTGGTAAAGTCTCAATAACGGTTTGAGAAGTTTGATATTCTATCTCTTGATTATAAATAGGTATAGTATCTTGCTCATCAGCCCCATTAACATCTTTCCCGAATATTTTAATTACAGGATTAGAGTCTGAAGAATCACCAAAAACAATATTAATCTTAATAGAAACATTTAAATATTTCCCTGGAGATGCCAAGTTACAATCTATTAATCCAGTCCCTGAATTCCCAGCAGATATATTTAATTTAGATGCATATGTCCCTATTACATCGTCCCATCCAGTTTTATTCCATGCCATTGCATCACTCCTTAAATATTAACACTAGCAATACATTCACAATTTTTGCAAAAAACAACGCAGCAATCAATTATGATACTTTATTTTTCGCACAAAAATATCGCAAAAATCTGATATAAAGGAGATTTTAAATAAAAAAGATGTGATTTAAAACGAGGGTAAAACTATTTTCTATGCCTTAAATGATGAAAAATACTTTTAACATCTCTCCCAGGGTCGGGAAAGACATAAATCAAAGAACCCATTGTATGCCTTTTTGCCTTTTTTGCATAATATAACTGCCCATATCTTCTGCTCAAATCAGTATCGTCACCACCATGCTTCCCGCAAAACTTTTCATCATAGCCACCAAGCATATCACAAAATATCGTTCTCCTGATAGCAAATGTATTCTCATGACAACTACCCCAATTCAAGTCTTTTTCCTTACAGCCATATTCCATTAATGTCTCTTTATCCCTGACTATCTTCCCATTCTCATCCAATACAGCATACTTCCTGGGAAATTTCATTTTATCGCCACTAAAATTAGCAACATCCTGCATACATTCCTTTGTGAAAATATGGTCAATATCAGTAAATAACAAATATTCACCATGAGATATCTTAGCTCCGGTATTATGCGCTCTGGGCTGGCTCCAAGCCTGCTTATCATCAGTTATGACAATCCTTAACGGATAATTCATTGTACCTATAGTAACCACCTCACAACCAGCCAACGCATCATACATCAAAAAACATGACTCGCTATCGTATGGCAAATCACTCTCATTATGAAAAAGGTATTCATACAACCCTTCTTCACTACCATCATCAACTATAATAACTTCGAAATCTTCCGGAACTATCTCATTAAAAAGAAGTAATTGCCTTCTAACTACATCATGACTGTCCAATACAGGTATAATTACACTACATTTCATTTTTTCTTTTTCCTTTCATTTTCCACTCTAAATTTACCTCTCCTTGCACAATCATATTCAGGAAAGTAAACCCGATTAACAACATTCATTGGCTCATTACCTAATTTTTTATCTCGAACCAATCCCATGTATTTATGGAAATGATAAATCATCTCATTGTAATGCCTAACTCCTTTGGGAGGTTTACCACTAACATGTCCATAATTATTAGAATCAAACCAAAATCCGGTATGAGGACCGCACCCCTTTAACACATCTTTTGGATTATGGCTATCATAATGATCGGTAGCCTGATTACAATTACATTCATAATTAAGCATAAAAGAAAGCAACTTAGCGCTCATAAATATGGCCCTCCCATGCTTCCCACCATTATTTACTTCCTCATTCTTATTCTTAAAAAGATATGCCTGATCCAATTGATTGCTAAGTGCTGATATCCTATCAAATACAGAATCATCTAATATCTGTGTATCATCATGAGTAAATAAAACATCACTCTCCATATCCCATACATTCTTCAAATAATAATCATACGCACCAAATTCAAGCCCAATATTTTTAAGCATTCTATAGGGCAAATTAAGACTTTTTACCTTATCTTCATCGTCATTATGCGATATTATCATAGTAGGATATTGCACTCGCTTCAAAGCATCATAAAAATCTTCACTCAAAAACCATCCTACCACGCATATTTTCACAACATACCCTGCTTTTTTAAATTAAAAGATTCTGTTTTATCATATAAATCCATATAAGCAAAATCTTCAGGCACCCTAACATTAGAAAAAAAATAATGCATAACCATACCATCTAATTTTACCAATTTTTCTTTAGCTACAGTCTGCTCATATCCATCTAAAGACTTTTTTCGTCTCACATCAGTAGAAACCATTCTAGTGTTATGCTCTAAAGCATTTGGGGCAACACCCCATGATTTTCTATCCTTTTCATGAATAACATGGTACATTTCAACATTTAATTTTGTAAATCTATACTTTGAAAACCGGTAACATAAAAGATGATCTTCTTTTCCCCAACCAATAAATAAATTAGAATACCCACATGAATCCATAAATTGTTTTCGAGTCAATACTATACAGCCACCTTCTCCATAACTAATTTTACCTTTACTAATTACTTTATAATTACCAATAGTTCTTTCTTCAATCTGAGAAATAAGTCGCCATGCAACAAATGGCTCTCCCATTTGAGATAACAACTTCTTAAAATCAAGTTTTTCCTTAAAACGCATATCGACATCAATAAAAACAATTATATCGCCTTTTGATTTTTTAAACCCAAGATTCCTCATCTGACCTAGTTTAAAACCTTCATTACTATCCTGTTCAGCGACAATTATTTCACAACCAGAAACTCCATATAAAGATTTAATATTATATACTAATCCAGGTAACCTATCCATTTTACACTCACTAATGGGAACGATAAAGCTTATCATGCTGTTTTCTTGATCAAAATATCATTGACGACATCAACCCATTTTCTCGGATCAAGATTAACTTTTGCCCAGTTCTTTGCTTCCTTCCCCATTTCGAATCTATAATTTTCCTTCCTCTGTAACATTCTAAGAGCATATAAGAATCCATCATAATCAACAGCATAAAACCCAGTATTCCCATGCACTACTCTATCTTTAGTCCCATCTCTCGGTTCAGTAATGACAGGAAGACCTGCAGCCAATGCTTCTGCAACAACCCTCGGATACTGATCCCTCCAAAGATTAGATGTTCGGTAAAGATATACATGTCCCCTTCTTAAAAAATCAGTAACAGGCATAGAATCCCACTTATGAAAAGTAAATTTCGGATTACCCTTAAATGCCTTTACCAATTCTGGGTGCGCTTCCATAAATTCAAACCGAATCTTCTTTACGTCAGTAATCAATCTACCGTAAAACTTTATATCATCTTCCTTGATAATATTCTTCTGCCATATATGGATTCTCTGCCCATTATTAACCGAATTCGAAGTAACATACTTCCTATAATCAGGAGTGCAATGTTTTAATACAACCAACTCCCCATTCCCTTCTCTTCTTGGCTGCTGAACCTCAAGAAATTTATCAAGCATAATAGCACCAAATAAAACGATAAATTTAGTATCTTCAAAACCAATAGCATCCTTAAAAAACTCATCCTTCTTTTCTTCATTCTGAAAAATGATTGATTTTACTTTCCCGCTTTTAGAAAGCCAACTAGACTTCGGCAAAGTCCCATTGCAATAATTGACACCAATAATAATATCGGAACTCTTCTCAATAATAGTGCCAGTCTTACTCTGATCGCAAAAATCCCAAATCTGATCATTTGCATAAAATAAGAGAGGTAACCCAGGCTTCATGCTATCTGCCATACCATTTGCTTGAGATACATTCTCTATCTCAATCCCTTTATATTCTTCCTTATTTCTATAATTTTCATGCACTTTATCCCAAGGATAAAAATTTACTTTCCACCCATCTTTCATTAACAATTCAACTATCTTACAAGCAGATTGCTCCCCACCGCCCTTTGACTGCAACGAAGCCAATACATTTATCTCCTTGCCGTCTACTGGCTTAACTGATACGTCTTGAATGGTATTTACTACCTGATCTATTCTCTCCTTTGCAGACCCTTTATCGGGCTTCATATAAGAATAAATATTACCTTCATAATACTTTTCTATAGCCCTAATAACATCATCTTTTGATATCATGTCCATACACAAAGGAATCGTTCTTTCATCCCTTTTAACGGTATGCATACATAATCTTGTATTTTTATCGGGGTCCTTAGCTTCCGGAATAACTCTAGATTGCCAACAGCCACCACTATCACAACAAGTAATTGCCCCATTCGTATGCAATACCTGATGATTACAATACCATGTAAATGAAGTCGGCTCTCTCCCACCATAGATAGAAACACATGGCTTTCTGCTCCGTCTTTTCTTCGGGGGCATTGCACCGGCAAGGTGCATTAAAAAACTAACCCCTGAAACACACCCATCAGCATGATACACCAACGGTATTAAATCTCTAATTTTAGTCTTATCAACAAGACTAATTACATTATTTAATTTTTCAATCTTATGATCACTCCTACCGATTACCACAAATTTAAGTAACCCATCAAAATGATTTACCACATCTTGAAAACGTCTCCAGTCCCATATTTTTGTCGTAGCATCTGATTTTCCACCAGGGGCAATAACCCAATACTTTTCAACCCCATAAACATCTTCTATCATATTATACTGTTTTTCTTTATCAGATAAATGGATATCACCCCATTGACGATATGCTGTTTTACAAAAATTATTATATTTTTTTCTCCATGTAATGAACGGCTCTTTTGCATTCGGCCCTGACCCTAATGTTTTTTCTCCCCCATTACTGAAAGATGCAACATATTCACCTACAGAAAGACCAAGCGATTGATGGGCATCTACCTGCGCAATCATATCCAAAAGAAATGAATTCGCAAAATGAGTATAACCATTATTACAAGTTTGTATTGCAGGATAACCTACCGGATAATATTCAACTCCAGGCTGACCTTTCTTAACTGACCTATCTATATACGGATTATTCTCCCATAAATCGGGGTAATTATTATCAACGTTAACTGCTATATCAGGAAATAATAACTTAAAATCCCTAACCCCACAAGTCTGCATTAACGCGTCCCCGACTGCTCTGCGATGCTTAAATACAATCTTCCTTCCCATTCAATTTCTTCCTCCGATGATATAAAAGAATACACGTGCTAAACGATAATATAAACATCATCGCAAAAAAAATACTCATTAAAAAAGAAAAAATCATCTTTTAATGAGTATTTATATAAAAAGTTTTTACTTTATTAAAAAGTGGAAAGAGCAGCCCTCTGCCAACCGGTGCTTGTTTTTACATATATAAAATCATCATCATAAGTTATATCTCCCTCATTACCTGTTGAATCAGCAGTACCAGTCGGCGTATATTCATTCGTATTAATATTGTCTGTTTCTAAATCAGTTATTCTGACTTCATGCTCAAGTACTTTTGCATCATTATCATTTACACTAATAATCAACTCTTCTAACACTACCTCAACATCAGTTGCATTAAGATAATCTCCAGTATCAAGAACAGAAATAGCACTTGCATCATGAGAATCTACTGTATCTGCCAAATGATCAGACATACTTGCTGCATTATCAAGTATGTCTGATTCATTACCTTCAATATCAAATTTTAACTCAGCAAGAATACTTTCAACATTATCACCTGCAAAATTGTCTGCTGTATCCAGTACTGATATTGAACTTGCGTCATGAGAATCTACTGTATCTGCCAAATGATCATTGAAATTAGTCGTAAGAGTACCTATCCCAGATGTGTTAGCATCTACTTCTACTGCAATTTCAGCAAGAACT
>Ga0307376_10004416_pt1 | contig 12887 bp, 11 predicted proteins | sample TR2MG_FD_202536 | JGI IMG/M metagenome (GOLD analysis project Ga0307376, IMG submission 202536) | Soil microbial communities from Risofladan, Vaasa, Finland - TR-2 | ecosystem: Environmental > Terrestrial > Soil > Coastal area > Acid sulfate soil | place: Finland: Risofladan, Vaasa | collected... | reverse complement strand
AGCTAAATTGGTTGCAGTGCCTTCCTTTTATGGAACACCACATCGAAGGCACCGAGTTTTTTAGTAAAAAGGAAGCTAAGGCAAAATTTAGGCAGCATATTTTTGATTTCTGGGGCAATAAATGCGCCTATTGCCGTGAATCACTGGGGCGGTCAGGCACATTAGATCATGTGCGCCCGAAGTCCAAAGGTGGCGTAACTCGGCGGTCTAATCTGGTGGCTTGCTGTTACGGCTGCAATATGTCTAAGGGAAGTCTTCCCGATTGGCAGGAGTGGTTTCGTGTACAGCATTTTTGGGAGCCGCACCTAGAGGATGCGATCAAGCTGTGGCTGAGTCAGTGATCGCGTTTCCACGGTGCGTGGATACTCATGCCGCCACCAAGCAACTCACTGTCACCGGGTTGCGGTGGGTGCTCGACGATGATCGGCTGCGGTGGTTTTGGTTGCGCTTCATGCCAGGCGTCTACCTGCTTGTCGATAGACGCGATGGTCTTGTGCTCATTGATGAGCTGCCGTGCCTCTTGGTCGCGTGGTTTGGTGTTGACTAGCGTCACGAAGACGCCACGCCTCAACGCTTTCCCGGCTTCAGTGCAAACAGTGCTTGCAGTACCAGTTGAACGACGCTGTTGGACTTCAACGGCGACAGGCCGATTACCTCGCTGATAGCAGCCAGTACGATCCAAAAAGCAGGGTGAGACAGGAACTCCATGGCTAGATGCGCGGTTGTGCTTCTAGCTTACTGACGCGCTGCTCCACTGAGTTAAGGCGAGTGTAGGTTTCGCGGCGGTCGTCTTTTATGTCGCTGTGCATTGCCTCTAGTTGCAAGGCGATGTGTTCAACGGCGGAGGTCAGGCGGATGACAGCATCACGCGCTTCATCGTTGCGCTTACCAAAGCCCATAGCACCCATCGCAGCCACGCTGATGGATGCTCCAGCGATAGCCGCGATGACCTCGATCATGACGTAAGTTTAGCTACTTTCCTTGGCCGCGACTTAGCTTCCGGCCATGGCTCGGCTTGCTACGAGCGCCAGAACCCTGCCTTGTCAGCTTGGGTTTACCCGGCTGGTGTTGCAGTGCTGCGGTGCCAGTTTTGCTGCGGACGGTCATTAGCTCAGGGCGTAGATGCTCTCCAAGTGACCAGTCACCAGTGCTGTCTGCAGCTCGGTGAGTTGCGCAGCGGTGAAGGCGCCAGTGGTAAGAATGGCAGCCATGCTGGCTTGGATGGCGGCTTCGTTGGCGCGTCCTGCTTTTGCATCACCAAGCAGTGCGATCAGCTCAGTGGCAAGCGTGTTCATCGGCAGGCTGGTGAAGCTCTGCTCGCGGATGGCGGTGTAGATGGTGCTGGTGGTTAGCGCGTCCCAGAAGGCGATGTAGTCCGGGCCGGGTGCGGGAGGAGCAGGTGCGGGCTCAGGGGTGTTGCCAGCCTCAAGCCAGTCCAGATATTCGCGGTAGTCGCGGTTGCCTGGGGCCTGGGGAATGAAGGAGTTGTCGGAAAGGCGAAGGATGGTGTCGCCGGAGGTGAGTTGGTAGGTCATCAGAGTTCGCTCTCCGCAGTGATAATTGGAGGAACTTGAAACCGGCCAGCTTGCCCAGCCGTCAATACTGATGTGCTTGTGGTTGCGTTAGCACCTGTCCCGTATGTGTTCTGTCCTTCGATGCCGTAGGTTCCATTGAATGTAGTGCTACCACTACTGCCGAAAACGATTTTATTGCTGGTTGTATTCAGAAAAGCAATAGAAGGCGTAGTTCTTTTTATCACCTTCCAGGGAACATATATATGTGCGCTATTGCCGGCCTGGAAGTAGCAAATACTATTCCTTGGTTGCATTCGCTCGTAATACCTCTGACACAACGCCAACTCCGTCCCAATCGGCCTGCGTTCAAACGGGGTAGCCACTGGCCCCGGCTCCACTTGCACTTGGGCGATATCGAAGGTGCCTGATTGTTGGCCGAGGCTGTCGGTGCTTGTGTTCCAATCTGAGCCAGCGTCAAACCAGAGAGTCAAAGCCAGATAACTGTCGCCGTTTGTGCCGAGCGTTTTTCCGCTGATAGATGGCACTGTTGCTGTGACTGTTACCTTCTGCCAACTGGTTCCAATAGATACCTTGGTAGTGCCGATGGCGCGAACTTGCGCACTGGGTGAGCCACCAGTGCCAAAATCCTGAACTAACTCAACTGCAATGTTCTTAGTTGAGTCTACCTTTGCCCAAAAGCTAACTGTTACTTGCTGCCCAGCAAAAGTGCGTACATCTTCAATACGCTGAACTAGAATTGCAAAATTACTAGCCCCTGAACTAGTAACTACAACTGTGCGGCAGAAGTACGTTGGCTCGCCCGGTACAGCAGTTTGCCCTAGCGTGAATGCTTGTCGCGTCGCAGTGTGTGTACTGCCAACGCTGGCATTAAGCCATCGATCAGCGCCATATTCAGCAAGTGTAAAACTCGTCCCTCTCTGCCAAATATCAAAGTTGCCATTGATGATGGCATTGCGCATACCAGCAAGGGGGCCGCCGTTGATGCTGCTTACGTTGGCAGTGGCGCTACCGTCTGCTGCCAGCACAATGGCTGGGTTAGTCGCAGAGGCGTGTTGGAAATTTGTTGCTTTAATTGTCGACATTTTTAGTTGACCTCCAGGGCAGTGATGCGGGCTTCAAGGGTTTCGATGCGCTCCATGGCCTCCTGAAGCGCCTTAACCGCTTTCATGTAAAGCACCGAGTAATTGATGGACTTAGTGGTTGTTTCAAGCTCGTTGCCCTCTTCGTCGCGGTCAGGGGATTCACTGACAAGGCCAGGGGAAATAAGTTCAGCTTCTTGGGCAACAAGGCCAATTTGAGTGTGTGTTTGATGCCCAGTTTCTTCTTTAAAGTTGTACTTGCGCACTTGAAGTGCTTTGATGTCATCCCATTGTGAAGATGCAGTAACAATGTTTTCTTTAAGTTTAATGTCAGAAAGAGAGCCGTAACTGTTATTTGCGTTTAGGATGTTGCCGTTGTTATAGATAAGAAAATTATTGACATTGTTAGCAACACCGTACATATAAAAACAGGTAGTTCCTGCGGCCCTTGTTGTTATAGGAATAAAAACTGCACTAGCAAAAGTGGCATTAGTGGCGTTGACCGTAAAGGCTTGATTTACCGAAGGAGAAGTAATCTGTACTATTCCACCGGAGCCAATAGTCATCCGTGAAGTATTACTGGTGTTGAAGGCTATAGCCCCAGCGTCAACTGCATTCAATAGTAATGAGCCAGTGCCACGGTGTTGTAGCTCAGAACTTGTATTTGGTCCTCCACCAGTACGAATAATTCGCAGTCCATAGTCTGTGTAAGTGGTGTCTCCTACTAGGTCTATAAGGGCACTTTGGTTTGTAGTGGTTCCATTGCCTATTTCCAAAATAGAATTAGTGCCTTGATTTAGCAGCCTTTGATTGCCGCCTTGCACATCAAGCCTGTACCCAGGGCTTGAAGTACCAATCCCTACGTTGTTGCTGGAGTCGATCACCACATTGCTGGCAAACTCCAAGCTTCCAGCCGTTGCCCCGTTCTTCAGGAGCTGGTTGGCGCTGCCATTGCCGCTGGGCAGCGTGATCGTGTTGCTGCCTGCTACTGCTGGTGCAGTGATCTCGGTGTAGCCCGAGGTTGCGCCTGTAAGACGGACTTTGCTCATGATTCAGGGGCCTCCAGGGTGTAGATCGAATCGAGATGGCCGGCAACCAGTGCTGCTTGGAACTCCAGCAGTTCGGCCTCGGTGAAGGTGCCGGCGCTGAGCACGGTGAGGATGCTGAGCTGGATGGCAGGCTCGATTGGCCGACCCATCTTTGCGTCACCAATGAGGGCGATGAACTCCGTTGCAGCAGTATTCATCAACAAGCTGCTTGCAGATTGAGTGCGAATTGACTGATAGGCACTGGTCTGCAGCAGGCTTTCCCAAAAGGTGAAATAGTCAGGCGCCGGGGGAGGTGGCGGTGGCGCTGGGAGTGGCGTGTTGCCGGCGGAGAGCCACGTTTGGTACTCCGCATAGTCACGATTACCGGGAGCCTGGGGGATGTAGGCGTTGTCGCTGAGGCGAACGATGGTGTCGCCGGAGGTGAGTTGATACATGGGGGTGCTCATTAGAGTTCGGCGGAGAAAAGGCCGACGGCCCTTGTCAGAAAGCCGCCCGTTACGGCGCCAAGGGCAACATGATTAGCATGTCCATTGCCTTCTGCTCCCATTGTTGCGCCAGTTGTGTTTGTATTTTCTTGTCCGGTAACCACAACCGTAGGAGTAGCTCTCATTAAAGTTCTAAAAGGAATCCTATAGGTTATTGTCATACCAGGGACAGTATAACCTCCCGCACGGCCGTCAATGACTTGATAATACCTTTCGCACAACGCCAACTCCGTCCCAATCGGCCTGCGTTCAAAAGCAGTGGCGACAGGGCCTGCTTCGACTTGGACTTGGGCGATGTCAAAGGTGCCGGATTGCTGGCCGAGGGTGTCGGTGCGGGCGTTGAAGGAGGAGCCGGCGTCGAACCAGATGAAAAGAGCCAGTGAATCATTACCATCGGTTCCCAGCGTCTTACCCGCAACGGAGGTGATGGTGAATGTGTGAGTGATCTTTTGCCAGCTTGCCGTGAGTGCCTTCTTGACTGTCCCAATAGCATTTACTGCAGAACTTGGAGATCCCCCTGTACCAAAGTTTTGCTGACAATCTATGGCTATGTTTTTGCTTGCATCTGCTTTCGCCCAGAAGCTAATTGTTGCTTGTTGCCCCGCAAAAGCCCTCACCCCTTCAATTGCTTGGAGGGCTATTGCATAATTTCCAGCCCCTGCAACAGAACTAACAACGGTGCGGCAGAAGTATGTCGGTTCGCCCGGCACATCAGTTTGTCCTAGAGTAAACGCTTGCCGTGTTGCGGTGTGTGTGGTGCCGCTGCGGGAATGAAACCACCGATCCGCCCCATATTCAGATCCCGTAAAACTAGCCCCCCTCTGCCAGTGATCAAAGTTTCCATTGATGATGGCATTACGGAAGCCTGCTAGTGGGCCAGAGTTGATGCTGGCGACATTGGTCAAGTTATACTGAGCGTCCCAACTGGGGGCGCCAGTTGACAGTTCAGCCGGCGTGATGATGCCGTTCTCCAGTCCGCCGACGCTTAGTCCTGTAAGTGTTCCTGATCCGTTAATTGCAATAGGCATGATGGTTCTCCTTAAACAACCACCCAGGCAACGCCCGAGGGAATAGTGACGGTGATACCAGAAGCAATGGTAATAGTGCCGGCGCTCACGGCATTCTTGCCACTGGTTAGCGTGTAGTTTGTAGTCACAATTTGATCGTTTTCAAAGAACACTTGGTCAACGCCGCCACCTTTAGCGCCGCCGCCAATTGTGCCCCAGGCAGTACCATTGTATCCTTCAAATTGAACAACAGTAGTGTTAAACCGTACGTCGCCGGTAGCAGGCGTACCGGGGCGCTCTCCAGTGGTGCCATCAGGCAGCGTTAGCGCACCCGTTGTATTAACAACAACCGTGGAGTCAAATACTGTGGCTCCTGTTACGTCCAGCGTACCAGGGATGTCAATGTTGCTGGCCCATTCAACTCCAGTGCCTGCTGCATCAGTTTGCAGCAACTGACGGGCTGCACCATCCTCTAGCTTGCTAACGGGAATTTCATCAGGCAGTGCGCTAACAAAAGCACTGCCATTCCAGGTTTTTAGTTGGTTGGGAGTGGTGCTGGTGTCCAGCCATAGCTCGCCTGTGCTGTTGCCGCTTTGGCCAGCAGGGCTCACGTTTGGTGCAGTGGTGCCCACATGCACAGGGCCAACCTTTACCAGGGCGCCGCTGCTGTTCTTAAAGAACAAGCCGGGGTTAGCGGCTTCGGTGTTAAGCGCAATCTGCCCCTCCGACATCGCGCCGGGAGTTGGGCGTTTATTCGCCGTTGAAGATCGTAAATGCTGGAGAGCCATTCCTTAACACCCCGAAGGGCCGGAAGTTATACGGTGAGTCTAGCTCAATAAGTCCCGTCGTTAAGTTGGCTGGTTAGCGCAACGGTGCCGGTCAAGTTAGGCAGCGTGATGGTGCGATCTGCTGTTGGATCAGCTACTGTCAGCGTGGTTTCAAAGCCATTAGCAGTGGCGCCTTCAAATACCAGTGAGCCAGTGGTGCCAATCTCCAAAGCGCCGGTGATGATGCCGCCTGCTTTAGGCAGCGCCAGTGCAGCCAAGTCATAGGCGGTCTTGACTGCCGTGGGCGTTGCAGCCAGCACTGAGCTGGTAGTGCTAATGCTGTCGCTGAGTTGGACGATGCCATCGACGCTGGTAGTGGCAGCGCGGATAGTTAGTGCCGGTGTAGTAGTAGCGGTGGCAATGGTCAGCGCACCAGTGCTGCTAGTGACAGTGGTGACGGTGCCAACGAAGTCGTTGCCCCATTCCAAGCCAGTGGCAGTGGCACTATTAGCCCGCAGCACCTGGCCATTGGTGCCAACCGTCAGCTTGGTCAGCGTGGTAGCAGCACTAGCCCCAAGGATGTCGCCCTTGGTGTAAGAGGCGAGTCCTGTGCCGCCACGCGCTACAGCAAGAGTGCCGCTTGTGATGTTGGTGGCATTACGACATTCAGTGCTTACTTCTTCAATAGCTAACTGTACGTTGGTTGCGCCGATTTCTCCAATGGCGGAAAATACAACGTTGACAGCAGCAATAGCACCTGCACCACCAGATACGTCCAGTTCCACCCATACAGAGCCAGTAGAAAGGATTAAGTCAGGCGGAGCCAGGACACTGGTAGGAGCTGGTGCCGTGCCGGTGCCGCCAACAGAGACGACAACGTAGTAGTTGGCATTGGCATCAGTTGCTGATGGAAGCGGGCTGCCGGCTGTAAGCCCAATAGCTGCACCTTCTAGCGTGGTGCTAACGATTTGGTTGAGCGTAGCGTTGTAGGTGCCGGCCAGAATGATGGCGCCCGTGGTCACGCCAACGGGCTGCCAGACGTTGCCGTCCCAGAGGAATACACTGCCTTCTAGTGGGTTGAAGAAGAACTGTCCGATGTGCTCTGCGACTGGCAGAGTTTCACCGAATTGGACATTAGCACTGTCGGCTATCTTTAATCCCGTGATGCTGGCATCAGCAAGACGCGCAGTGGGGAATTCACCAGTAGTGATCTTGCTGGTATCCAACTCTGGGATGTCAGCCGCTACCAGTGGAATGGCTGCGGTGATATGTCCTTGATTGTCAAAAGTGATGCTGCTGACTGTGGCGCCACTGACTGTATTGGCATGATTAAGAGTGCCAGCATCAACGGCTAGGCCAGTGCCGGGTTGGATGATGCCCTTGGTGCTGGCGGTTGCATCAGGCAAGTCACCAGGGACAATGGCACGGAATGTAGGTGCAGTATCAGCTCCCGTTTCGGGGCCTGCAAATACTGTTGCCGCTGCTTGCGTATCGAGCGTGGCTGTAAGCGTGGCGCTATAGGCATCGGGATATGCAACAGCAATGGCAATAGGCGTGGAGTCAACAATGTTGATGGTGCCAATGCCGGCCTGCTGCACCCATGCGCTGCCTGTCCAAGTGAACTCTTGGCTGGTATTGGTGTTCACCCATTGCTGACCGATAAATGCGCCAGTGCCCGATGGTGATGCGGCAGCAACAATCGCTGCTGAACCATCCGCTAACTTTTCCGCTGTGACGGCATCAGCAAGGATCTTGCTACTGGTGACTGCATTGGTGGCGAGCGCGGTTTCGGTGACGGCGCCCGCTGTGATGGCTGTGGCAAACGTGCCGGTGCCGGTGCCGGTTACCGGACCCGTAAGGGTGATGGTTTGATCGCCCGTGTTGGTGCCGCTGCTAGTGCCGCTGAAGCTGCCGCCATCAGTCCAAGTGCCGTTGCCGGTGGCGATGGTGCCAAGGCCAAGCGTGGCGCGTTGCGTTGCAGCATCGGCGTCATCAAGCAATGCGCGACCTGCAGACGTGCAAGTGATTTCTTCAACGCTGCCGGCGCCAGCAGTGCTGCGCCCCAGTAAGCGGTCAGTGGCGCTGACGTTTTGGATCTTGTCGTAGGTGACGGCGGCGCTGCCCAGCTTTGCCGTGGTGACCGCACCACTACCTAGTTGATCTGCAGTGACAGCACCATTGGCAATCTTGGCTGCGGTGACGCCATCGTCTGCAATCTTGGCCGTAGTAACGCTGCTGTCGGCGTAGGCAGCAGTGCCAAGCGCCGTTACCTTTGCCGTGGTGACAGCGCCATCCGCCAGCTTACCAGTGGTGACCTGCAGGTCGCCGATGCCAGCAGTGGGCATAACCACTTGGCTGTAGGCGCTGCCGTCAAATACTTGGAGGTTGCCGCTGGAGCTATCAAAATATCCGCGTCCTTCAAAGTTGTCGCTTGCCGGTGCAGTGGTCTGCACTGCAATTGAGCTGTCATCAGCCAGCTTGGCTGCAGTGACGGCATCATCCGCTAGAGCCGTGGTGCCTAGCTTGGTAGTGCTGGCTTGATCCAGCTTGTCGATGTCGATGCTGCCAACGTCGATCAGATCCAGGCCGGCATCAACCAGATCCTTAGCAGTGACCTTCTTGGTTTGGCTTGCGGAGATGTCCGCAATGGGCAAAACGTCAGTGGCCGCAACGCCAGCCTTAGGCAAGGCCGTAAGTTGGGTAATGCGTTGGTCAGCCAAAATTCAACTCCGTGCTATGGACAGTTTAGTCCTCTGCTTCCTTGAGTAGGAAGTCGAGGGATTGTTCAATCTCGATGCGGTCATCGTCTTCTTTAAGGACGTAACCAGCAGGCTCGCCAATCAGCAGACGAATTTCGCCCGTTGTAACAAAATCTATTGTACAGCGAATAATGTCTTCACTGTCAACGGTTACGCCAGTTTGCGTAACCATTGCCTCCATTTCGTAGTAAACATTATTTAACGATGGGTTTAGCTCTTTGTCGGTTAAGTACAGCGCCAAGTCAAACTCGCTGCCGATGTCAACGCGGTGGATGAGCTGCAGCATAAGCAAGGATGTTTCTTTAATACCATTCGATACATAGTCAAATAGGCAGTCGATGGAACCGCTGCCACTAATGAGTCCGGCTGAATACTGCTTGCGGAACTTATCGCTAAGGCTAGTTGCGTCGATTGTTTCGCGGTCTGTATTTAACGTGTAGCCCGTGACATTACCGAGAACGTTGGCTGAAACGTCGCGTACTTTTACGATAATACTTAGTGGTTCGCCGGCAAAATTAGTAAGCGTTAGTTCTGCTGCACGGTTATTATTTATGGCATCTGCAAATTCATAAAAAAAGCGCAGTCCACCTACGGCATTAACATGTACATAGGCTGAGATCAAAGGCTCTACAACGGCTGACGACCATGCCGACGCGGCAAAGCACACCAGCCCACGCACGTCCTCGGTGATCAAGTCGATGCGGTCGCCTGTTATTAAGTTATCAAGCGCACCGTCAAAGCTGAGACGATTTAGTGTGGTGTTTACGTCATCAGGTCTGATCTCATCTTCTAGCAGCGCGTACGGTGTTCGCAGCCCACGCCGCAATCGGACATTACCGTTTCTACCAAGGAAGACTGCCATTATACTACAACGTCAATAAAGTCTCCGTCCATCGTAAATTGAATTGGCACTACGCTTAGTTCGCCTGTGCTAACTGACACTTGGGCACTGGTGATGTAGGCGTTAAACATAATGTCGTCAGCAGCAGCGCCGCCTACGTTTAGCTCCAGCAACACGCGATCTGCTGGTTCAGCGGCGCCACCTTTCATGATCTTGCTAAGTAGTGCCGTAAACTGCGTAAAGCCCGCACTTTCACCTGACTCCAAGCGGTAGTACATCAACGTTGCGCTGCCCGTGGCGCCCTTAATGCCGGGGGTAAACGTGTTAACGGCGCTGTCGATGGTATTAGTAGACAGCAGCTCTACTGTTGTCTCCACTGACCAGTCACGGATTTTGGCTACTGGTTTACTGTCAAATACCAGTGAGCCGCTACGTCCTGTGTAAAAGCCCATTACCTGCGGCCATACTTTGCTCTAGCTTAGCGGACATCGAACAATGAGTCGCTGAAGTTAGCGATCCGGCTAAGCAGCTTGCCGCCGCTGTCTTCGCACGGGTGCTCCATCGCCTTGATGGTGACCTCGCCTTCTTCGTCCATCTGTACCTCCGTGACGCGGAAGACTCGCTTGCGGTTGGTGGTGGCCCCGAGTACGAACATGTAGCCGGCGTATGGAGCAAGCGCAGCGGCGACGCCATTCGATACCGCTATACCCGCTAGTGATACCGGGCTGGTGTTGCCTTTGTACGCCAACACGCTGTAGCTGCCATTAGGTATGCCCTGCAGCAGTGGGGCATTAAGCTCACCGCCTTGCATAATCAGGCCCGATGACACGCGCTCCCATGTATTAAGGCCGATGTCAACGTAGATGTACGCGCCAGGGCTGATTGGTGTGTCAGTGGGGAAGGTCTTAAATTCGATGCCGCGACGGATGTGCCGGCGTTGGTTGCAGAGCAGCTTGGCAAACAGGATCGCCTGTGCCCTCTGGGTTACGAACTGGCTTAGGTCAAATGACTGCGATACGGCAATGCTGGGGTTGACGCCCTTGAGGGATACCGTGACGCTGGAGTTGCGCGGGAAGACATCCTGCGATTCGGTTTCGCGGTAGATGACGGTGGCGATTAGGTCTTGAACGGCGCTGCCGTAGTCGATGAACTCTTCTTTGTAGGAACCCTCCAACACGTTGCCGGCTGTGAATAGGGCGTTGACGAGCACCTCGCGGTTGGCTTGGCCTGCTGCGTTGACCGGCACTGCTGGTATTAGCGTTTCCCTGCCGCCAACACGCGCAAACTCCAGCAAACTGAACGGTGCAGTTTCAGCCCAGAATTGACGCCATGGTGTCTGCTCAGCGATCACGCCATCCATAAACAACTGACAGCCGAGCCCGTTGTTTTTGCAAAACCGCTTGGCGGCTGCAACGCCACTCCAGTCGATGCCTTCAGATTTGGCAAATTTACCGATGCCGTTCTCGGTGTCGAGGATAGTGTCCGCAAAGATGTCAGGCGCAAAGCTGGTGCTGTCGGCGCTGTAGGTGCGGGCGCCAGTGGTTTCATTGACGATCCAACTGCTCTTGCCTTTGGTGACGTAAGCGGTGATGGAGCGTAGGTCTTGAACTCCACGACCAGAAAATACGCCGAGCGCCATCATGCTGAGATTGGCGTACTTGCCGGCGATGGATTCCGCCTGCTGCTCAGTGACAGAAGTAATGCGAAACTCAGGGCCACCATCAAAGCTAAATTGCACTTGCGTGTCAGAACGATTAGAAAACAAGTCCCACTCGTTGGTATAGAGAGGGCCACGCTCTTTGAGTACGCTATGGATGCCCGTGCTAGGTATTGCTTTAAGGGCACCAGTCCATCCGAATGTAGCGCCTTTGCCATCCTCAAAAGTTTGCACTCTGCCTTCATTTTCTATAAATGCAATGTGCGTTTCGCCGCTTCTGGTTTCTGCGCTAATGTCGCCAATAGGGTCAAACTTAAACTCCCACTTTTTCCTGGATGGTCCTTTGAACGCCAGGCCAATGAAATTATCTTGATCTGTTCCTCGCCGCACGGCAAATACAACAGGGAACCCTTGGTAGGTGGATGCTCCTGTTTCTTTGTACGACACCTTAAAGAACGCCATGCGTCCATGTATGCCGTTGTCGCTGAGCCTGTAACCATCTGGGGCTTCACTGTCTCCGTAGTCCTTGGCGCGACCAGAGATGCGTCTAAATAGCTTGCAGCGAATGGCAAACTTTACAAAGTCACAAGCAGTAACGGTTTGATAAGCAGCAGACTCAATTTTTACTAGGCACTTAGTAAAGAAGTCGTCGTCTGCATCGGCTATGAAGTCTTCCCAATCTTTTAATACCAATTTTACAGCGTTACGAGCATCCTCTTTGTCTTTAATTAGTTCGTTCAAAAAATCGCGAACTTTCTTTACTCCTGTTTGATCCGTTGTCCGTTGTCCCTTAAGTTGCGCCAGACGACGCTTCATTGCTTTGATGCCGCCGCTGCCGTAGCGGTTGCCAAGAGCGGTAAAAGGACTGTTTGTATTTCTGTAAAATTGAATTAACGCTTTTTTGGCTTTAGCCTTATTGTTGCTCATTATCTCATCTCTCTCCTCTTGCAACTCATTTATTCGGTCGTTTTTGCTTTCTATCCGCGCAAGGTCTTTCTTTATGTCAGTATTTTTATTGAGAACATCTGCATTGCCGCCCCCGGTTTTTTGAACCTTTACCTCTTTTTTGTTTAGGCCAATCTCGTCAAGTATCTTTTGTATTTCTTTTTGCCTTTCCCTGATGCTTTTCCTTATGCTGCTAGCAGCTTGTCGCGCTGCTTGTCTAAATTCGCCATCTAAATCACCTGAGTTTAAATCGTCTATTACTTGACGTAACTTTTCCAAGTCGTCTTCAATTTCATCGCGCAATGCAGCTACGTCTAGCTTGGGTTTGTTAGCCAAAAAAGAACGCAAAATTTTACGGGTGACGGCAATAGACCCGCCTTTAGGAATAGTTAAAGTTTGTTTTTTATCAAGCTCATCGGTCCAATTGACTACTTCACTGCCAGTAAACTTATAATCTTGAAATCCAAAATTTTTTAATTTAACTACAAAGTCACCTCCACTAATGCTGTCTACCTGTCCTGCAAAGCCAAGACCGGCTACGCCAGAAGATGTTCTACCTGCCGCTACCGTAAACGTATAGTCATCGACAAAAACAGTAGGCGATATACGTGCGTATAAGTCTGGACGGCTAGATGTGCGTAGTCTTTCGATTGCAGTTTTTTCAGCGTCTGTAAGCGGGTCGTTTAATATGGCCTTAGCATCTTGCAGCTCTTCACGGTCGCTTTCACTCCATATCTTTGTTCTAGTTCTGTCGTACTCCGTG
>Ga0307376_10004414_pt1 | contig 12894 bp, 9 predicted proteins | sample TR2MG_FD_202536 | JGI IMG/M metagenome (GOLD analysis project Ga0307376, IMG submission 202536) | Soil microbial communities from Risofladan, Vaasa, Finland - TR-2 | ecosystem: Environmental > Terrestrial > Soil > Coastal area > Acid sulfate soil | place: Finland: Risofladan, Vaasa | collected... | reverse complement strand
GTTCCCTGGAGGTCATGAACAGCCCATCCGACATTCCTCGAGAAGGAACCCGGTTCGGGCTTGTTCCGCTGACCACGATCGGCCGGTCAGCAAGCAACATTATCGTGATTGACGATGAGTTCTCGTCAAACGAACACGCCAAGATCACCTGGCTTGACCAACAATGGTGGCTTGAAGACCTGGGCAGTAGTAATGGAACTTTGTTAAATGATTTGCTGATTAATAAAGCAACCGTTATAACCAGTGGTGATATGATTACCGTTGGGCAAACACAACTCCGATTTGTAATATAGCTGCCCAGCAAACCGGCAAGAGAAGAATGGAAAACGGGGGGCTTCCCGGTTTCTCAAACCATTGCACAAAAGGCGCCGTCATAATAGACAAATTAGGAGAGAATAATGGGATTTCACGGTGGAGGCTGGTGGGCTTACCTAAGCCACAATGAGAAGCAGGACCAACCTTCTGTTACTCCAAATCTACTAAAACGCGTTTGGATTTTTGCCAAACCTTATCGCTGGCAGATCATTGTACTGTTGGTGACCATTATCGCCATCACCTTGATCTCGCTGATACCCCCATTACTATTTAAACAACTTATCGACGTCGCCATACCCAATGAGGATGTTCGCTTGTTAAATATGTTGGCGCTGGGGATGGTTGCGGTCCCCTTGGTGAACGGTCTGATCGGCGTCATCCAGCGGCGTTTAAGCGCCCAGGTTGGAGAAGGAGTTATCTTCGACCTACGCCGGGCGTTGTATGATCACATGCTGCGCATGTCATTACGGTTTTTCACGAAAACCCGCACCGGCGAGCTGATGTCTCGCCTGAACAACGATGTTGTAGGCGCTCAAAGAGCAGTAACGGGAACCCTCATTACTATCGTATCCAATATCATTACTCTGGTTTCTGTATTGGCTGTGATGCTGGTCATGGAGTGGCGATTGACTTTGCTTGGTTTGGTAATTCTGCCCCTATTTGTTTTGCCTGCGAGACGCGTTGGTAAAAAGCTACGACAAATACGACGCAGGTCCATGGAGTTAAATGCCGAGATGAATGCCGGTATGAATGAAACCCTTAATGTCAGTGGCGCTCTATTGGTCAAACTATTTGGTAGAGAAAAGAGTGAGATGACCAATTTCTCTAAGAACGCCGCCGATGTTCGCGATATTGGGGTGCAGTCGGCCGTCATTAGCCAATGGTTTTTCTTATCCCTCGGAGTTGTCAGTGCCATTGGGACGGCTCTGGTTTATTGGGCTGGTGGTCACCTGGTTCTATCTGGCGCTTTCACTATAGGCACCATCGTGGCCTTCAGCGCCTACCTGGGTCAGCTATACGGTCCCTTGATTTCCTTAACAAATGCGCCGATAGAATTCGCTCAAAGCATGGTCAGCTTCGAACGTGTATTCGAAGCGCTCGATATCCCCGTTGAAATTGAGGAGAGATCCGACGCTTTCGGCCTAAGCCCCGTTGAAGGATCTATTGTCTTCAACGATGTGTCCTTTAGCTATATGGAAACGGCTTCTGAAAAATCTGGCGGTTTGAATGAGATTACCAGATTAGGGTGGGGGGCAGATCGCTCCATGCTTTTGAAGCGTGGGATTGGCACGAATGGTGACGGGGAGGAAGATGAAGACGAGGGTGGTTCGGCCGGTGACATTTATCAAAAACAATGGGCCTTAACCGGCATAACTTTCTCCATCGAACCGGGGCAGTTGGTAGCCTTGGTTGGACCAAGCGGGGCAGGCAAGACCACGGTTACCTACCTTATTCCTAGACTTTATGATCCGACGAACGGGTTTGTCTCCTTAGATGGGCATGATCTTCGATCGCTCAAATTAGAAACACTATCCCATAACATAGGCATGGTCACCCAGGATACGTATCTATATTACGATACCATTCGGGCAAATCTGATGTATGCAAGAGATAGCGCGACCGAAATGGAGATGGTCGCTGCCGCCAAAGCAGCAAATATTCATGACTTTATCAGTGAATTGCCATACGGATATGACACGGTTGTTGGTGAGCGCGGATACAGACTGAGCGGCGGGGAGCGTCAGCGTATCGCTATAGCTCGCGTTGTTCTGAAAAATCCGCGGATTCTGGTTCTAGACGAAGCAACCTCCCATTTAGACTCCTTGTCAGAAGCGCTCATACAGGATGCTTTGCAGCATGTTATGCGTGACCGGACGAGTCTGGTGATTGCCCACCGATTGTCGACGGTCCTGGCGGCCGACAAAATCTTGGTTATGGACAAGGGGCAACTGGTCGAACAGGGAACCCACGACCAACTAATCGAAAAAAACGGCCTGTACAGATCTCTTTATGAGACTCAATTCCGGCAAGAAAGCAATCCCCTGGTGGAGCAAGATGTAGTGAAAAATCCAGTTGCCTTTGCTTGATAGATCATTCAATTGAACAATCTTCTATTCAGACGTAGATTCTTGTTTCAGACGTTGATCCTGTAACAACTGTTCTGCTTGATCCGGGGATAAGTCTACGTTATCTAGCCATTCAGAGACCACCTGAACCCCAAGGACCGGTGCATAAATGCCTCTGGTAGTGGATATGTCTGAATGACCGAGATATTCCTGAACAACCTCTATAGGCATTCCTTCTCGAAGCAACTGTGTTGCCCGAAAATGGCGAAAATCATGGGCGGATAAGCCTGGATGCAATTTTAGCGCCTTTACTGCACTTTTCACGACATTGTGGACCGAAGTTGTCGATAATCGAGCATTGCGGGCATTTCGACTGTGAGCGACGAACAGAGCCGGGTTGTTATCAGTTCGTTCGGCGAGATAGGCTCTTATGGTACTGCGTGCATAACCCCGCATGTAGATCGTCCGTGGCCGGTTACCTTTACCAGTTACCATCGCATATTGGGCATTACCGTAATCGACATTTGCCCGATTCAGATTGGTAACTTCTGATATCCGCGCGGCCGTTGAGTACAACACACTGACTAACGCCCGATCCCGAAGCAGCGATAACCGCCGTCCGTACCGGATCTCGCCAGACGGGATGGGTAAATCATTGTAATAAGCGACTATTAACGGGACTGATTGCCGGGCAACGTCCAAATCAATTACACCTTCTGCCTGGTTTCGATCGGCCTGGCGACGGCCAAGCTGCCGCTGTAATTTCCCCAGCTGGATAAACTCCGGCAACAGGTCCATGCCATCCAGGAAATTGAGATATCCGGATACGGCCGCCATGTAGGTCGTCGCAGTTGACTGAGAGCGGTTAGAGAGGAGCCAATTCCGAAACCGTAAGACAGTTGCCGTCGTTAACTTATCAGGCAACAAAGGCCATGGGGTATCAACTTCAAAATCATCGTGTTTGTAATATTGCAGCCAGTCGGCGAATAATCTCAAGCCACTTCGGTAGGTAGCTTCCGTTTTGGCACTGCTCACGCCGGCTTCAAGTAGATAACTCGTTTCATGAAGCCAGGCTGGTTCGACCGGTACTTTTCGGCCGGTCAACGGAAGATATCGCTGGCGTTTACGTCTGGCGGGCATGAGTAAATCATAACATAAGAAAGTAGGTCAGGCATCATCAGGTGAGTGAGAATATATTTATAGGAGCCAACATGAAATCTTGGGATTAGTATCGAGTTATGGCGCTTATTGGAACAGGGTAGGTAAAATCAGCCTGGCAGGCTAGGTTGTGTGTAGCAACATACTTAATTTAAGTATCATTAACGTAACTATATATTCATGGGGACAGGCTGTTTAGCGAACTCGCAACCATCTTGGACTGTGATCGGGTACAATGTGATGATGATGGAAACAATGGAACCAACTCTTCCCAATGTCGTAATACAGGCTATAACCCACGGCGCACATTCAGACCCGTTCGCCGTGCTAGGAATGCACAAGATCGGAAACGTCCTGGTTGTGCGAGCATTCCGGCCGGGAATCAATAAACTGACTGTGGTAGATACGGATCAAGGTACTACCTATGAGATGATCAGGCTTGACCCGGAAGGCTTTTATGAGGTGGTTTTGCATGGGGTAAAAGGTTCGTTTAATTATTCATTAAGCGCTATTCAACACAATGACGCTGTAGTGCTATACGAAGATCCATATGCTTTCCCAGATACCTTGACTGATTTTGATGAGTATCTGTTGGCAGAAGGTACGCATCTGCGCATGTATGAAAAACTGGGCGCTCACCCCGATAAGGTTCGAGGTCATCCAGGGGTTCAGTTTGCTGTCTGGGCGCCCAATGCCGCCAGAGTAAGTGTGATTGGCGATTTTAATAATTGGGATGGTCGATGTCATCCCATGCGCTTCCACCATGCCAGTGGAATTTGGGATCTATTCATTCCGGGCCTGGCAGAAGCGACACTATACAAATATGAGATTAAAACCCGCCAATTCGACTATACAGTGGTCAAGTCTGATCCTGTTGGGTTTTACGCGGAAGTTCGTCCACAAACAGCCTCCATAGTTTGGGATCTGGATAAATATAGCTGGCAAGATGCTGAATGGCTCGAGAACCGGCCACAGCACGATGACATGAACCGGCCGATCAATGTTTATGAGGTTCACCTGGGTTCCTGGCGTCGAAAAGAAGATAATCGCTGGCTGACTTACAAGGAGCTAGCCTTGGAGTTAGTCCCTTACGTTAAGGTCATGGGCTACACGCACATCGAATTACTGCCAGTTGCCGAACATCCATATGACGGTTCCTGGGGCTACCAGGTAACTGGTTATTTTGCCGCAACCAGCCGACATGGCCCACCCGATGAGTTCATGGCTTTTGTGGATACCTGCCACCAGGCTGGTATTGGCGTCATCTTGGATTGGGTCCCGGCCCATTTCCCTCGGGATGAACATGGGTTGTCATATTTTGATGGCACATTTCTCTACGAACATGCCGATCCTCGATTAGGGGCGCATCCAGACTGGGGTACACTAATCTTCAATTACGGCCGGACTGAGGTTCTCCAGTTTCTAGTGAGCAACGCTGTATTCTGGCTAGACAAGTACCACATCGACGGATTGCGAGTTGATGCCGTAGCCTCCATGCTGTATCTTGACTTTTCGCGTGAGCAAGGTCAGTGGCTTCCCAACCGGTATGGTGGTCGGGAGAACTTGGAAGCGATAGATTTCATTCGGCACTTCAACGAACAGATCCATGCCAACTATCCGGATGTCCTAACAATTGCTGAGGAATCAACTTCTTACGCAGGCATTACCCACAAGGTAAAAGATGGAGGCCTGGGCTTTGATCTAAAGTGGAATATGGGCTGGATGCATGACTCCCTCCAATATATGAGCAATGATCCCGTGTATCGAGCCTACCATCATGGAACTTTGACCTTCTCCCTACTTTATGCATTCAGTGAAAAATTTCTCCTACCCTTCTCCCATGATGAAGTCGTTCATTTAAAGAAGAGCATGTTAGACAAGATGCCCGGCGACCTATGGCGTAAATTCGCCAATTGGCGGGCTCTGCTGGCATACCAGATCAGCCACCCGGGCAAAAAAATGTTGTTTATGGGCGGTGAAATCGGTCAGTGGCGGGAATGGACGGAAGAGCGTAGTCTAGATTGGCATTTGCTAGAAGAATCCCCAAAACATGGCCAACTTCAGAATTTTGTTCGGGAGTTAAACAAATTCTATATGAATCATCCTGAACTTTACGAAGATGATTACTCCTGGGAGGGCTTTACCTGGCTTGATTTGCACGATGCGCAACGAAGCATCCTCTCCTTTGCCCGCCATTCACCAAAAAGTGGTAAAACAATTCTCATCGCCTGCAATTTTACGCCTGTTCCTAGGTATGGCTACCGTCTTGGCGCCCCACAGCCTGGTGTCTATATGGAATTGCTTAATAGTGACTCTGAGGAATTTGGGGGCAGCGGCCTTGTAAACCCCGATCCTATTGACAGCCTGCCCCAGTCCCATCATGAACAACCACATAGTCTTGAAATCACACTACCACCTTTGGGAGTTGTCTTTTTAAAAAGGCATGAAGATCGTATTAGCTTCTAGCCAGACTTTGTGCTATGATAATCGGCGCTCACGCGAGCGACACCACGTTGAATTGGATAATTAAGTAGTCATTCGGAGGTTTTTCGCACATTGGCCAATATAGCATCTGCTAAAAAAAGAATTCGTAGCTCTGCCCGCAGGCAAGAGCAAAATCGTCACTTCCGTTCCTCGGCGCGTTCCTATGTAAGACAGACCCGGGAATTAATCGACGCAGGAGATCTGGAGGCTGCCCAGGCAATGTCCCAGAAGGCGACAAGTATACTGGACAAGGCTGCGCGCAAAGGCATTGTCCACCCACGCAATGCATCCCGCAGAAAGGGCCGCCTCATGAAGGCTCTTGCGGCCGCCAAGGCAGCGGCAGTGTAGAATTAGTTGCTGCCAGGGCAACAGCTGTATATCAAATAAAAAACACCATCAGTGTTGATGGTGTTTTTTGTGTTGTAGACCTCAGTCAGTATCAGGGGGGATGGCGAAGATGTAGCCAACGCTACGAACCGTCTTCACTATTTCGGGTTTTGCGGGATTTCTCTCAATGATCTCTCGCAGCCAACGCATGTGAACATCCAGCGTTCGTGTATCACCGAAGTAATTTGTCTTCCATACACGGACCATCAGGTAATCTCTTTCGAGTACTTCGTTCGGGTGACGAAGGAATTCGTCTAGCATATCAGCTAATTTCGGTGTGAGTCTTCTCTCTCCGCGACCATCAACATCAACCGAGCGTTTTGAGGGATAAAATGTAATCCTTCCGGCCTTCACGATTTCTTCTTTTAGGTCGTCGACTGGTAACAATACCCGAATCCGGTTAAGGACTTTGCGGGCTGTAAATGGTCTAGCCAGATAAACGTCAGCATTTGCAGACGTATCGAGCACATCATCAATATCGCGACAATGAATGATTGGCAAAGTGGCCAAAACAGAACGGATTCGGCGACAGATTCGGACGCCGTTTGAGCGCATCACGGATGCATCTACGATGACCAAATCCGGCCTATTTGAGGACAGGATTTCGTGGGCTTTCGAACCAGTATCAGCAACAATGACAATCAGATCCGACTTTGATAGTGCCGGCTCTAAGGATTTGCCACCCGTATTTTTGCTCTCCACAAGCAGTATCGTTGTCGGCATCCGCTGTCCTTTTTTCTCACCCGACTACCCAAGCCATTATAAAGGGAAAAACAGCATAAGCAAACCACGCTACCATGTTCTAATTGTCGATAAAAGCACCGATAAAAATCATGACCTCATGCTTGACGCTCCACTTCTCGAGGCATATAATCCTATCGGTTGCATAGGCGAGTGTAGTTCAGTGGTAGAACGTCAGCTTCCCAAGCTGAATGTCACGGGTTCGAGTCCCGTCACTCGCTCTGCCATTCCATTGTTATTGGTCTATTGGCAGTGGAGCCGAACACTTCTGGGATCAGCCTGTTTGCCCAATCCTTTCACTACCTTATCCACTATATGAGCGAAAGCGCCTTCTCTTCTAACCGTTCGCGTCCTTATGAAGCCGGCTGGCGAGACAATAGTAATCAATTTCTCAGGTTCTCTTCAGGATCTGAGAAACAATAATCCGGTTTCAAATCAACTTCCCCTACCCTGCTTATCCTAGAATTGAGAATATTTGCGAATCGATCTGGTTCAGGCGCTATCATCTCAGAAACGCCTTTGGCGATGTTGCGAAACGGGCGCTATTTTTTTAGAACCTTGAACGTAACGGCGATCAGTGTCCCCCAGCGTCAATATTCTCCAATCATTTTTAGTAAAATGGTCATGTGTTTGGCCAATGATCTTCGAACGTATACGAGTTAAGCCCCAAATTTATCAAGCCGAAGTGCATGTCCCATGATCATTGGCATCAGATCTTGGGCTGAAAATTGCCCTAATCCGCCAACTTGCGCTTCGCGCTCACCAAATGTCTGAGCTCTATCCGGCAAATGAGTATCAGGTGCCCACATCAAGGTAGGTACAGGGTGCCAGGAATGGCTTCGTAAACTTGCCGGCGTAGAGTGATCACCGGTGATTACCAGGACATCGGGCTTTAAGTCCAATAATGATGGCAAGGCCCGATCCACGCTCTCGATAACCTGGGCTTTTTCGAGGAACTTGCCATCTTCACCTCTACTGTCTGTTGGTTTAACATGAACAAAAAAGAAATCGAAATCATCCCAATTATCCGCAACAACCTTGAACTCATCCTCGGGTGAATAGTGCGACTCCGTCTCTAGCACTTCCATACCTACCAGGCGTGATACGCCCTTATACATTGGATAGACTGCAACACAAGCGGCTCTAAGCCGGTAGAGATCATCAAACTTTGGCAGATTCGGATCCTGGCCGAAGCCTCGCATGGTTATCATATTGGCTGGCTGCTCATCTTTTAAGACGATCTGAGCAGCGTTAATCCAGGTTTGGACCAAGCTGGCGCTCTTTTCCGCGGCTGGATCCAGGGCAGTGACTGGCAGTGGGGCCTTACCAATTGCCTGGGGATCGGTATCGTCCAGCCGGCCATCTAGACCATCTGCCCGCAGCGCTAACATGAATCGATATTCTTTTACTAAGCGAACGTACGTTTCTGCACCGGCTATCTTTATCTTGTCCAGCTTGCTGACCAGCGGCAGCGATACATCACTATCGATCCTTCCCGCACGCCGGTCAACGATCTTGCCGGATGAATCGACGGTGCAAAAGTTTCCCCTAGCCGCAATATCCCCGGACTGCAGGTCGAAGCCGATACCAAGAGCGGATAGAACGCCCCGACCAACAGGTGTTTGAACCGGATCATAGCCGAACAAAGATAAATGTGCCGGTCCGCTACCAGGAGTTACGCCTCGTGCGATCGGATGACTGAGGCCAAGGCAGCCTTCCCTGGCCAACCTATCCATCACCGGCGTATTGGCGATTTCGAGCGCCGTTTCATCATAGTCTTCAAAGGGCATACCACCCAATCCATCCAGCACCAATAATATTATTTTCCCGCCACTCTCCCGGGCTAATTGTCTGATCAATTTATGGTTTGCCATCTAATCCTCCAAGAGCGTTTTTAAGGCCCGCTAGCAAAATAACAAAACGGCGATGGGTTTTTTTTGCCCACCGCCGATTTAACTCCTCAGGTTGGATTCGAACCAACAACCTATCGGTTAACAGCCGATTGCTCTGCCGTTGAGCTACTGAGGACCGATTCAGCCCAAAATTATAGCAGACCACTTTGCCGTGTCAATATGCTTGCACGCGCCATTTTATCGGCTACGATCAGCCCATGATGACAAAGTTAGAACCGGTAATTGTAGTCCACGGAGGAGCAGGACGCTGGAACGAATCGGAAAAGCAAGTGGCAGAGGCAGTGGCAGCCTGTCGAATCGCTGCCAAAGCCGGCCAATTAGCCCTCGCTAGAGGAAGTACAGCGTTAGACGCTGTTGAGGCAGCAGTACGCCTGCTGGAGGATTCGCCCGTTCTCGATGCCGGACATGGGAGTTATCTTAATGCGGCCGGCCAAATCGAGATGGATGCCCTCATTATGGACGGTGAGACAATGGACATGGGCGCCATTGCGGCCGTGCAATTTATCAAAAATCCAATAAGCTTGGCGCGGCTGGTAATGATCAAATCACAACACAGTTTCCTGGTAGCGGCCGGGGCAGAGGCGTTTGCCGACGCCATAGGATTCCCGCGCTGTTCCCTTTCTGATCTATTAAATGCAGATCAACTTGAACTTTTACAGTCTGGCATTGATCTTAATCAATACGCTGCCCAATTGTTGGCAAGTGAGGAATCGCCCCCTGGCGATACCGTTGGCGCGGTCGCCTTGGATCTTTACGGCAACCTGGCGGCTGCGACTTCAACCGGGGGCACCAAGGCCAAGCAGCCCGGCCGGGTAGGTGACAGCCCTCTGGTAGGATCCGGCGCCTATGCAGACAATTGGACAGCCGCGGTAAGTGCCACTGGCTATGGCGAAGCGTTGATGAAAGTTTTGATCAGTAAGCGCGTCTGTGATTTTGTGGCCGATGGGCTGTCAACCCAGAAAGCTTGTGAGGCTGCCCTTAATATTCTTCGTGAACGGGTAAACGGTCAGGGGGGTTTAATTTCTGTGGACGCTCGGGGCCGGATCGGGGTCGCTTATAATACTTTGGCCATGCCCCATGCCTTCACAAGAGGAGAGGAACCAATTACAGACGGGTATTAGTATATCATCTGGATCAGTTAATCAGTTTCCGATCTGCCCTGAAAGGTCCTGGCATACAGGTCAAAAAAGCGGATCACCGTCTCAGTACCACGATAAAAGTTGGGGATAAAGAAACGCTCGTTCGGAGAGTGAATTCGATCATCCACCAGGCCAAAACCCATTAAAACCGTGTCAAGATCGAGGTATTCGTCAAAAAGTCCTACGACAGGAATCGAGCCACCTTCTCGCGATAGAATCGGCTTCGTGCCAAATACTTCTTCAAGCGCTTTTTTTGCAGCGCTTATAGCTGTCGTATTTAAGCTTACCACTGATGGAACACCGGCGTTTGCCAGCTTGCAAGTGACATGCACCGTTGTTGGTGTGATCTTACTCATATAATCCTGAAAAAGCTGAAATATCTCCTGAGGGTTTTGATCAGGCACAAGTCGCATGGAAATTTTCGCATGCGCCTTGGAAGGCAATACCGTCTTAGTTCCTGGCGCCGTATAGCCCCCAATAATTCCATTGACATCCAGCGTCGGCCGGGAGCCAAGCCTTTCGATCGCTGAATAACCAGGTTCACCCCATAATCGAGGCGCCCCCGTCTGCCTCAGCCAGGCCTGTTGGTCAAACGGTACTGCCTCATTGATACGCAGTTCTTCCCGGTCAAGATCACGCACTTTGTCATAGAAGCCGGGGATGAGAATTCTGCCTTCTTCGTTTTTTAATTTTGCAATAATATGGCTAAGAACGTTCAATGGATTGTCTATCACGCCGCCAAGAGTACCTGAGTGCAAGTCGTGGTCTGGGCCAACCAGATCTAGAAAGACATAACAAATTCCTCGTAAGCCAAATACAATGGATGGTTGATCCTTCCCATGCATGATAGTGTCGCAAATAAGCGCAGCGTCCGCTTTAAGCCTCTGGACGTGAGTCGGAACAAATTCGGCCAAACTCTCGCCGGTAGTCTCCTCCTCCCCTTCCAATAACACCTTAATATTAAGCGGAAGATGACCCGCTCCCTTCAGGTACGATTCCAAGGCCCGGATAAATATATGCAGCTGGCCTTTGTCATCTGAGACACCACGAGCATAGAGATAATCGCCAACCACCTCAGGTTCGAATGGAGGTCGATCCCATTGGTTTAATGGATCTACTGGCTGAACATCATAATGGCCATATAGTAATATGGTCGGAACCTCATCACCATAGCCCAACCAATCGCCATAGATTAGCGGATGCCCCTTGGTTGGAACAATCTCGACATTTTCCATTCCAATAGCAGCCAATTTATTCGCCAACCAGCCGGCAGCGTCCTCAATATCGGACCTATTTTGGTCAAGATTGCTAATGCTTTTGATTCGTAAAAGTTCCTTAAGTTCTTCCAGATGCCGGCTGTTATTATTGTTTGCATATTCTATGGCTGCGTCGACATCAGCGGGCTGATGTTGGTTATTGTTTTGTATTCGCGTCATTAACCTGTCCCTGGGTATAATAAAGAAGAATATAAATCACACTCAATCAGAATCGACATTATATCCTACCACCCTCTGAAAAGTTACTCATACAAGGAGCGCTTTTAAGAAGCATGATAAGCCAGGAAACGCCGACCGCCAAAACAGAATTATCCGCAATGGTGGAGAGCATCTTATTTGTTGCCAGCGGTCCGGTTACGACTGGCCGCCTTGCAAAAGTCTTGGATACAACCCCGGCCGTTATCGAGAACATTCTGAGAACCTTAGAAGTCGAATATCAAACGCGTGGATTTCGCCTACAGCGAAGTGGAAGCTATGTCCAATTAACGACAGCCCCAGAATGCAGCCAGCCAATTGAAAGATTCTTAGGCCTCGAGGTGACAACGCGGTTGAGTCCGGCTGCCCTGGAAGTATTGGCCATCATTGCCTACATGCAACCAGTAACAAGACCACAGGTGGACTCCATTAGAGGAGTTAACTCTGATAGCTCCTTGCGCACATTAATGGGCCTTGGCCTGACTGAAGAAGTCGGCCGGATCGATAAACCAGGTAGACCAATTCTGTATGGAACAACACCAGATTTCCTCCGGCACTTTGGGTTGAATTCGCTGGACGAGTTACCAGCCAAGAACGACGAGGAAGAATAAATTGCCTGTAACAATAATCATTGCCGATTACATGGCAAGTTAATTTATGCGCCTTATGACTCAGGAAAGATTACAAAAACTCATGGCCCAGGCAGGAATGGGTTCACGAAGGCATTGCGAAAGCGTCATTTCAGCCGGCCGGGTTCAGGTAAATGGCATAATTGCCCATTTAGGCCAGCGCGCCAATCTCGAGCAGGATGTGATTACTATTGATGGCAAGGAATTGCAAGTTGTCAATCTGACCTACATAAAGCTATACAAACCGAAGGGCGTTCTCTCCTCTACAGCTGATGAGTTAGGGGCAAATAGGACAACCATCATTGATCTGGTCGATTTCAAGGGACATCTATATCCGGTTGGTCGCCTGGACAAACAAAGTGAAGGGCTCATTTTACTCACCAATGATGGCCCTTTAACCAACCGTCTTACTCATCCACGATATGGCCATTCTAAGGTTTATGAGGTTATCATCGAAGGCCGCGTCTCAGAGGATGTTCTTATCAAATGGCGCAGGGGAATTCTACTTGATGGCATACCAACTGCCCCGGCGAATATCAAGGTCATTGGGGTAAATCAAAATCAGACCCGTCTTAAAGTAACGCTACGAG
>Ga0307376_10004413_pt1 | contig 12899 bp, 19 predicted proteins | sample TR2MG_FD_202536 | JGI IMG/M metagenome (GOLD analysis project Ga0307376, IMG submission 202536) | Soil microbial communities from Risofladan, Vaasa, Finland - TR-2 | ecosystem: Environmental > Terrestrial > Soil > Coastal area > Acid sulfate soil | place: Finland: Risofladan, Vaasa | collected... | reverse complement strand
CCGGGCAGTATGCCAATGTATGGTTTTTGGGTTTTATCGTTTCTGAATCTCCACATTTAGATCAACTCCTTATTAGGTTTTCATTAGCTTGTGGTATTTCTCGGCGGTCCATTTCCCTTCCGGGTCTGCCCGTCGCAATCGTGCAAGTGCTTTTTGATCGTCAGCATCAAGGGCATAGGGGTTTTTAGGCGCAGACGGGGAGGCGTTAACGGTTTTCTTACCCTCTGCCTTCTGCCGCTTGGCAAGGTTACTCTGTTCAATCTCGGTTTTCATTTCCAGCGTCCTGGCCCTGCCGCGAAGGAGCATGTATGCTTCCTCCGCACCGATTTTGAGATCCCGCATCTTGCCTTTGATTTCATCCTTGTAAGTCTCGGCATCAGCAAAAAAGACGTCGCTTTTGACGAGGTCTTTAATGTCATAATTCCACTGCCGTTCTTTGAGTTCCGACAGTTCCTGCTTTTGGCTTACATCCTTACTGGCAAGGTGTTGGGCTTCCGCTTCCGGATAGCCACGGTCGATATACTCACCTGTCAGGCGGTATTTTTCGCGCTCGGCCTCCTGCTGGGAGATTATTTTTTCAGCCTCCTGCCGCCGCTTCTTTTCCTCCATGTACTTTGACAGGGGAACGTGATCGCTCTTGGGTGCTTTTTCGGCTGGCTCTTTCTTTTCGGGGTCGTCCTCCTTGGTAGTTTCCGGGTCTTCAGTTTCCTCGCCCAACTCTTTTTTAACCTCTTTTAGCGATTCCTCGTCTTCCTCGGTAAACCCCAGAGAGTCGAATTCCTGTTCTGGTATAATCTCCTCAGTGGGTTGGTCTTTGCGAATTTCCTCAGTCATGTTTCCTCCTTTTAGCTGTTCGCGGTGCCACCGCATAAAGTTATTAACGGCTCTCAGCCGGATTTTATAGCGTCTTGTCTGACGCGAAACCCGTTAAACGGGCATAGAAATAGCACCCTGTTCAGGTGCTATTTGCCTTTCTTCTTGGCTTTGGCCTTGGGTTTTGGTTTCGCTGCGCCGTTGCCCATCATCATTTCGGAGTCCTTCATCATGCGTCCCCCGGGCATCATGTGCATGCCACCCTTTTTCTTCATTGTCATCACCACTCTTCAATTTTTTGGATTAACTCCTCTTTCTTGGCCATATTTTCAAAAGGTATCTTGCGCTTCCTGCACAGGTCTTTGATGAATTTAACCGGAATTTTGTCCAGCTTTACAGCGCAGGTATCAATTACCCGGTGTTCCCCGTCCCTGTACTCCACGCACAGCATTATGTCTGTATCCGGCACAATGCCGATGTGCCTTACTCTGCCACCGTAAAAATCATCAGTCAGGCCAAAGCGGTTAATAGGAACAAGACTCTTATAGTCCGTATCCCCATATTCCCGGTCAAGTGTCAGCGTTCCAAAGGTATACACAATTTCACTCCTCACATTTTATATTCAGGCAGTAAAATGTCCCTGGCTTGCATGTCAGGGTCCATGTCCCGCCCGTAACCTGTTTTGTCAATGTCGTAGCCCTTCACCATGTACTCAGACAGGGTTATGGGGTTCTTGGTTATGGTCCCGCAGTCAGGGCAGACACCTTGCCCACCATGGCCCCAATAGGCCACCTGTTCACACCCGGAGCACACAGGAAGCCTTGATATAGGGTAGCGACCTTCAACTACCGTCATTCGCCGTATATCGTCATTGGTAAGGATGTGTTTAAAGTGTTTGCTGTGGCCGAAATTAACTTTCATTATTTGGTTGTGTTGGTCTATTGTCGCCATTACAACACCCCCGGATTAGGCGGTAGATTGCTCATCATTGGATTTCCCCCGGGTGACATTCCCGGGACGTTTGCGCCTTGTAGGGGCATTTCCCCAGGGGCCCCGGGTTGTCCCGGTATTCCCTGCCCCATCATCTCAGGAGGCAATATTTGCGTTCCATCCTCGAGCGGCAGCCCCAAGAAGTCCTCCATAAAGTTTCTGACTTCCTGCCAGCTAATGACGTTTCTGCCCTCTACAATCAGCGGGGCCAGCTTTTCAAGCATCTGCCACAGGAAGGCTTTATTCTTCGGCAGGCCTGCACCGATGTTGATTTCAGTGTCGAAGTCAACGGATTTCTTTTCCCCGCTTTCAAGCTCCATCCACTTGGGCATCTCGCCACCAGGATTCATATCCTGATATTGCCTTGTATAGGCTTCAGTGGTAGGCTTCAATACCGGTACTTCATTCATCTGCCGGAAGTCTATCCACTCATAATCATCCTTTTTCTCGTCAATCCTGAAAGCCTTGGCCTCGGTGTAGTTCTCCATCATCATGTCAAGCATGTACTCACAGACCTCGACAAGGGTTTCCTGGAGCATCAGCTTTTTGTGATCTGTGGCACTGGCCCCCTGCTGCTGCTGTATGGATGATTCTGTGGCTGTTTTGGCCTTTGCCCCTTGCCCCATCATTAACTCAGAAAAGCGCGTCACCCTCTGGACTTCCTGGTGAATGTTTGCCAGGAGTTGCCACAGTGCCGGGTTAACCTTGCCCACCTCGGCAACCTTGATTGTTTGATTCGGGTTTACACAAGGAATGGGACCATCATCTTCGTCAATGTCTTCAAGCTCAACCTCTGACTCCGGGTCGAACATGATCCGGTTCGGCCTGGCTGCTCTCCTAATCTGGTCGTACAGGTCGTTAATCATGTCCTGAAGCGGCCTCAGAAGCTTGCCATCACCAAAGCCGTACAGTTCCCCCTCCTGCGGGTAAAGAGTGGTCAGGAAATACGGGTATTTGTTATAACGATAATACGGCAGCTGCTCCCCGTCTTTTTTATAGTCGCTGTCCTCGAAGGAGTCATACAATAAAACCCCATCGTCGGAAAACTCCTCCAGCCTCAACACACCGTCCGTCATGGTCCAAAGCTGAATCAGCCAGAAAGCATCATCATCATCAAGAGTCTTTTCCTTTTGGAATAGCTGTGCCCGGTCTGTACCGCCATAAAAAATGTTATCTGCCCTGTCTCCATATCGCTTCTGCTGCTTGGCCCACGTCTTAGATTGAAGGCTGACTTCTGCTATATACTCTGCTTCCTGCACTCTGAACGGGTCATTGATTTTCAGGTCAATAAAAAGGCTGTTTGGAGGGACACAGGTAAGCTTTGCCAACCCAAACTCCTTGACGGCATCCGAATCCCAGTAAAGTTTTAGCCATGCCCAGCCGAAAAGCTCACGCCTTCTTTCGTGGGCCTCCAGGATCTTCTTAATTCTGTTTTTTCGGAATGACCAATCTAGGCCAATCTGCGCCCACCGTGCGTATGGCTGGTCACTTGGCCCCTCACCCCGGCAGGTAACAGCAAGGTTCTGCTCCACTAGGGCGGCGACTTGACCCTCAATATTCGCGTTAATAATGTTGACTCGGCTATTGGGGCGATTCTCTTTCAGTTCCTGATCTCCGGCATAGGCTTTCTGCTCCTTTTCCATCCGGTCGTAAAGTGTTCCTAACTCAGACCGGTTATTGTCAATCTTGGTCAGAAAGTCGTCTATACGTTTGACCTGGTCCTCTGTCATAAAGTCAATGCGTTTATCCCTGTCCTGGTTCAATCAGATCACCCCTTTGCCACCTTGCGCGATAATAGGCCGTGCTCGTTGCGATATCTTTCGTACTTGTTTTCCTTTGGTTCTTCGTGTTGTTTCTTCGGCAAATAAAAAACGGCTCCAAGTGTAGCCGCTGCGCCGATTATAATTCCTGCAAATAGGATTAAGGCCCCTTCAATCATTTTCCCTCACCACCGTATTTTAATAGTGCTTCAGCCATCACCATGTCGTCCATGTGGTCAATGTCTATGCTCCTGTTCTTGGGCATCGTGTAGAGAAATGGTTTGTCGTTGTAGAGTTTTCCTCCGTCCAGTAGTGCCCGTGACAAAAGGAATATGGCCCCGTTTCGCGTGTAGCACTTATATTTGCGCTTGTCGTAAGGTGTCTGTGCAAGGTAAGGGTTTCCATCTTCATCGTAGTTTTTAAGGTGGTGGATGCCCTCATATACCGATACAAGGCTGTCGCACATGTTGGCCTTAAATATCTCTATACACTTGTCTATGTCGCCGCGTGTCCGGAGTGGTGAGGTTGGCTGGAGAATCATAACCGCATCTACCTCAATGCTTCTGTGCCTGTTTTCATAGTGCCTCACTATATGCTGAATCACCGGCAGCATGGGAGTATCATCCTGTGCCAAGTGCGCTGGCCGCATCAGTGCATGTCCCAGTTGTGCTATTTCCTTGTCGTCTGTAGATACTACAAAGTCGTCTAGTTTGCTCCTGAAGGCTGCATCAATTGTGTAGTCAATCAGCGGCCTACCGTTTAGTGGATACAGGTTCTTTTTTGGTATGCCTGCACTGCCGCCCCGGGCCGGAATTACGCCAAGGATAAACGTATAAATCCCCTCCTTAAAAATAGAAAAAGCCCGCCCTCCGGTTAGGAGAACGGGCTTTCAGAAACCTCAATGTGTATATATTTTATTATTTCTTTCTAATGATTAAATGCTTAAACGGTACATCAACCAATTCAGGTTCAATGTAACTGTTTAGCTCATATTCTCTGATATTGCTTAATATATGTTGAACGGCCTCTATTGGCACTCTTATTTCGCCAGTATTAGAAGCATTATTTGAGAATGTAACCTTGCTACTGGAACTATCCCCTTTTGCTAAAACAATTCCATCGTTGCCTATGATTCCAATACGCAAAAATTCTGCATTATCAAGATATTCTAGTGTCTTTCTGTTTAACCTTATTCTTATTAAGCCTTTGGTTATTTTAGTTTTACAGTTTATAATATCCGGTCCACTTATTCTAACCGATGGACGATCGCTTGGTGTATATATGCCTCTACCAGTATTGCATTTATCAAAAAACGTTATCTGGTTATTGCTCTCAGCTGGAATCTGTTCTTCTTTGTTAGAAAAAATGGCATCGTATGTCATTTCAAATACTTTTTCTTTTGTTTTATGGTCTAATGTTTTCACATGCGAAAAAAACCTCTCAATATTTTCTTCTAACATAGCAGTACTATTCACAATATACACTCCTTCTTGGTGTTAATTTTGTTTTATTTGGTTTACATGCCCACACTTTTTACCATTACTTTTACCAGTGCACTTAATTTCAATAACGCCTTTGTTTTCCATGGCTATGGTTTTTCCGCAACACTCACATTTGACTTTCTTGGGCTCAGTATCGGTGTTTTGCATAAAACTTAATTTTTCTCCTTTAAATATATTTTGCTCAATATCTCCGCAACCTGCTTCCCTGCCGTACCATCCCCGAAACAGTAGTCAGGTTTTGGCCTACTGCCTAGTTGATAATGAATTGAAGATTCAATGCTAAAGGCGTTATTCTTGGCAAGCACCACGTTATCGCCAACCTCCCGCCCCTCCTGCCTCCTGCCAACCAGTACAGCCGGAACACCCAGAAAAGCCCCTTCCTTTATGAAACTTGAGCTGTTCCCCACGGCAACCTCGCAGTTTTTAAGCAGTCTGGCGTATTCTTCCGGGGGAAGTCCCTTGATAAACTCAACGTCTTGCTGGTGAATCTGTTTAAGCATTGCTTTGCTGCCCGGGTCTACGTTGGGGTTTACCCATACCTTTTTAATCGGTATCGCCATTACCGCCTCAATCAATGGGCCTATGTCCTCCGGGTGTGTCGTGTTCGGGTGGTGAAGCACCAGAATATACGGCTCCTTGCGGGTGTTAGTCAAATCCAGGCCCACAAGTGAGTCTAGGGCTGTGCTTCCCACCGTGAAAACCATGTCCGGATTCTCACCCATGGCAACGATCCGCTTTGCTGATAGTTCTGTGACCGGGAAATGGATGTCTGCAAAAGCTGATATTGCATATCTGACTTTGTTGTCAATGCTGCCAGTTAAATCACCGCCCTCTGAATGCGCTAAAGTCAAATTTTGATAAGCTGCTGCTGCTGCTACACCTAACATCTCATGGCGATCCCCGTGAATCATCACAATATCAGGCTTCAAGCGCTCAAATGCGGCTGGAATTTGCATTAAAAAAGCCCCGGTTGTACGGGACATTGTTGCGTGGTCGTCGCCATCAAACTGGCAATATACTTTTTCGTCTGCCTCTATAGGCAGGTCTACGGCGGTAGCTCCGGCAATTACCTGTAGCTTTAGGCCAGGATGCTCATTAATTGCCTTCATAACCGATTTTAGCCGCCCCAAGTTTGCCCTGCTCCCCAGAACAACACAGATTTTACGCACCTGACCACCTGCCCCGGTATTTCTCACGATTCGCCAATTCCTCGGGCGACAACTCCCTCACCCCGGACCCCATCATCACCTTGACCTTATCCCGCCACTCGCATATCTCCCGGAATTCCTCCACCGTTGCGCTTATTGCCTGGTCTTTGCCGGGGAGGTTGCGGTTTAAGGTAAAGTGTTTTTCGACGTAGTCAGCACCTAAAGCAATTGCAAGCTTGGCGGCATCTGTGCCAAGGGTGTGGTCGGAATATCCATGCTCTGTCCATGAATCATAGGGTCCGGTCATGGCATGTTTCATCGTTAGCATTTTGACCTGCCCCAAATCAGTAGGATAAAGAGAGACACAATACAGAATTGCCACTCTCTTGTCTGTTACATGGACTTTGCCAAGGTATCTCTTGAGACTGAATATTTCTTCCGGTGTGTGTAAACCGGTTGAAATTATAATCCTATCAAACTTCTCAAGGCATTTGTCGATCAGTTCCCAATTGTTGCAGTCAGGACTCGCAATCTTAACCTGTTTCAGTCCCAGGCCTGCCAAAAAATCAACCGTCTCCAAGTCGAAGACGGTTGTCAAAAATTCTATTCCGTTTTCTTTGCACTTCTCCATCAGGAAGCAATGGTCACTCTCAGACAGTTCGTGCCGCTTGTAATATTGGTAGGCGTTTTCATAGTCTGGCCAATCCTTGCGTAACTTGTCGGCCCGGAAGGACTGGAATTTAACGATGTCCACGCCTGCCCCAGATGCCGCCTTAATCATAGCCTCCATTATGCGCCGGTCCCCCATGTGGTTGGCGCAGCAATCGGAAATTATGCGCGTCACTATATCCCTCCATTCAAAAGATGCTTCAACATAAACACCCTGTCGGCGGACTCCAGGAAATGCTTGGTCAATACTATCCGCCGCCCTATATCGTCGTCGTAAACGATCTCATTCGGTTCGTACTTTTGGGCCAGGATGTAAACTTTCTCACCCATTTCTTCTGGTATAAGGTAGGCTTTTACCGGCGTAAACCCACATTTCCGCATCATGATACTCAGCGTTTGGGCCGTGAAGTTGTATAGGTGAGCATTAGACAAAAACGCATCCACCGGGATATTTATATGTGTGTTAATCAGGTTCGGGACACTCACCAGAACATGGCCTCCGTCGCTTAAGAGACTGTGCATCTTTTGCAGTACCTCTGTCGGGCTGGTTACGTGCTCAAGTGCGTTTAGCATGGTTATGATGTCGAAACGAATGTCTGGGTTGTAGGACTCTATGGAGACATTGGTAACCTTCAGTCCATCTTTTTGAGCCATTTCGCAATACTCAGTGTTGGGTTCAATGCCGTATCCCGCTGTCATTTTTACCAATTGCCCTGTGCTGCAGCCTATATCAAGGTGTGTTCCTTCCTGCCAGGGGAAGCGAATACCGTTCGGCATTAATTCAAAGGCCATTTTTGCATGCCTCTTCTCAGCCTCCAGGCTAGCGCCGCCGCCGTAAACCTTGCGGTAATCCTCGGCATAGAAACGATCCAGGTTTTCCTTGGTCATCCTCGGCGTGACATAAACAAGGCCGCAGCGCTTACACATCACGTTGCGGCCTTGGATAATGCTGTTCTGCTCATCTCGGATAACCACGCTATTTAATTTTCCGGCCTTCTCTCGCTCTGACTTGTCCCACAAAACCACATAATCGTCAGCACCACAAAGATCGCAGTTAACGCGTTCCATAAAACACCTCGCTTGCCCCACAGTCGCAGACGATTATATTCCCGTCTCTTAGTTTCATTTCAACCCTCCTATTCCACCGAAACTACCACCGCCTAAAGTACCATCGAACCATGCAGGGAAATTGTTGTTACACCATGCCAAGGTTGGTTCATTGCCTGCTCCGAATAATAGTGTTAAATTAATCAGCATTATTTTTCTAAATTTAATAGTATCACCTATGACATAACTTGCATTTGTTTTGTGCATAAAGTACGTACCTGTTGATATATCCGTATTATCAAACACTCCGCTCACTTTATTCCACACATTAGGCGTAGGCAATGTTAACGTAACGGGATTAACCGCAACCGTACTCGTATAAAACAATGTATTATTAGCATATTTGGGATATATTTCAAACGAAACATAATATTTACCTATTGGCATATTTATTCCTTGCGATAGTCTAGTGTACAGGCCTGTACCTGTAAGAGTAAGCGTACATTCATTATTTGCTGCTGCAATAGTTCCATCAGTGCCAGTCCACCCTGTTACACTTGCAAAAGCACCATTTGAAACAATATTCGTAGGCTTAAAGCTTCTTCTCATTCCCATATCATCACCTACGCCTGTACTTCAATTTGCGCGGTTGCCCCGGTGGTGTCGCTAATGAGGTAGATATAAGATGCAATCTTTTCTTCCTTGATATTCCCGCCCGTAAGGCTCATTTTAAAACCGTTGGCAGTGGTTACCACACCAGCGGTACGCTTCCAGACGTTGCCACTATGCACGTTTAGGATAATGTCCTTGCCTGTCAGGTCAAATACCACCATGCCTTTACTGATAGCGTTGGCGGCAAGCGTGGTGATGGTTTGGTCTGCTGATGCTTCGCGAATGGTAATCGTGCCGACTGCCGGGGTGATATTCTGACCGTAGATGTCGCCAAGGAAAACGCCGTAGATATTGCCCCAATCTGTCTTAGTTGTGGCTACTGCGGTTACTCCGTTTAGGGTAATGGTTTCATAGGCAAAGACCCCTGTGCCATTGGTGGTTCCAAATATGGTACATTTTCCGGTGTCCCCTGCGCTATTACTGACTACTTCTACTCCGTCATTCGCTGGCTGATTCGTGAAGCCAGACCATGCAGTTATGTCCATCATTGGGATGATATATTGTGATAGCCTCCCTGTTACCACAATATCCAGCGGATACCCCGAATCAGTTCTTACATACACGTTAACCGCCTCCTTGAATAAAGTCCTTGATTTTGTTGGCAATAAAAAGCTGAGTCTTTTCTCTGGACTCAGCAGTGTTCCCGGCTATGTGACTTGTGATTATGAGGTTTTTTTGATGTGCTGCGTATTCCCTCAATGGCTCGTATATGTTCGGCTCGTTGCATACCACATCGAGCGCAGCTCCTGCAATCTGACTGTTAAACAAGGCATTTATAAGTGCCTCCTCATCCACCACAGCCCCTCGGCTAGTGTTGATAAAATACGCTCCCGGCTTCATCATGGCAAACTCTTTCGCCCCGAACATACCCCGGGTTTCATCGTTCAGGGGGACGTGGACGGTGATGATGTCGGAGTTTTGCAATACATAGTCTAATGAATGACCCTTGCAACATTTACATTGGGCGTTACCTTCCCAATTTTTTTTGTCATACCATATAACTTCTTTAAAAGATCTTTCTGTTAAATACTTTACCTGCCGCCCTACCCTGCCATACCCCACAATCCCCAGCGTTTTACCTCTCAACTCCGTCCCCTGCCACGCTTCACGCTCCCAATTCCCGGCGCATACATCATTATAGGCGAAGGGGATTTTGCGCACCAGGGACATTATCAGGCCCCAGGTATGCTCGGCCGTAGCCCAGACATCCTGTAAAAACTCTGTTTCGCCTTGCAGGGATATGATTTTAATGCCTTTGGCCTTGCAGTATTCTGTGTCGATGTGGTCTAGGCCGGTTGTGCAGGAGGCTATGAATTTAAGCCCAGTTAAAACAGACATGTTAAATGATTGATTAAGGCCAATAATTACCCCATCAACATCCTTGGTGGGCAGTATGTCGTCCGAACCAATGAAATTATCTGAAATAATTTCCCTTGCCTTCTCGCTCCAATTGTCTAAGAGTAGGACTTTCACGGTATCATCCTTTCTATTCATCGAAATGGAGTTTGTTGTCTTTTAGGACTTGGTAAAGATGCTCTTCCAGTTGACTAATCTGCCTATGCTCAAGGCCAATTTCAGTGTTAGTGTTCAATGCCTCAAGTATTTCATGCAATAGTGTGCAGTCAATGGTCTGTTGCGGATACCCAGGATTAAGCTGAATCAATTGCATTGCCGCTCTGGACCTTCCACGACAAGCATATCCCTCATCTGTGACTATAGTGGTGTCGTGTTCAATTTTGAAATCTTTGCCGCCAATTTTGATTTTTTCCGGTATCCTCATTATCTCGGCTTCCTCCCTATCACCCTAATCGTCCCGTCACGAACCATGCGCCGGATCTGGGTATCGTTAAGGCCCAGCTGCACAAGCTCGCCGTAGTGGTATGTGCCGCCTTCTTTGACCTTTTTACCCTCTGGCAGCGTAAAAGTATGTGCCTTCATATAGTCACCCAATCCCGTCACAGCGTCCGGTGCATCATCGTGCTTATTTCTTCCAAGCCTAACATAGCCGGTTAACTGCCTCATAAACCTGTCGTAGTCGCTGCCAGGCTCGTAGTCGTCCCGGAAATAAAAATATTCCTTGACATAGCCAGCACACATCAGAATCCTTGTCTCTTTGTTTGTCGTAGCCGGCTCGAATACCACTGTGCAGCCTGATTTGCCCTGTACCAGCTTTCTGACATTGGTCGCAAAGCTCTTGCCCCCGGCGTTTGACTCAACCTTCATGACATCGGAGCAGGTATCAATTATCATCTGTGCAACAAGGGGTTCAGTCAGCTCTACGCCTTCCTGGGTAAAAACCACGTCGCTTATGTAGGTGTAGAGTCCAAACCTTTTACCAATCAAGCTACAAAGGTAATCATCCCCCTGGTCGGCTGTGTCTGTAAATCCCACAATGCCATCCGGTATTTTGCTGGCCAGGTCAACCCTGCCGAAACGCTTCAGCTGCTCCACTGGATAGAGCAGGCCTTTAGACTCTACCGGGTTCTGCATGTACTCAGCTTCCCAGATAAAATCTTCATTGACCTGTTTGATCGCCAATAACTCTGCCGTTGTCTTGATTTCCTCGCAGAATGTCGTACCGTCCTCTGTGAGGGCCGGAATGACAATTACCGTCCAATCATCCCCGTAGTCCTCTAAAAGTCTCCCTATGGGGTCTTTTCGGCTCCAGCGTGTGGCAATATGTATCTCTGGACATCCTGTCTCCAGCCTGGACAGGTGGGTTGATGTGTACCAGTTCCAAACCTTTTCTATGACGGTTTCGGACAGGGCTTCCTCTATATTTTTAATCGGGTCGTCAAGTATTGCCGCCAATGTACAGCCTTTACCAGTTATAGCCCCACCAACACCTGCACAAAAATAGGTTGTCTGCTTAGCCTTGGTGATGGCCCAGTCGTTTACGGCCTTTTTGTCCTGCTTTAGCTTTATGTGCGGAAACACAGCTAAGTATTTGTCCATCTGCACGATCTGACGTATGTCGTAAGAGAACTTCTCGGCCAACTCTGCAGCGTATGAGTTCCGCATTATTGAGCCTTCAGGATTTCTGCCAATCATCCAGGCACAAAAAAGGGAGGTCTCGTAAGACTTCCCAGCCCGGGGAGGCATTGAAATCATCAGTTTTTTAACTATACCCTCTGCCACCCTTTGAAAGGCTTCGGCTATTTGTTTAAGATGAGGCTTGCCCGGTGTGAAAAATTTAGGGTCCATCCAGACGCAGAAATCGTAAAAGCTACGCCGTGCCAACTCCCTCTTGGCCTCAGCCACCAGAGCTGTCCTCTGTGCTACTGTTAGCTTTGGCAATCGCTCTCAACTCCTCCAGGGTTAGGCCTGATAGGTCAACTGTCTGTATCGGCCCCCCGTCCTTGCCGAAAACTTCATGTGCTTGTTTGGGAATATAAGTCCCCGTCATTTCCAGTAATATCTTTCTGTCCTGGTGGTTCTGCGAAAACATCGTCGCAAACCTGTATGTAGCATTGATAACGTCACCAACCTTGCCACGGAGTAGTTCCAGTACCAGAGCATTGTAATAGGCGACAAAATCGGGCTTTTTGAAAGCGTCATAGTATATATTCCTGCTCACTCCTGCCAATTCACAAAGTTCTGAAACGTTTTTGCCATAATTCTCAGGATTGGCAAGGGTTTCAATGAGCTTTGACTCTGCCGGAGTCGCTATGTATTTGTTGGGTTGTGTTTGCTCATTGTCTGCCATCCCGCCCAGCTCCTTTACTTAAAAAATACCTAACCACAAGCAACACCACACAAAAAGCCAAGTAGTAAATGCTAGATTCTTCTCCATCCCGCCACCCCCAAAATAATTTCAAAAACTTTACAACCCGTCCGTCACGTGTTACAATGTAGCCGAGGTGATACTATGGCTTTACCAAAAATAAGGCTTCCCCTGGACTTAGCACCAGATAAGGCCAAGGCGATTGAAAACGCCGCCAATGTATGGCACAAAACAAAAATAGGGCTAATCCTAGAAGCCCTGGAAGCCTACGGAGTAAACTTTGACAATCCAGATGAACAACCACAATCCCCGAGAGCCGCAAAATAAGCGGCTTTTATTTTTTGTGAGATATTTTAAATCGCCTATTGCATAACGTCACGTTACGTGTTATATTATAAATGCAAGGAACGGCACCTGCACATTGCAGGACAAAGGCACGGAATACAGGTATCGCACCTGTCGCCTCCTCCGGTCAGACGGAATAAACCGGCTAATGTAGCGGATATACACTGGGAGGCAATGCCATAAGATACCGATAGCTGCACCCTGGCAAGGCCCGTTCCTTGCACCAATA
>Ga0307376_10004412_pt1 | contig 12900 bp, 15 predicted proteins | sample TR2MG_FD_202536 | JGI IMG/M metagenome (GOLD analysis project Ga0307376, IMG submission 202536) | Soil microbial communities from Risofladan, Vaasa, Finland - TR-2 | ecosystem: Environmental > Terrestrial > Soil > Coastal area > Acid sulfate soil | place: Finland: Risofladan, Vaasa | collected... | reverse complement strand
GTGATCGGGCAGCACATCGCCTCGGAGCTGGGGCTGGTGGATATCAACACCAACCGCACGCTCACCGGGCGCAACGCCAGCTCGTGGCGTGACGTGGTCAAGGCAACTGACAAGCACAGCTACCCTGTCTGGGTTGAGATCGATCCGAGCAATGTACAGTTCTACCGACGCATGAGCGCAGCCGACCGATACAACGCAGTGCTTCAACTGCCGGAGTCAGCGGCGACAGCACTGGCGGTCGGCGAGGCGTGGGTGTTCGTCATAGCGAAGGGGATCATGGCCCAGCGGCAGGCGCTGCCGAAGTTGCATGGGGCGATGAGATATCTGGCGTGGCTGCAAGGACGCGGCTTCCAGCTGCCCAGCGCAACCAACTTGCAGCACAGCGTCCTGCAGTCGCTGGCGGAGTGGGCGGACGAAGAACTGAACGCGCTGAGTCTCGATGTCTTCAGCGACGCTGAGAAGCTCCTCTGGACAGCGGACGCCGGCGGCCTGGAGCGTCGGCTCATGTGGCTCATCTTCTGGCTGCGTGAGTCGCAGCAGTTATCCATCGAGCAAGATCTATTCTACGACACCTTCGAGCAGAGCGCGTCGATCGCGTCACTCAAGCAACCCTGGCGAAAGAAGATCCTTGGCGTTGTGGACATCGAGAAACGAAAGGTCTACGTTTATGCCGCAACTCTCAAGCGCGCTCTCGCCAATCACCCCTCCCCCTGTCTCGACGAAGCCATCCAGGCGCTGGCTGCCGATGCCGCACGTACCGGCTTCGAGCCTGGCGGTGATGGGTTCCTCGTCGATCTCGATTATTGGAATGCAGAAGCGAAACGGTGGCACGCCTCCAAAGGCCAGCCTTGAGATGGCCCGGTACTATGTGCCCCACATCCACCAAGGCCAGAGTTTCAAGCAGCGACCCACCTACTTCTCCAAGAATCTGATACTGATCATCACGCCGTGCTGCGTCCGCCGCCTTCGTGTCTTCATCCACGAACTTCCCGAGCACAAATGCAAGACGGTACTCCATCGGCGGTGCCCGCGCTGTCGTTGGATGTGGACTTTGACGTTCATTCCGGCTCGCGGCCGTCGTGTCTGGAAAGCACGTCTAAACGCCTAAAAACAGCCCCCAAACGCGTTACAATGAGATGCGCTGGAGCTAGTGCTATCTGCACGAGGCTCCGAACTCCTTTCCTGGGTTGAGGGGACCGGCGGGCACCGGTCCCCTCTACTTTTTCAGAAACTGAGAACGCGTTCGTACATCTGCTCGTCAGAAAGGAAGCAGGCCATGCCTATCGAAGTAGAACGCATCAATGGGCGCGACTACGTCTGGCAGTTGTCGTGGCGTAAGAATGTGCCGGTGCGTTGCCTGGTCTGTGATTGCATTGTAGACCGTCGTAGGATTGCGTGCCCTGACTGCGGCACGCCGGTTGGCGAGACCGGGAAACTCGTACCCGTCGGGGAGTAAACGAAAAAGACAAACGGCATCTGGATCACCCCGGCTGCCGAGAGGCAGCCGGGGCGGTTCGCATCTATCTTTAGGTATCAGTCCCACTGCTGGATGTCGGGCTCCGCGAACTCAGCGGCCTGCGCCGGCGTGAGCTTGATCGCGTTCAGCTTCGACAGGTCGGGGAAGCAACGGTGGGTGTTCCAGATGCCGATGCACGCGTAGTTCAGAGCGTGCGCGAAGTCATCTGACATCTTCGGGTTTCGCACGACCAGATACATGTCGGCAGCGCTGAGCGTGTCGTGCTTCTCTTCAGTGAGGGCGAGGAGGTCGTGGGTGATATCCTTCGACGACTCGTACTCGGGAAGAGCGATCGTCCCCGTCTTCAGGCACTGCGCCTGGAGGACGAGGGACCGCGCCTTGTCGAGCGTGTAGTAGGCACGCTGGTTGTAGCCGCTGGGCCGCTTCGCTTCGACCATCTTCTTGGCCGAGGCACGCACGTACATGAAAGGCAGGATCTTCGACATCGGTAGACCCGCCTGAATCATGAGCGCTTCACGGACCGAGCCAGAGCCACCGTAGTCGTGACAGAAGTAGTGGCATTGGAACGACGTGAAAATCCGAATGAGCGCCGCCGCTTCCTCAGCGTGAGAGTACGCTGAGTGGAAGCGTTTGGCGAAGATGCATTCCATATTCCCGTTCTGCGGGTTGATTCCGACGACGGCACAGGTGGTGAACGAAACCATGTTCTCGCCGCCGCCGCCCCAGTCGACTCCCAGAGCGCGGTATCGATAGCTTCGCACAGCCTTGAGCGCGTCGCGTTCTTCGTTCTTGTTCAGTGTCGAGGCTTTCTTGATGTCGGTCAGCGTGACGAGTTTCACACCAACGTCGCAGGATTCCCCCATCACCTCGTTGAGGAATTTGCCTTCGGTATATCCTCCGCGTCCGTCACGCTTACCAAGTAGTTCCAGCCATTTTTCTGTGGCGACGCCAGGCAACACGCCAGGTCTGTCAAGATTCTCGTAGTGCATCGGCATAACAATTTGGGGTACGTGATATCCGGCATCGGTGGTCATACGGCTGGGGTTGCCGTGTACCCACCGCCCGATACGCGGCTGGATCTGGTGCCCACATTTGGCGCAGACCGGTCCCCTACTTCCGATCATCTTCAGCAGGTCGTGGTCGATGGACGGTATGTTGTCGTGGCGACACGACTCACACCTGACGTGCCATTCGGCCTGGGAGCTGGTTTCCCACAGCGCCTGCAGGGTATTGTCCAGCGTCTTGGGCGTACCGAAGAACATCTCGATCGCAAACTTCGAGGCAGACATGCACTCGCGGATGACCGGGATGAAATCGATGTCGATGTCTTGGATTTCGTCGTACTTCGTGCAGTCGGCTGAGATGCCGCGCACGCGTTCGACGTCCAGGAAGGCGAACGAGAAGAACATCTTGGCGTGGTTCAGGAACGACTTCTGAAGCACCGAACTCTCAACACTCGTGTTGGTGATGAGGTTGTTGATGAGGCTCTGTTCTATGAACGGCCGGACGTAGTTCGTGCTCACGCGTCGGATCTGCTCGAAGCGTGGAGCAATGAACAAGGTAGCGAAGTGAGCCTGTGTAGCTGTCTGCAGTACTGACTGAGCGGCAAGCCCTGTTGTTTTAGAGACCTGTCTCCCCGTTTTCCAGTATATCCGCCTCGGAACCCGGAGGTTGAATAGTGGCTCAAACGGTGGGTGATTGCTCAACGAATAGGGTACGCCTTTCAGTGCCAGGGCGGGCAGAATCGGTATGAATGATTTTAGCTTGCCCCCTTGGTACAGCTTGGTGATCGCATCGATGTCCGCTGCAGCTCTGCGGAGGTTGAGCGGTTCCGGCTCAGGCAGTTCCATTAATCACCTCGCTGAAGAGTGGTACAATGAGTGGTACAAGGGGGTGTCCAAGTATGGACGCGTGGATAGAGGCAGTCGATGAGCTTCGGGCATTCGTCCGCAGTATTCTGCGTGACATGTTCTGGTTCCTCGGCTAAAATCCGGGTAGAGACGGTCGCTTGATCAAAAGACTCGGCGACCATCTCAAAACTCTACCAGGAGGATCTGTCCATGGCAACTCGATCGTCGGATCTTTATCGAAAGCGGAAGAAGCACATCTTCGTGACGCCATGGCCGCATCCACGGTACGAGATGCAGGCAATCAGCTCACACTTCCGCCCACACACGCCGTTGCCTGAACTCAAGAACCGAGAGAATCCGGCGGCACGTTTGGCAACAGTACCGCTAGCAGAGGTTCCCGCAAATGTCGAAGAGGAAATACTCACCTCCTGATTCAACCCTCTCCGTCATTGTCGTGGGCGCATTCATTGCTGTAGGCGGGGCCGCCATCCTCAGCAAATCACCAGGGATGTTAGTCATTGGTCTCATCGCGGTCTGTGTCGCGGTGCGAATGTTCTATAAGTAGGGAGGCATCGTGGATCAGAATCTCTGCGAGCTTGCCGTAGATCTCGCACGCGAAGCCGGAGCGCGAATAGCAAAACTCCCAGGATGCCACGCTGTCTGCGTGACATTCGTCGGCGCTGAGATGCCGGTTGGGATCATAGTTTATGACCGAGAGCAGCCTGAAGGGCTCACAGCCGTACAAGCCGTTGATCGACTCGCTGCGCACATCCACGTGATCGCGGGGTCGATGGCTGCTGTTGGTGAGAAGGAGCAACATACGGATGCCAGGAATAATAGCTCAAGCGTGGGCGAACAAGGATCGTCTGAAACTCACGCTGACACAGGTGCGCCAGCGCCTGATGCAACACCTGACGCAACGAGCTAAGCGTCCGCCTGGACAGCGTACAAACTACATCCCAATCATGATCGGCGAGCCGGGTATCGGCAAGTCGACTACGCTGGCCATCATGGCAGCGGACCTCGGCTGGGACTTCCAGCGATGGGATGTAAACACGCAGGGGTTCGAGGACATCACCGGCCTGCCCACGATCACAGAGCATGAGATCGATGGGCACAAACAGCAAGTAGCGACGTTCGCCAAGGCGGCATTCGTCCCCGGCGCTGTTTGGAAAAAGGACCGGTTCACGCTGGGCGAGATCGGCGAGCTGCCAACAGCTCCCCCGAACGTTCAGAATATTCTACGCGAGATGATCGACGGCCAGCTGAACGGGGAAGCCCTCGATCCGAAGTGCATGTACGTCGCAACAGGCAACCCGCCCGAAGCGAGGTTCACAACGGGAAGCATGATCGATGACGCGGTTGAGGATCGTCTCGACCCGTATATCGTCATACCGACAGGAGATGAGCTGCTAGATGTGTGGTCACGCATTATGTACAACACAATCTACCAGTTCCTAATGCTCAACAAGTCGCTTATTGACGACACGATCAGTCCCAGGCACTGGATGGTCATCGCAGAGAAAGTCCAGAACCTGATGCAGGTGGGCGAACAAGCAGAAGTGATTCTCCAGGATGTTCGAACGGCATTCGCAGCACATCAGAACGTGCTACCGATGCTGCTCGAATTTCTGAAACACGGGAACGACCCCTACAAGTTGCCGATACTCGGACGCGATTATCTGTACGCGGACGAGGAGGCGATGACGGGGTTCGACGATCGACTGACGTACTGGTTCAAACAGAACAACCGAGGCTTCGTGGGACACACGAAGAACGACATTATCCGAGGGCTCAACACGCTCACGGCAGCGGACCAGGAGCATCACGAGACGATCGTCAAGAACGTCGTTCACTTCCTGATCGTATTGGTAGAGGGAAAGTGCAACGACATGGCCAAGAGCCTTCTCGAAGTCGCATACTCGAAGGAGGCGTTGGTCGATCCCATGCTGGAGCAACTCGCTGACACGCCCGCGCTCGACAAGATGGCGGAAGCGTATGGTCGTTACGAGACGCGAAAGAAAGAGCTGACGCAGGGCGACAGCGGCGGCAGGAAGAAGCGCCGTGCAGCTAAGACCTGATATCAAAGACTCGGCTGGCCGCGAGTGGCTCGAAGAGCTGATCTACTACATGCTGGAGACCAAGCAGTACGACTACTGCTACGCTCTGCATAACGTGGACATCATCGCAACAGACCAGCCGTTTGCGTTCTGCGGTCCGTATCCTGTTCCGGCTGCGGTCGGGATGGATCCACACACGGACCAAATCACCATGTTCCTGTACTGGCCCATACTCAGTCGCGTGAGTTTCGAGGGCCGCATGCAGGAGGTCATGCACGAGACGGTGCACATCATCGATGGGCACCTGTCGTCGTATGGCAACAAGATACGCAAGATGTTCGGGCCAACCATCGCGAACATGGCCATGGACATTTACGTGAACCAGAAGATCGACCGTGCGGCGCTAGAAGCCGACGGGATCCCTGGCACGCAGCTCAAGCACTTCCCAGACCTACCCCCGGACCTGTCTTCATACGAGTATGCTGAGCTGTTGCAAATGATGTCGGAAGCTGGCGACCTTCAACTCCCAGACTGGAATCTCTGGTTACCCGGCCAGGGGCTTCCCAGCGGAGGTGCGCCAACTGATCCTCTAGCCGGTACTGCTGGCAGTCCTGGTGAAGAATTCACCGGGAAGGGCGAGCATATCCCCAGTGAGATCATTGATGTTGATGATGAGAGTGCGATGACCGCCGACGAAAAGACGCGGGCATTAATTCAGAGTGTAGCATCGACCCTAGCAGCCACCAAGAAATCTTGGGGCCGAGGGTTCGGCGGCGCAGACCAGGCACAGTTCATTGAGGCTTCGAAGCGGGAGAGCGAAGTCCCATGGACCTACTACCTGAGAACGCTGGAGTCGAGGTATCGAGCGGACATTGTAGTTCCGACACGCAGAAGGCCGTCAAGACGGCATCCCTCGCACATGGGGCGAGTACGGCGGTACGGACTGGATGTTGCGTTCATAGTCGACACCTCTGGATCGATGGGCGTTGGTGAACTCTGCGAAGTGGACCCCGAACTTCGGGCTCTTCACTATCGTGGCGCACACATCAACGTCTACCACTGCGATGCAGCCGTCGCCAAAGTCGAGGAATACAACCCCTACAAGCCATTGCAGGAGTTCCACGGCCGAGGCGGGACCGAGTACAGCGACGCTCTCCTGAAGATTCGGGAGAACCCGCACAAGCCCGGTTTCATCGTCTGTTTCACCGACGGTTGGGGTGGCATCGAAACGTACAAGAGAGTGATAGTAGAAGAGCGTGGGGAATCCTGGTGGGATGAGTATGCTGCGTCAAGCCCGACGCATTGTCCTGACGGGATCGAGACGCTGTGGTTGATCCCGCAAGACTGTATGGCCCCGGACGAGTTCAAACAGAGCATCGTTCCCTGGGGTCATGTGCTCGTCGTGCCGTCCTCACGTTCAGAGTAGCTTCATTACATCAGCGAAAAGGAGTTCAGCGGGAGCAAGTGCTCCTGCACCGATTGGTATCAATCCCATTTTTGAAGGAGGCAGTAATGCCCGAAGGCCAGATCCGTGTTTTCCTCACCACCACAACCGAGACCGGCTTCGCCGATTTCGTGAACCTCGATGCCGGTGCCACGATCGAGGATCTGTGGAACAAGCAGATGGGCGCGCAGGACGCGTCCAAGTACGTCATCCGCTGCTCGCGCGCAGAAGCCCAGGTTCTCCCGGCCGACTTCGCGCTGCAGGACGGTGACCGCATCACGATCACGCCGCACAAGATCGACGGTGCGGAGGTCGCCGGCTTCGCGGCCTAGTCTTTCACCGATGTGAGCGATGCCCGCCCGGCATGTCCGGGCGGGCGTCGTCTCTCTCTCTTTTTTTTCATTGAAGGGAAGATATGCCTCACAATGTTACCCCAGATCTCATCGAGAACCACGATGAGATCGCGACCATCCTGGCCAGATCGATCAGGATTCGTCGGGCAGAGACGCCTGACGCAGTAGCAGCGTGCATCGAAGACTTACTGGGCGAGGTCGAGCGCAACAGAGACCTGGCCAAGCACGCTGACTTCCAGAGGCGCCAGGGCGATCGTTCCGGCGCAACAGAGTCGCTGCAGGGAGTGCGCAACTACTTGAACGTTCTGCGCAATCAGGCAGCAAATGTGATGAGCACCGTTGATCGGTGTATCGCTTCGCTAGGGAACACCACGCGAACGACGGGCTTTGACACCAGGGACGGCTCACGCCCTGGCGATTTGAACCTGGAGCAGATGAAGCAGGGACTCATCGCCATAGGCAATGAGTTCCACAGCTGGCGGTTCGAGCGACGGACCACCGGCTACCATTTGGTAGCGAGGACGTACGATATCCAGCTCGCACTGGAGCGCGGCCCGAGCTTCAACTTCGGGCAGTTCGACATCGACCTGGATATCACAGGACTGACGCGCGGCGTCAGCAGACCGTACCAGACGATAGCGGTCACTCCGCGACCTTCGCGGGTTGACTCAGGCGTTCCGCATCCTCACGTACAGGGCTCAGTCATGTGCGAGGGAAACGGGGCGGCAGGAATCTCGCGGCTGCTGGAGCACGGAGACTTCTATTCGTTCTTCGTCATCGTGAATCAGACACTGACGAACTACAACTCGCGCTCGCCGTACGTTGCTCTCGACGAGTGGGTCCGAGCGCAGCCGCGCGATCGCAACTCTCGCACGTGCAGCGTCTGCAGTGACACCTTGTCCGGCAGAACGACGTTGGTCTGCGGGAACTGCAGGAATCGTATCTGCGTGGACTGCGCAAGCACCTGTGAGGTCAACGAAAGAATCGTATGCGAGACCTGCCAGGGAACGCTTCGAACCAATCGCATGGCGTGTCAGGACTGCGCCGAGGGCGGGGCGCCGGATTGCCCCATCTGGCAGAACACGGCGTGCACTGACTGTTCGGGGACGAGTGACGTGCACACCTGCGGGTCTGGCGGCGTAGTACTCTGTCATGACTGCATCGATGAGCGCATGCAGGGGAACGACCGCTGCTGCATTGTCACACGTCGAGATTGTGTGCTGGTCGCGCACGGTATGCGCGCGCCCGCACGCCGGTAACACCATGCGATTACTTGCATGGCTGAAACGAAAGGTAACAATGAGTCGACATTCATCGCACGCTCGGCCAGCTTCGACGCACATCGTCAGAGGCTCATCGGTATCAGCCTCTGGCGCGGTGCAGTCGCAAGGCGTCGGGTTCAGACCCAAGGGAACGCCTAGCGCTGCGGGATTCACTGCCGCGCACTCGCCTGGTACTCCTCCACGGCCTGAGCCGGCGAAGCCTGTGCAGAGCGGTGTGACTATTCGCGACAGTCGATCGAGCGCGGGAGTTACAACCACGACGTACACACCTCCGAAGAAGAAGTCCGTCGAGGCTCGGCCGAACCCACTCGGCGTGCTGCGCTTCTCGCCCAAGGCATGGGCGAAGATGCTGTGGTTCCGAGACCGGGGTGACACGGAGATCGGCGGTTTCGGCATCAGCAAGAGGTCAGAGCCGACATACGTCATCGACTTCTGCACGATTCGGCAGAAGTGCTCGTCCGTCACTGTCGAGTTCGATGACGAGGACGTGAACAAGTTCCTCGAATTGATGGTGGCAGAGAAGGGCTACCATCCCGCTGAGGTGATGCGGATCTGGCTGCATACGCATCCCGGCAACAGCGCGTCGCCGAGCGGCACTGACCGCTCGACGTTCGAAGATACTTTCGGTGGATCAGACTGGTCCATCATGGTGATCATCGCCAAGGACGGTGACACGCACTGCAAGGTGCGGTTCAACAACGGTCCGTGCGGCGAAGACGAGCTGGAGATCAAGTGTGACATCAACCCTCCGTTCGAGGGAATCTCGCAGGAAGAATACGAAGGCTGGGAAGACGAGTACCAGCGGAACATTCTCGTGGGCAGCGGCAGTGTGACGCACTACAGCTCCGGTCCTCATGGCTACATGGGGCGCGGTAGGTACTCTGGCGACGACGACGACGACGAATGGGAAAGGGCATGGGGCGGCCACAACGATGGCCGCTCGGGGTTTCGCGGCAGCGGAGCGTCAAGCAGTGGAGCAAGCGCCTCCGCCGCCGACTCAGGAAGCAGCTCCGCAGAATGCGGGACAACCCAGGAGAGGACTCGGCTCTGTGATCAGAGCGATGTTCCGCCGCTTGGGGGCATGCACCGGCCTGTGGCGTCCGAAGAGGATAAGAAGTGGCAGTTGAACGAGGGCGTCGTCGAACAGGTCTGGCAGGTCGACAAGAACGACGATGATACGGAGACCGTCGTCACCGAGTTCGGCTGGTACAAGTTCCCGAAGTCCGCGCGCATCACAGCGGATCCGGGTGACGACATCGAGAGTATCTCTGATATCTCTGACGAGCCGCCGTCGTCGCGCGGTGAGGTGTCGTGGCGTATGAACAACGGGCGCTGGGAGCCGTTCAAGCTGACGCAGTTCTTTGGCAACCATATCATCGATCTGCGCGAGCACAGAGCGCTGGTCCCGACGGAGAAGGAAGTGGAAGCGCAGGCGAAGAGTCAGCCTGGGTTCGCCAAGTCGGCAGCCATAGCGGCGCCCGCAGCGGCAACCGAAGAGGTGGCCGTAGAAGTGGCCGTAGAAGTGACCGACGCGGTATCAGATGATGCCGTCGTGCCAGAAGCCAGGTTGCTGGAGCTGGCGTCGAACGGTCCGGTGACCGAGTCGGCGATAGCCTCAGCGGTCGAGGAAGTCAAGGCCGAGACGGCCGACGAGAAGTCAGAGACGCAGGTCATCTCGGCTGCAGATGTCACCGCAGCAATCGAGCATGCCGCTGCTGAGCCCCGAAAGGATAGCAATGAGCCCGGCTTCGCAAGCCCCAGTGTTGGACCTTAGTGATCGGAACATCCGACAGAGGGACATCATCAAGCCTGAAATCTTGTCCACGGTCGCTGCGACGATCATCGGCACGGGAGCCATCGGCCGCCAGGTAGCAATACAACTGGCGGCCGTCGGCGTTCCCAAGATCAGGCTGATCGACTTCGACAAGGTCGGCGTCGAGAATTTGTCGGCACAGGGCTTCCGCGAGGAAGATCTGGACCAGTTCAAGGTCAATGCCGTCGCTGATGTCTGCAAAGCGATCAACAGCACCATCGAGTTCACGTTCGTCCGTGGGAAGTACGCCAAGGCGCACGTGGCGGAGATGGCCAAGCAGCTCAAGAAGGACGACGACCTTCGGCTCGTCTACTTCATCTGCGTGGACAGCATTCAGGTCCGCAAGCAGATCTGGAAGGCATACGAGGTGGCGCTTGCCAAACACGAGCGTTCCCTGTATGTTGATGGACGTATGGCAGCGGAGGCCGCCAACATCCTCACCGTCTGTCACAAGGACGGCGTGGATTACTACCCGAAGACGTTGTTCTCCAACGGTGACGCCCTGGAGCAGTCCTGCACGGCCAAGACGACGATCTACTGCGCGTCGCTGGCGGCCGGCATGATGGTGGGGCAGTTCACGAAATGGCTGCGGGGAATGTGCACGGATCGGGACGTGCTCTACAACATCCTCGCCTGCGAACTGATCAGAGATGCCGCAGACCAGTGAACCGATGAATCTCACCGAGTTCCTTCGTAAGCAGGGGCTCGTCGGCGGACAATGGGATCTTCTCATGTTCGGCGACGGCTCCGGCAAGTCGTGGAAGGAAGGCGGGGGATTCTGTACGTTCCTTGTCGACGGACGCCGTGGCGAGCGCGCACACATCATCGGCGCACGCAACGCTACGACGGTCAACAGGATGGAGCTGAGCGCCTACGTCGAGGCGCTCAGCTACCATTACTTCGAGGTACTGCGCGGCAAGATCACACAGCCGCCGTATCGCGTCTGGGCGTTCAGCGACTCAGAGTACACAGTGAAGTCAGGCAACAGGGATCAAGCGCGGAGCGCAAATCTAGACCTCTGGACACTGACGGAGTGGTACGAGCAGCGCGGATACCGACTTCGTTGGCGCTGGCTGCCCCGAAACAGCAACCCGCTGCATGAGACAGCGGACCGGCTGTGCGGTGAGGCCAACAGGAAGATATCCGAGCTGGTACTTTCAGACGAGCAGCTCTACAGGTTGTTGCCGGACATCTCCACGCCGACGCAGGTGGGAGCAACAGTGGAGCTGATCACGTGTGCCGAGTGCGGCTTGCCGATGATGCCGACGGAGCACAAGTGTGCGCAGTGCGGGCGCATTGTGGAGGGAAACGAATGAAGAAGAAGCAGCGGAAGCTGAAGGCGACGAAGAAGAAGCGCAAACGAACGAAGGTGCTGCCTACGAACGTTCGCTCGTACGAGGAATGGAAGTACGAGGTGGACCGGCAGTTCAAGTTGCGCACTCACTGCTCATGGGCTGAGCTGAGCGGCGACGAAGAACCGCTACAGCGGGCGTACGATCGCAATCAGAAGCCGCAAGAGTTCGTGGTCTGGTGGATCGAGAAGTACGGGCTCACTGATCACAGTCAGAGCGGCGGGTACTACCTCTAGTGTACGATCTCATCTACGTCGGACATGATGAATATGAGGAGTACGAAGAACTCAAAGAGAAGTTTCAGAAGCGGTTTCCTGCGGCGACGATCGCGGATGCGTCTGACGATATTCATGGCTGGCGATTCTCCATTGAGATGGAGGACGTGAAGAAGCGTGAGTATCTCAAGTACGTCATCCGCGAAGGGATCGTCAATCTGTCGTTCAACATGCAGATGATGATGCATACGAAGGAGCTAATCGGCGAGGTGCAGGAGATCCTCGACGAAATGCTAGCCGAGACAGACAAGGAAGCAAATGGCAAAGATCTACTGGGATGAGGAAGAGCGGGACCGCATCGTCCAACTCGTATTCTCGATGCGGCAGAACGACCCCGAGTCGTCACTAGTCGCGATCGTCAACCGAGCGATGAGCCAACTGTCGCCGGATCGACAACGTGTCATCCCGTCGATCAAGTCCATCCCGTGGTTGGCAGACGCGATCAAGGATCGCTTCACCGCACAGCGTCAGACGCTGGCGAAAACCAAAGACGCCATGTCATCAGCAGCAGCATCTAAGGGTACCGAGGTCGCGTTGCGCGACAAGCTCAAGACGATGGTCGATCAGGCACGCGCACGGGCGCTAGATGAGGCCAGTTTCGACGATCTAGTGCTCGCGCTTGCAGCCCGTGTCGGTCACCGATTTGAGATGCTGGAGGGGCGTGTGAGCAAGCTGGAGGGCGCGCCGCAGGTGCAGGAAGTTAAGGCACCGCAGCAGCCCAAGAAGACGGTCCTGGTCGTCGGACTGCTGAGCAGCCAGGCCAACAACGTCAGGTCGCATTTCAGGACGGCACCACTGGCGCTGCGGTTCCTTTCGTCGGATGAACTAACCAAGGGGGTACCGCAGGCTGACTGCGCTGTGGTGAACACGAAGTTCGTGAGTCACAAGATGCAATCATTCGTGCAGAGCAAGCTCAAGACGGTCTACCTCATACACGGCGGCGTGACAACGGTGATCGACCGCATCGAGCAGGTTCTGCTGGGCAAGTGAGGA
>Ga0307376_10004409_pt1 | contig 12906 bp, 10 predicted proteins | sample TR2MG_FD_202536 | JGI IMG/M metagenome (GOLD analysis project Ga0307376, IMG submission 202536) | Soil microbial communities from Risofladan, Vaasa, Finland - TR-2 | ecosystem: Environmental > Terrestrial > Soil > Coastal area > Acid sulfate soil | place: Finland: Risofladan, Vaasa | collected... | reverse complement strand
CTATTCCCGGTCTTTGTCAAATTTGTAAGAAACTCCCGGTCTTTTAATTTTAATGTCATTTTACTCATGGCTTTGTGGTTTTTGCCACAAAGATAATGTTTCTATATTAATTTGTCAAGACACTAGTTTGTGTGACCTGTACCCCAGCTAGTTTTCCTTGCAACACTTGACCAATACCAGATACAGCATTATCCTTAAGCTTTTTAGCAGAAACTGTTCCTACACTTCCAGTCATATCGCGTTTTCTTTGAGTACCATAGCCTACAACAACAACTTCATCTAAAGCAAGAACATCTTCAAGTAAGGTTACATTCAGAAATTCTTGATTAGAAATGATGATTTCATTGTCCAAATATCCGATAAAAGAAAATAATAATGCAGCGCCTTGACCTGACACATTAATACTAAATTTTCCATCAATATCGGTAATACTTCCCGTTAATGTACCTTTAACAATTACATTAACGCCAGTAAGTGGATTCCCACTTACGTCAGATACCTTGCCTTGAACAGTTTGAGTCTGTTGAGTTTTTTCATTGTTTTCAGCTGATACAACTTTAGTAAAAGAAAACAATATGAAAAACATCAGACTTACTGTCCAGATACTTTTCTTGATTCTACATTTTAACATAAGTTTAGATTTTTAGTTTATTAATTTGTTCGGCTTATTAAAATATTTATCAACATAATTCAATAAATAAATAGATGAAGTAGAATAACATTAGTTATATCTATTTCATAGCTTAGTTCTTATTCGTACTGTTTCTCCCCATAGGCATTATTATATGTTTATTATATTTTAGTTTCAAGTAACTTCTTTTAAATACTTCTTATATCCGATTAATCCAAAATAGGAAATAAATGCAAAGCAGAACATTGGAATTAAAAAGCCAATTGCCATTTTTAAATGATCAGCAATTGCTCCCATAATTGGAGGGCAAAACGCTCCCCCTGCTACAGCCATCACTAAAAATGAGGATCCTTTTTTTGTCAAAGCACCCAAATCGCGAATACCCAAGGCAAAAATTGTTGGAAACATTATAGACATAAAAAAATATGTGGAAAATAGTGCGATTACAGAAATAATTCCAAACCCTAAGACTACCAAAACCATTAATAATGTATTTATTAAACCATATACTATGAGCATCTTGTTAGGATTCATAAATTTCAAGAAATAAGATCCGGAGATTCTGCCAATCCAAAAAAGTCCCATTCCACCAAAAGCAAGAATAAGAGACGCCGCCTGTTCAGGATTTTTAGGCATAAATACTTCACCAAAATAGCCCAGGTGCCCCATTATATTTTGAACCGGAGCAAGAACACCCGGTAATTCCTCGTTAACATAATTAATAAAAAATGAATTGGCACCAGTTTGAGCAGCTACATATAAAAATTGAGCAACTACTGCAAGAATAAAGAAGGGATGTTTCAATAACATTCGCATAGGTGGATTTTCTTCAGCTCCTTCGATTACTTCCTCTTTTATGTCCGGAAGTGTCGTGAACATAAAAACAACCGCCACCACCAAAACAATTGACCCAATTATCATGTAAGGGGTAAGAAGCGAATTAAATTTATCTGCCCCATCTGTCTCTGCTGCTCCAAAAATAAGTAATCCCCCGATAAGAGGTCCCAAAATCCAACCTAATCCATTAAATGATTGTGAAAAATTGATTCGTCGGGGAGCCGATTCTTTTGGACCCAGAACCGTTGAATATGGATTTGCTGCTGTCTCCAAGGTAGCTAAACCACACGCCATAACAAACAAAGCAATTAGAAAAGGTATGAATGTTCCAAAAGAAGCCGCGGGATAAAACAAAAATGCTCCAAGTGCAAAAAGTCCAAGTCCAAGAATAATTCCAAACTTGTAACCAAACCGTTTCATGATAAGGCCAGATGGAATTGCCATCACAAGGTACCCAATGTAAAGAGAGAATTGAACAAATCCTGATTGGGCTTTTGAAACATGTAATATATTCTGAAAATGTTTGTTTAGTACGTCTAAAAGTCCATGAGCAAATCCCCACAAGAGGAATAAACTGGTAACGAGAATGAAAGGAATAAGATAACTTGTCCCATCCGGGCTTTTAATAAGTGAAATAGATTTCTTATTCTTATTCATAAAAAAATATTATTAATTTTTCCCAAAAGCTTCCTTGATTTCTGTGATAGATAAATTGAATATCTTTTCTGTAATTAAGCTCAGTTTCTTTTCATCACCGGTTATGTGAAAAATTCGCTGAGTATGAATGGTTTTTTGCCCGGGAGAAAGATAGGCCGCAGGAGAGGAGCTTTCAATTTCATAGAATGGGCCCATAATAGATCCATCCTCAACCGGACCGTCGTTATACAAGTTAACTACATCTCCCTTAAACGGATCCTGGTTCCCCCATTTTGAGTTTACATATTCGGATGGTTCCTCCGGTATAGAAAACCATAGCAAAGTAAGTACTTGTTTTTGGCTGTCATAGCTACCACAATAAGGCAGAGCAAATTTAGGAGTGACCCCTATTTTACTTCTATATTTTCCATCAGTTTTAAAATAAATAATTCCATCCTTAATTAATAGCCTATCACCAGGTACTTTTCCAAAATAATCATCGGTAACTATTCCACTTAAATTACTTTCTTCACTTTGTTTCTTAAATGGGATAAAAACTACTCCCACAGTTGATGGACTAAACATGGACAACATCCATAAAGACAGGACCCCTGTTTGCTTATTCCACTCTGTTACTCCGTTATTAATCAGAATATTTTCAGATTCATAAGCTACATACTTCAGCGATTTATCAATGGGGCAATTCAATGCATTTTCAACCTCTTTGGGTTCAAGTAATTTTACATTTCTTTCAATTCCGATATTTAGAATAGTCCCGGTGTAGTTTTTTAAAGTAAATTCTTTTTGAAAACTAACACTTTGAGGGGTTTTTCTGACAACATCGAATGCTAATACATCAAGTTCTTTCGGGACCACCCAGTTTTCAAATATTTGTTCTTTCCCTTTTTCAAAATATATTGAAAAAGGACCTCCCTCCGGGCCTAACCAAAAACGTTCTTCACCTCCATATGGGTTGAATTGTGTGCTTACTTTTCCTGATTTAAAAAGGTTATAATTTATCCAACCAAAGCTTAATCCATTGTCCCCTGTGGCGGTGCTGGTAAAAACCTTACCCTGGTAATCTTTTGAAAGTAAAATTTTAGCATCCCCATAATTCAGTTCAATCAGGTCACAATATTTTTTGAGAAACGATTTGTCTTCACTATATGTGTTTTCTTCAGATTGTTTCATGTGTTTCTTTAATTTTCTATCCGTATTGACTTGTGTTGAACAAGCAAAAACAGGTAGCAGGATTATTAATATTAAAAAGATATTTGTTCTCATTTAATTCATTTTTAATAAACCGGGCTTTCGCCCGGTTTAAACCCATAACCAACTAACGAACAAACCTATTTATATAATGGACCAAAAGCTTTACATGAAAGATAATCAGAGCTTTCTTTATTACTTCCAAATGAATTCCAGGCACTTGGACGGAAAATATTTTCCTCACCAACATTATGCATGCAAACCGGAATTCTTAGAATCGATGCAAGAGTGATCAAATCCGCTCCTATATGACCATATGATATTGCACCATGATTTGCGCCCCAGTTGGCCATTACAGAATAAACATCTTTAAAAGGACCTGTTCCGTTAATCCTGGGTACAAACCATGTTGTTGGCCAGGTTGGATCAGTACGCTTGTCCAGTACCGTATGTATATCATCAGGTAACTCAACAGTCCAGCCTTCGGCCAGTTGAAGAACAGGTCCTTGTCCCTTAACGAGGTTAAGTCTACACATTGTTACCGGCATCTCACCTGCTGTTTTAAACTGAGAAGAGAAACCTCCACCCCTGAAATATTCTATGTTACCTGGACACCACTTCGTGTTTTCAAGACATTTGTCTGTTTCTTCCTTGGATATATCCCACCATGGTTTCATCACAGGTTTGCCATCTTTATCCCTTTGTTGAGCAGTAGCATCAAGTGTTGTTGAACCTGAGTTTATTAAGTGTATTATTCCGTTGGCTGCCAAGCCGGTTAATTCATGACCGGTTACACGTTTAACCGAATCAGGGCTCCAATATGTTCGAACATCAGAAAATATCTGAGCAGTATTAGTCAGCAGGTGCCCAAAAAGCATGGATGCCCCGTTCAGACTATCATTTTCAGTAGCAAAAATAAATGCCTCTCTTATACCATTCCAATCAAATGATGAATTTAATATAGCCTCTGTGAAATCACCATTAGGATAAAAGTCGGTCCACTGACGTTGGCCCTGGAATCCACCCGCAATCGCATTCCTTCCCCTTGCTTCTTCGCCAAAACCCATTTCTGCAAGCTTCGGGTTTCCGACCATCAAATCCTTCATAATAAGGGTCATTTTCACCACAATCTCCCATTCCCAGTCCTTCCTTTTACGGTCTGAAGGCTTTTTGTTTACATCAGCTCCTTCTATACATTTTTCTTTAACCCATGCCATTGCCATTTCAAATTCTTCTTTAACATAGATTCCTTGTTCAATCCTACGGAGGATTTCTGTCATGTCCACAAATTCAGTCCTCATTCCGAGATAATCCTGAAAGAAATCCGGATTTACAGTTGAACCGACAATTCCCATTGAAGTATATCCTATTGACAGATATGTTTTTCCTTTCATAATAGCGGCAGCCAATCCTGCTTTCACAAACCGTAATATTTTAATCGATACATCTTCAGGAATCGACTGATCATCTGAATCCTGTACATCTCTCCCATAAATGCCAAATGCAGGCAAACCTTTTTGTGTATAACCTGCCAATGCTGATGCCAGATAAACAGCTCCCGGGCGTTCTGTCCCGTTGAAACCCCATATTGCTTTGGGAATCATAAAATTCATGTCCATTACTTCTGCCCCGTAGCACCAGCAAGGGGTTACAGTCAGAGAAACAACTACTCCGTCCCTTTCGAATTGATCGGCACAAAGTGCTGCATCAGCAATACCGCCTATTGTAGTTTCCGAAATGACACATTCAACTCTTTCGCCGGAAGGGAACCGAAGATTCGCCTCGATGAGCTGGGCTGCGGCTCTTGCCATATTCATGGTTTGTTCTTCCAGGGATTCCCGGATCCCTCTCTCCCGACCATCAATTACCGGACGAATACCAACTTTGGGTAAGCGTCCTATTAATCTATTTGCCATATAAATAAAATTATTTAAAGAATATTGTTTTATGTTTATATTTTAATTAACTTCAAGTGTTTGCCAATCAGGAAGTTTAAGGAAGCTGGCATGAGGTTCTGTCTGATACCAGAAACATGTAGAGGCAATATCCGACTGTTGTTTGAGGTATCTACCGCCCAGATGCCATCCCAGATCCTGAATTGTTATTTTTAAATCTGTTTCAAAACGAACCGGATCCATTATGTGCCATCTATAAAGGCCAAAGCGTTGCATTACATTGTAGTGCCCATCGCCTCGGATAACCTGGGGCAGTCCTGAATAGGGTGTACAAAACTCAGTATAAGCAACCTCTTCAACGCCTGCTACATTCTTCTTTCTTGTATCAAAATCATATGAACCGCAGAAATAATCCTCAGTACCTGTTCCACAGATAGTCGGGAACTTGCTATCGCCATCAATAAAAAACTTTATTTCGCCTTCACCCCACCAGCCGTTATTATTCACTCCCCAAGCCATATACACTCCAACAAATTGTCCTTTCCCTTTAATACCATCTGCAATAGTGTATATGGAAGTCCCATTCGGATTTGAACGGTGGAATTGTGCATGAAAATAGGCGGCATCAGTTGGTACATCAGTCAAAGTATAATCTATCTGATAATATAGAGTCATTGGATCATCAGGGTTCACATTTTCCATCGTAATTCTACACTTTTTCCGGAAAGGCATTACCCAATAAGAATTAAAAGCGCTACCCGGATTTACGGTTATGGCTAACGAATTAAGTGGTGCGTACTGATTCCATCCCATTCCAAAAAAATCTCCAACAGGACATTCAATTGATGGTTCCTCTTCATCGTCCCAGTAGACTCTCAGTATTGAGAATCTCCATTTACCTGTTGGAGTCATCCAGATGTGCTGTATAGCACCGGGGCCTTCAATCTCAGCCATTGTGAATATCTCACTTGGCTTTATTCTGACATAAGGGTTAACTTTCCATCCTTGCCCCAAATCTCTTGCTGCATTGAATGCATTGGCAGTGTTGGGGTTGTCTTTGTTGGCTGGATCTGCCATGCCGGCCTTCCCTTTTTCACCTGTGAAGTTTTCAGGACTTATTGAACGGGTTTTAGCATCGGATAAACGGTAAAGATTACCCATATTCATTTCAAGACCATTAAACTTGGTCTGTGAGGAAACAATAAAGGGCAAGAAACATAGTAATAAACAAATCGTGCATTGCTTTTTCATAATCGGCTAAACTTTTATATTAGGTTTATAATTATAGTTACCATATAAATATTATAATCAATTAATCGTTTTACAATATATTTCTTAAATTATTTGATTTTAACGCAATATTTTAGTTAATCGCATAACTATTTTTATAAATTTTTTAACAAGAATTCCGAATTATCAAATTAGATTTCAATATTACATGTAAAGTCTTTGATAATGATTCACCATTATCAAAATAATCCATTAACCTCTTAACTGATTCTTTAGCAATCTCTTCAATAGGTTGCTCAATATAGGATATTGGTGAATAAAACAGATTGAAACAATCCCCTCCATCATAGCCAATAAAGCCAATATCATCAGGAATTTTGATATTATTCTTATGTAGACAATATAATCCTTCTATTGAAAGCATATTTGTTGCAAAAATAAATGCATCAATTTTTTTTTCAGGAATTAATAAATCCAAGCATGCATTGTCAATGTCAGTTTTTGAATCGAGAAAGTTTACCTCTACTAAACGCGTATTCTTAACTAAATTGTTTTTTTGCATTGCCTCAGCATAACCTCGTTTTCGTTCTTTCATATGAATTAAGGATGATTTGTATGCAACAAAGGCGATTCTTTTGAATCCTTTTTTTATAAGATAAGAAGTAGCATCATAAGTTGATTGATAATTATCTATAACAATATAATTGGCATTAATTTCAGGAAAAAATCTATCAATTAGAATTAGCGGAATATTTTTCTCCAGAATATTATTAATCTGATTTTCTGTTCCTTCCGCCGGTGCGATTATAAATCCATCAACTTGCCTATTCATTAAAGTTTTTATCAATATTCCCGACTTTTCCACAATTTCATCCGAGCTTCCAATAATAACAGTGTAGCCAAATTTTATAGCCTCATCTTCAATACATCTTGCCATATAACTAAAAAAAGGGTTAGCTATATCTGCTACTACTAAACCAATTGTTTTTGTTGATCCATTCCTCAGACTACGTGCAATCTCATTGGGTTGATAATTTAAATCTATAGCAGTCTGCCGTATCTTTTTTACTAAATCTTCACCTATTCGTTTCCCCTTTTCTTTTCCATTCAAAACATAGGAAACGAGAGCAGTTGAAACACCAACTTTTTTTGCTATATCTTTCTGCGATACCCTCTTCATCTTTATTTATTATGCTCTATATTTTGTATTCAATAAAATATCCTGGTTAATTTCCTGATTCAAAGTATTACTCTTTCAAAATTTTAAAACTATTATAAAACGTTAAGAAATCTTATTTGGTATAAAGATATGCTTAAACGTTTAAATATACAAATATTTTTTAAATTATTTTCCAAAATTTTATTATGATCAATAATATATTCCTTATTTTTAATAACTTATAAGGACAAAATAGATTTCAATGATTAATAGTACAGTGTAAGTTAAGCACAATTGATTTTCGAATTTTCCTGAGATTCTTCATCTTATTCAACAAATTTGGTTAATCGATTTACGAAAAACACCTTTTAAAATAGTTTAATATCTTATTTTGATTTAATTTCATTAGTGGAAACTTAAAGCCCACTGATTATTAATTGTATATTTTCTAGTTCTTTGACATTATTGTAATCGCACTCCGTAAGCACCTCTTTTATAGGCGTTTTGTCAAGTAAAGATATACTCAAAATCTGTAGGATTTCGTAGATCCTCCGGTCAACTTTCAATTTGTTACCAATCAAGGCTACAAGACAATATGAGATAACTACACAATACATTTGGATCTTTACAGCATTAATAGTCGTACCCCAAAAGGATTTTATCCTAAGATGTTGTTTCATCCATTTGAAAACTGTCTCGTCCTAGAAAAACCTTACACATTTGGCTAGTAATCCTGGTCTCACTTTACAGATTAATTTAGTTAATCCTAAATTTCCTTTACAATACAAAACAATGATAGTTTATTATTATCAAATTAGTATTTGTTCTTTCGTTTTTTCTCTTTTATAATATTGTTCCCAGCGCTTATTTATTATTCCTTCATGGTTATGGGCCTTTTCAGGTGTAAGAAAATCAATACTCGAATGAGGTCGTTTTTCATTATAAGTCAATATAATCCTGGCTATTGTTTTCTTTGCCTCCTTGTGGTTCTGGTATAATTTCTTTGGGAAAAATTCATTCTTTATGATACCATTTACTCTTTCGGCTAATGCATTTTCGTAAGGGCTCCCACTCTGTGTCATGCTTATAGCAATATTTGCTTTCATAAGGATATTTATATATTCAAAGGAGCAATATTGTATACCACGATCGGAATGGTGAATCAGGATAAAAGGAGTAACATTTCTCCTTCCATTCACAGCCATTTCTAAAGCTTCTATACAGCCTGTGGCTTCAAGGGTTGGATAAAGTGCATCCTACAATCTTTCTCGAATAAGCGTCTGTAATCAAGCTTAAATAGCTAAATCCTTCCAACGTTCTGATATACGTGATATCGCTCACCCAGTCCTATTATGTTTAAAAAATGGTTTGATAAACATAAAGCAAAGCTATGCATCTCATTAGAATTCAGCAATAAGAGCGGGGGGACAACATTTTGAATTGCAAAGTTTCTAATTTGTAACTAATTGATTATGTGTAGTGATAATTTTGAGCCACTACAAATTGTTAATAAATACAGGGTTATTAACAGCTTTTTATTATTTTTATTGCCTGGATCTGCAATGTGGGTTAAGATTATTTAAATACAACTCCAATCCGGGAATACCCGATGATTTGAGTCTGCTGTACCATTCTTTAGCTCTAGAGTCATTCCCTTCTTTGCTGGCAAGTTTATAATATTAAAATAAATAAGAGATTCTGTTCCCGGTATATTTGCCTCACCCCCTCTAATCCCCCTCTCCCGGGAGAGCTACCCTTTATACACATCTTGTTATTATTAAGAGATGCAGCTTATTAACATGCTGCAACATCATGAGACATGACAACTGAATATTACAGAACATTGTTTATTCAGGCTCTGAAAGAGCCGTCTATGAATAACCCCCGGTGAAGCCGGGGGTTAAGTAAACACAAACTATTAACAGCTCTGAAGGTGCTGAATATCAATGTTAAGGAAAAAACCTATCATCCAACTTTATCCCAGGCTCAAGTAACAGTATCCTGTACTCTTCTTCAAAAGATAGAGAAACTCCTGGTTAAAACCAACAATATTAAGCCCCTTCAGGGCTTTAGATCAGAGCGTTAGTCTTCTACCCCCGGTTGCACCGGGGGTTATTCATATTTTGCCACATTCGTGGCAATAGAAAATTTAAAGAAAGCTTAACATATATCTTGAGCTTATTAACCGGTCCCATATAGCTTAAGAGTTAAAAGAGGACAAATACTACTATAAAGCTGAAAATGTGTATAAAGGGTAGCCCGGGAGAGAGGGGGAGGTTAGTTCAACTATATAATTCTTTATTTGTTTGACAACAATATCTTGATTATTAAGAACTTGTTCATTCGTGAATCGAATAACTCTGATTCCAATTTTTTCAAGCTCAGCAGAACGTCCCTCATCATGCTCATGAGCTTCTTTATTGGTATGTATTTCCCCATCAACTTCAATAGATCTGCCTTTGCCCCGGCATGCATCGCTTTTTCAACTGATTTTCCCAAATATGTCATTATGTTAGCTAATCATTATCAGTTTATTAAGCCCCTCTCCCCTGGGAGAGGGGCTTGGGGTGAGGCTTTTGTCGATCAGTATTTAATGCCCTGTGTATTAAGATTTTTAAAATACAACTCCAAGCCGGGAATACCCGATGATTTGAGTCTGCTGTACCATTCAGTAGCTTTTAAAGTATTTCCTGTCTCCTGAGCAAGCTTAATAATATTAAGATAGACAAGCCCTCCTACATCTTGATTATTTCTATCTGCTTCTTCTGCAATTATAATGAAACTAACTAATGCATTCACAGGCTGATCGTTTTCAACAAGAATAAAAGCATCATCAATCTTCCTGTTAAGGTTGCTGTCAAGAGTAACTTCATAAAATGAAAAGCAGTTCTCTGAACAATCTTCAATCAGGTCAACACATTCTGTACCCTCTTTTAATGGCGGAAATGTCAGAATGAATCCGAGCTTCTCTCCTATTGCTTTAAATTTATAAGTATCCGGACAAACAGGTATTCCGGATGAATTTATCAATTTCAGTTTTGCTCCATCCGGCTCAATTAAATAAATATTCCTGTCGGCACAAAACTTGCCGCCTTCTATGCGATTTTCTATTGTGAGGTAAACTATTGTCTCATCTGAGTTGATCTCAACCTTAGTGATCTCAAGGGTTTCGTGACTTTTAAGAGCATAATTTGGATAACTCAAACTTTGAGAAAATGATGTTTCAATTATCAGTAACAGAATGAAAATGGACGTGATACTATGTTTCAGATACATACAGGTTAACTTTTGATATTTTAAACCAGATTTCAAATTTAAGAGTGCAAGGTACTAATTTTTAAGCCGATGTAATAATCCTGTTTCCATCCGTAACACATAAAGAGATTGAGGTTTTCAATTGTTACCAGATTTACTTAACATGTATATACTAATTTTTTAGTAACATTTTCGTAACCAACTGGGAAACTGGGAATGTTTACATTCTTGAAGGTCGCATAACTGTTTTATCAGGTTCAACTCTTACGATTGAGCCGGGAGTGATAATCAAAGGTCGCGAGGGTTCTGCATCAAATGCAACAGCTCTGATGATTGCCCGAGGAGGTAAACTGATGGCTGAAGGTACAGCAACATCTCCTATTATCTTTACTTCGGTGGCTGACCAGATTTTACCAGGCGAAATTGCAAGTCCAAACCTTGAGCCTACATTGAATGGTCTTTGGGGTGGTTTATTAATACTTGGTAATGCACCTATCTCAGCTTCAACAAGTCCGAAGCAGATTGAAGGTATTCCTCCATCAGATCAGAATGGTTTGTATGGTGGTAATATTCCAACTGATAATTCTGGAACAATTCGTTACATTTCTATTCGCCACGGGGGTGCTAATATTGGTGAAGGAAACGAAATCAATGGTCTTACTCTGGGTGGTGTTGGTTCAGGTACCACTATTGAAAACATAGAGATTGTTGCTAACCAGGATGATGGAATTGAATGGTTTGGTGGATTAGTTAATCTGAAAAATGTTATCCTTTGGAATGTAGGCGACGATGCAGTGGATACTGACCAGTCATGGGGTGGAACCATCGATAACTTTGTTGTTATCAATCCTTTCGATGAGTGTTTTGAACTTGATGGTCCGGAAGGAGTAATGATAGCAACTCATACAATTAAAAATGGTACTGTAAAGGCTCACGATGCTGAAGGTCTTGCTGACCTTGACGACAACACTCCTGTTAATATGAGTAACATCTACTTCTTCGATATTAAAGCAGGTCAGGACTTCGATGATATGCCGGTACCTGCTTCAGGTGGATTACTGACTGCTTCAGGATTTCAGGTTACACTTCCAGAAGGTACTGTGATTACAGATTTCTTCAAAGAGGGTACCGATGCATTTGTAACTGCAGTAGCTGTAGGTGCTAACACAGTTGGTGCAGATGTTTCAGTATTCCAGACATGGTCATGGGCTGCAGTTGCAGGAGAATTAGATGGAATGTAATAAGAAAATTAAAATAATAAAAACTTACAAAACTCGCAGGTTTGAAGACCTGCGAGTTTTCCTATTAAAAAAAATTAAATCCAAAAATTAAGATGCAAACATTAAAATTAATTATCACTCTGTTTTTTATTTTTCTATTTTCCCAATTGGAGGCGCAGAACGGAATTATCAGGGGAACTATTTTCGATGAATCTCCTGGTGAACCTATGATGAGTGTGACAGTTGTAATTGAAGGAACAATAAATGGTACAGTCTCGGACTTAGATGGTAAATTTAACCTCAGCGTAGCTCCTGGAACTTATAATTTAAAATTTTCATTTGTCTCCTATGAGACATTACAGATTAATGATGTAAAAGTTGAAGCCGGGGAAGTTACTCTTCTCGATAATCTGAAATTAGAATCAGCAACATTTGGCCTTTCCGAAGTGGTGGTCTCAGCAAATGTAGTTCGTAATACTGAAGGAGCTATGCTCTCTATTAAGATGAAATCACCCAACGTTGTTGATGGTATCTCTTCCGTCAATTTCAGAAAGATGGGAGACTCTGATGCTGCTTCATCAATGAAAAGAGTGCCAGGTGTATCAGTTGAAGGAGGCAAATATGTTTATGTTAGAGGACTGGGTGACAGATACACCAAAACTATCTTGAATGGTGTTGATATTCCTGGCCTTGATCCCGATCGTAATACCTTCAGACCTCCTGATCCCATTTCTGGATATCAGTTAGTTGCGTTTTTCATGTCGCAAACACAAAATGTCGTAAATTAGCCGGAAAAAATCAGATATGCAACAGTTTCTTCCAATATTTCTTGAG
>Ga0307376_10004408_pt1 | contig 12908 bp, 13 predicted proteins | sample TR2MG_FD_202536 | JGI IMG/M metagenome (GOLD analysis project Ga0307376, IMG submission 202536) | Soil microbial communities from Risofladan, Vaasa, Finland - TR-2 | ecosystem: Environmental > Terrestrial > Soil > Coastal area > Acid sulfate soil | place: Finland: Risofladan, Vaasa | collected... | reverse complement strand
AAAGCACCTGAATTTGTAGTAGGGTCAATGTCTATTAAAGTAGACGAAGCAATGGCATTCTTAGCTCAAAATGAAAGTAACGGATGGGTCAACCTAAATGTGAAACAGAGCAAAGGAGGAAAGTATTACATAGAATTAGATACTTGGAAACCAAAAGTTGCTGAAGTTACTCCTGAGCCATCAGTTGAGTCTCTTCCGTTCTAAAAACCAATTAAGATGCAGATTATGAGGGAGTTGTGCTACACACTCCCTCTTTTTTGCTATGTTGAAATTACGAAAAAAATGCTATATTTTACTACTACTACTTTTAGTGTATTTTATATTTTCTTTCTTTACGTCATAGGAAAAAAAATCAACATTCCGTCAGGAACGTTGGTATCACTCATTCTAATTAACATTAAATCGTCAAAACATGTCAAACATCGTCACAATATTTAAAAACATAAAAGAAACTGAAGCACCCTTCCATAAGGATGTGCTTTTAATCCTTTATAGGATAAAGAATGGTTCAAGTGCTGAACTGGTTAAGAGCATACGTACAGAGAAAGATAAATCAAAGCGTAATGACCTTAAGAAAATGCTACCTGCTATATGTTTTAGCGGTACATTCAACAAAAGAAATGACACATCTCTACTAAAGCATAGTGGTTTAATATGCCTAGACTTCGATAACTATGAGAAGACTAAGGAGATGCAAGAAGATAAAGATAAATTATCTAAGGATAAGTACATATACTCTGTATTTGTATCTCCATCAGGTAAGGGTCTTAAGGCGTTAGTCAAGATACCTGCAGATGTAGAAAATCACATAGACTACTTCAATGCATTGGAGGATTACTATAGTTCACCATACTTCGATAAGACCTGCAAAAACGTTAGTCGTGTGTGTTATGAGTCATATGACAGATTAATATACATCAACGAGGACTCAAAATTGTGGGATAAAAAGAAAGACAGAGAGTACGTTGAGGTTAAGGCTTCGTCTGCACACAAAAGCATTCCTATAACAGACAAAAATAAGATTATAGAAATTCTTATGAAGTGGTGGGAGAGAAAGTATCCAATGCTTGATGGTCAGCGTAACAATAATACGTTCATACTAGCGATGGCATTCAATGAGTATGGTATAGATATTCAAATGGCATCTTATATCTTAAACCAATATGCTACAGATAGCTTTCCATTGGCTGAGATATCTACTACAATAGAATCAGCGTATGCACAAACTTCTAAATTTAATACCAAGTACTACGAGGATGAAGAGAAGTTGAACTACATTAAGCTAAAGTTGCGTGGCGGTGCTACTAAGCGTGAAATACTTGAAGAGATTGATGGAGGGGGCACTGCTATTGATATTGCAACATTTGACTCTGTAATCAAGAAGATAGAAAGCGAGAGCACTATAGATGTATTCTGGACTAAGAGTGACAAAGGCGTAATTAAAGTTGTTCCGATATTATTCAAGCAGTTCCTTGAGAAGAACGGATTCCACAAGTACTGCCCAGAGGGTAGTAAGAATTATGTGTTCGTTAAGATAAAAGATAACCTTATTGACCACACATCTGACAAGGAGATAAAAGACTTTGTGTTGGAGTATCTATTGCAATTAGAGGATATGTCTATCTACAATCACTTTGCTGAGAAAGTTGGTCTATTTAGAGAAGAGTTCCTTACATTGCTAATGACTGTAGATATTCACTTCATCAGTGATACAAAGGATACTTCATATCTATACTACCAGAATTGTGCAGTTAAGGTTACGACTAAAGGAATAGAGACTATAGACTACCTTGAACTTGATGGGTATGTTTGGAAAGACCACGTGATAGATAGGAACTTTAAGATGTGTAGAGTTACAAATTGTGACTACAAGACATTCATCTCTAGGATATCAGACAATCATCAGGATAGGATAGATGCAATTGAGTCTACTATAGGGTTTATGATGCATGGTCATAAGAACTTGTCGTACACTCCTGCGGTAATTCTTTACGACTCTAAGATATCAGATAACCCAGAGGGAGGGACTGGTAAAGGGATATTCATGAATGCATTGGCAAGGATGAAGAAGTTAGTTGTGATAGATGGCAAGGCTTTCGCATTCGAGAAGTCATTCCCATATCAGACTGTTTCTGTAGACACACAGATACTGTGTTTCGATGACGTTAAAAAGAACTTTGACTTCGAGAGGTTGTTTAGTGTAATCACTGAGGGATTAACGCTTGAGAAGAAGAATAAGGATGCGATTAAGATACCATATAGCAAGTCACCAAAGATTGCAATAACAAGTAACTATGCCATCAATGGTTCGGGTAATTCATTCGCTAGACGTAAGTGGGAGATTGAGTTTCATAATCACTATAGCAAGAGCTACACGCCATACGATGAGTTCAAGAAGCATCTGTTTGATGATTGGGATATTGATGAGTGGTGTCAGTTTGATAGCTACATGGTTGAGTGCTTGAGTAGCTATATGCGTACAGGTCTTATAACAAGTAAGTTCTTTAGCTCTGACATAAGAGGGTTGATGCAGGATACAAGTATTGATTTCGTTGATTGGTGTGGTGTTATATCTGGTGAAGAAAATTCATTAATAATATATGACCATAGGATAAACTTAAATGCGTTGTACCATGACTACATTGAGAATCATCCTGGCACTAACAATAATAATAAGGTTAGCCGTAATTTATTTTACAAATGGATGCAGAGATTCGCTAAGTATGTCACAGGTAAAGACCATAAGACAGACAGAGATGTGTACGGTAAGTTTATGACAATAGATACGAACAAATGAACGGTCTCATACAAGTAACAGCAACCAAGGGTAGGAAGACAATATCCGGTGAGGTGTATGGTAAGTTATCAGAAGTAGATACGCTTAAGTCTAGGCTTATGAATAGGAATAAGATAGTGCACTCTGAGAGACCTGCTTGGAAAGTAGATAATATAAAAATGAATAAAGAAATAGAAGAAATAAAACCATATAGTACACAGCCTGCTCGATTTAAGTTCAGGGACTATCAGTTAGATATTATCGATAGAGCGTGTGAGATTATTAATCACAATAGATTTGTGTACCTCGCTATGGAAGTTAGAACAGGTAAGACGCTAACAAGTCTAGGAATCGCAAATAAGCTTAATTGCAGCTCCGTGTTGTTCCTAACTAAGAAGAAGGCTATATCATCTATAGAAAAAGATTTTAAAGCCCTTAAAGCGTCTTATAATCTGTTGGTGATAAATTACGAGAGCATACATAAGATACCAGATATAAAATGGGATTTGATTGTATGCGATGAGGCTCATAGTATGGGTGCGTTTCCTAAGCCAAGTAAGAGAGCGAAGCAGGTTAGAGATTTGATATATAAGCGTAACCCTTGTGTTATATTTTTATCAGGTACTCCAACGCCAGAATCATTTAGCCAGATGTATCATCAGGTGTATGGTCTGTACAACAATCCATTCTTTTCATACAAAAACTTTTACAGGTTCAGTGATGACTATGTGAATGTGGTAGAGAAGAAGATTAATGGCATGAACATAAAGAACTACTCTGATGGACATCAAACTATCATTGATGCAATGAAGCCCTTTACGATTAGCTACTCTCAAAAGGAAGCGGGGTTCAAGGTGAACACGGTGGAGCATAGGCTATACGTTAAGATGGCTGATATAACGTACAGCCTAGCAGCCAAGCTAAAGAAGGATTTAGTTGTTGAGGGTAAGGATGAGGTAATATTAGCAGACACAAGTGTCAAGCTAATGACAAAGCTACATCAGATATACTCTGGCACGGTTAAGTTTGAGTCAGGTAACTCTAAGATAATTGACTTGAGTAAGGCTGAGTTTATATACGATAACTTTGGAGACTCTAAGGTTGGGATATTCTATAAGTTTAAGGAAGAATTAAATGCGTTGAAGGAAGTTTATGGAGACCAATTGTGTACTGAGCTTGAAGAATTTGATAATACAGATAAATCTATAGCTTTGCAGATAGTATCTGGGCGTGAGGGAATATCACTACGTAAGGCTGAGGCACTTGTGTATTACAACATAGACTTCAGTGCTACAAGTTATTGGCAGAGTAGGGACAGAATGACTACCAAGGATAGATTAGATAGCGATGTCTACTGGATATTCGCAGAGGGAGGAATAGAGGATAAGATATACAAGGCTGTATCCAATAAGAAAGATTATACATTAAAACATTTTAAAAGAGACATATTAGAATTATGATAGAATTAAGCAGAAATAACAAAGCGTTATTACAATCCTTTAATAAAGGATATAGAGTTGATAAAGATGGATTATTAATATCCCCAAGAGAATTAGTATTAAAGCAAAAGCTAAATAATAAAGGATATAAGTATTTTGGAGTTAAGTATTTAGGAAAGGTAGTTCAGGTCATGATACATAGACTCCAAGCCTATCAGAAATATGGCGATGCTATGTTTAAGAGTGGTATAGTATGTAGGCATCTAAATAATATAGCAATAGATAATTCAATTGATAATATTGCTATTGGTACTCAGAGTGAAAATATGATGGACTTACCAAAAGAAGTTAGAGTTAGGCTTGCAAGTAATCCAAAACACAACCATTTAGAAATGCTTAAAGATTATTATGAGAATGGACTTAGCTATGGCGGCTTAATGGATAAGTATGATATAAAGTCAAAGGGTACAATTAGTAATATAGTTACAAAAAGTTTAGCATATCAAAAATATATAGAAGATAAATCAAATATATTAACTTTGTAGCTATGGAAAGTAAGAGGAACAAAAACGCAGGTAGTCACCCATCGTATGATAAGCTTAATATGTCTGAAGAAAGACGTAAGAAGAAGTTGGCATACGATAAGAAGTATAGTGCGTCTCCTGCAAGAAAGAAGTACAGAGCTGCACTAAATGCTGCCAATAAGAAAGCTGGCACGTATGGCAATGGCGATGGTAAAGATATGAGCCATGGCAAAAGTGGTAAGATGACTAAGGAGTCTCAGTCAACTAACAGAGCACGTAACGGTCAGAACGGAAAGTCAACTAAGAAGTAATGACAGAGCAGCAGATACAATCCAAGAGGATTAAACAGCTTGAGGCTGAAGGGTACTACGTTCTTAAGTTAATCAAAACAAATAAGAATGGCATACCTGATGTCATAGCAATACCTCCTGGAGCTGCTGTTATATTCAGTGAGATTAAAACAGAGAAGGGTCGTCTGTCACCCTTACAAGAGTATCGACTCAAAGAGTTGGGTGCACTTGGATTCAAGACAGAAGTATACAGAGGATAAATTAAATTAAATAAAATGGAATTAGTAAAAGATTTAAAAACAAAGAACACTGATTATATGATAATCAGAAGCATCATAGGCAAGAAACGAATGAGCATAAATGTAGCAAGAAGTTTATGCTATAAAGCCGGAATAAAAGCATCATTAGATAAGATTAATTTTTTAATAGAATGCGGACAAGTAATCAAAGACGAGAAAGACAGGTGCGTATTAGTAGAGAATCAATCAACTCCACACTACTCTTTAATGGGCGTTGGTGAGCTTGTAAGCTCTAGCTTAAACAGAATGCCAGTTAAAAGAATATCACTAGAGTCTATACTAGAGGGAGTATCATTGTTCTATGGCTATAGTATCCCTGAAATACAATCAGCTTGTCGTAAGAGAGAGTATGTTGTATGCAGACAGAATTTCTGCCATATAGCAAGAGCTGTTATACCACACGTAACATTGAAAGGGGTTGGTAGATTATTAAATAATAGAGACCACTCTACTATAATACATAGCATAACTACAGCTGAAGATTCTCTGAGATATGACAAAAAATACAAACAAGAGTACGATGAATTATTAAAATTTGTTACAGCAAGAGTATGATGACACCAGAGTTAAAAATATATATGATGGCGTTAGAGATGCCATCTTTAATGGATGAGCTTGGCTATCCTATGAACCCTAAGACTAAGCAGAGTTTCCTAAGAGTTACTCAGTTCTGTGAGGCATGGGCTAATGGAGCTGCTGATGCATTCTATAAGCACGAGACGCTTAAGGAGCGACACGATGCCATGGTTTATGATTGGTGTAAATACATAGATAATTATGAGATAAACAAATGATAGAAAGAATATTTGAATACTACCCAGAAGAAGAATCGCTAAAGGCTGATGGATTTGATGACGCTGTAATAGGCATAGATGAAAATACATTCAGGCTAATATACTCCTGCAAAAAATGCTTAGAAATACTTATAAAAGATGGTATGGATGAAGAGGACGCAGAAGAATATTTTGAGTATAATGTAAAATCAGCATGGGTTGGAGAAAAAACTCCTATCTGGTGTGTTGATTATATGATATAAGTTAGTATATTTGTACTAATCTTATGGTTGCAATTAAGATTGATGTTTGTTAATGATTAATTTCCCAAGTGGCACATCCCCTTATGTGCCACTTTTATTTTTAAACAAAATTTGCGTATGTAATAAATTATCTTATAACTTTGTATAAATTATGAAGTTATCCGCATACGAGCAAGAAAGGCTTTCTCATATCAATTTTAAGATGAACGCAATCTATGGCTATGCTGACGACATATACGAAATGCTTGTCGATAGAGAGTTCGACAGTCTTAAGGGTGTTATAGAGGAGCTGATGATTGAACTTAAAGACATCCAAATTTCAATAACAGATGAGATATAACAACGATGTTAGACCTAGATTAAGGGGCAATAAATTGGAAGCCTACAATAATCTGACTAAAAAAGAAAGACGTATACTGGTCATTGGAGACTTACACGCCCCATTCACATTAGATGGATACTTTGAGTTCTGCAAAGAGACATACGCTAAATACAATTGCAATCAAGTAGTTTTTATTGGAGATATAATTGACAATCATTATAGTTCATTCCATTCAACAGACCCAGATGGTCTAGGAGGTAGCGATGAACTTGACTATGCTATTCAAGAGATAGCTAAATGGGCTGAAGAGTTTCCAGATGCAGACGTTACAATAGGAAACCACGATAGAATAATAATGCGTAAGGCATTTGACTCTCAGATACCAAGTAGATGGGTTAAGTCATACAATGAGGTCTTAGGCACTAATTGGAATTGGGTTGAAAACATAGACTACGATGGAGTTCAGTATTGTCATGGTGAAGGTGGTACGGCACGAACCAAGTCAAAGAATGATATGCAGAGTACAGTACAAGGTCATATACATACCCAAGCGTATACTGAATGGATGGTAGGTAGAAACTTCAAGATATTCGGAATGCAGGTAGGTTGTGGTGTAGATAGTAAAAGCTATGCAGCTGCATACGCAAAGAACTTCAAAAAACAAGCAATAGGCTGTGGTGTAGTTATCGGAGGTCACACTGCGATTAACTGTCTGATGCCATTAGGTTAATACATAAGATGGCAGATGAAGATACAATTAAGTACAATAACAGAATACCAAGAAAAACAATGCGAGTTATTTTCTAAGTATAGCGTTTTTTCTTCTTTGCCTGAATATAAAAAAAGAAACCAATTTAACGAAGATAAAATAATAAAAGACATTTATAATGGTAAAAAAGCAGAGTTTTTAGTTTACAACTTTTTAATATCTAAACAGAAACAACTAAACTCCCCTGATTTAAATATATACGAAAAATATAATAAATCTTATGACTCTGATTTAATATTAAAAGATGTAAACATACACGTTAAAAGTCACAATGTAAGTGGTAATTTTCCTGTCTCTTGGGTGTTCCAAAAAAAAGACCCTTTATTAACTGAACTAAAAGATAATAATTTTTTAGCTTTAGTTGTTATAAATAAAGAAACAAACTATATGTATTTAAAAAAAATATCAGAAGTAGATTTCAAGCAACCATTAAAAGAAAGTTTAAGAGTAACAAAGGTTTGTGTATATGAATCTGATTTTATGTAAAATATGAGCATCAAGAAAACAAAAACATACGAAGTGCTTGTGGAGGAAGGAGCTCCGTTTATTGCAGGGTTCACAAGAGCATTAATGGGGTATTCTGATTACAATGGAAGCATTGTATCCGTATACGACCTAGACAAGTGCATAGATATCTTCGCTGAAGATATGCCATACGAAGAAGCAATAGATAGCTTCTACTTACATATACACGCAGTTAAGCTGCCACATGGTAACCCAATGTTTGTTAGGCTAGATAAGAATATCTAGAACTATCATCTAAACTTGAGCCTGCGTGAGCTGGCTATGGTATTTTTCTTTGGCTTATAGTCATTAACTTTTTTAGGAGTTAATCGCTCTGGGAGGCTCTTAGACCCTGTCTCAGCCTCCCATTTCTTTGCGAGTTCTGGATTATTCTCATACATCCATCGCTTCTGTGCTTCACTTTTAAATGGCATAGTTATCTTCCTAATCTTTCAGACCCTCTACCACCACTTGACCTACCAGAACCTCTATCACCCCTTCCTCTACTGGATTTTTTATTATCCCTTAAGTCTTTGTATATTTCTTTATTTAATTCTATCCTTATTTCCTTCATAAATGGGAATAAGTTTAAATGACCTGCTATCTCAGCAGGAAGTCTCCACCACTTTTCTCTCTCTTGTCTTTCCTTAGCTTTCTTTTGTTTCTTAGGGTCAGCACTATATACTTTATATGCTAATTCAGCAGTCTTTGCCAATGGGGCAAATGCTCCCATAAATGGAGTAATAAGCCCTTGAGATTCAAAATTTGGGCTGTATGCTAATCCATCTTGATATGCATCATATTTTCCTTTTCGCATAAAGCCACCATATTCTTCATTGATGTTTTCTACAATAATATTAGCTCCCATTTTAAATGCATTTCCTTTATCCCCTATTATCATGCCATATGTTGATGAAGCTATTGATTGGAATAAACTTTCCCACCATCTATTTTTATGCTTTTCCTCTTCATCATCGCCAAATCCAAGTAAGCTAGCTAATGCGGTAATAAGACCTCCTCCTACTACCTTGCCAAGGAATGTGTATCCTGTCATCCTTGTGAATACGGCAGCCAGTAACATAGAGCCATGAAATCTATTCATTGTTCCATTTCCCATCATAGCATGTATCGCTCTAACGCTTGTAGAATACTCGCCAATCAAGAATTTACTCATAAAGCTATTAAAGTTATTGAAAATCCATCTAGCTGAAGCCGTTGCTTTGTCTTCTTTAGCGTTTCTTATAGACTCTTGTCCTTTAGCTATGTCTGTAGCTACACCAGATGACGAGCCTGCTTGTATTGTTTTAGTGTCTGCCGATGCTCTTGCTTCTGATATAGCATCCTTATACTGAGTCATATAAGCCTCATCATTAGCTATTATCTTGTCTTTATCTAATTTAGTGCCAGTTATCTTTTCAAATTTTCTAGCAAAAGCTCCTATCCATAATGGTTTAATCATTATTTTATCTGGTGTAGATAACATGGCATCAGCAATTTGCTCACTTTTCTTTCTACTAAATCTAACAGGACTATAGAGAGCGTTAAGTTGCTTCATCTTGTTTACCGTAGCATTGTTTAATTCTTTAGCTACAATGCCAGATGAATTAGAAAATGCTGACGTATCCATAAGTTTATTTGAAGCCTTGTTGCCAGTATTTATCCTAGTGGTAACTACAGAACCAGCATTTTCCATTAAGGATGTATAATCTACTTCATTAAGAACTAAATCCATATGCTCCTTAACTCCTAGACCCCATTCAATTGGCGAATCAAACATAATATATACAGCATTTGACGGTAGCTCTTGTAAAAATGCTCTTTTTGAACTAGCTAATATTAATCTATATCCAGTTTTAGTTAAGAACTTAGCCCAGTCAGGACTGCTTTTTTTAATGTTACTGTATACTACTCTAGACATAGCATCTTCCATAAGACTTTCTATACCAAGGTATATATCTCTCTTACTATCCCAATCTCCACTTTCTTTAATTCTTTCTTTAGTGTACTTTAATGTTTGGTGTATTATTCTAATTGGATTTGTTAAATGATACTCCATCAATGTCATCTTAGAACCTCTATTTACAGAGTTGTATATATCTAAATTTAATGGCGTTACCTTACCTGTTCTAGTTATTAAGTTCTTTGCTTTTGTAGATGGATTTTTAGAGTTCATGAATCTATTAACCATATTAGTGGTGTTGTCAATAGATTTAGATTCATCAAAAGAATCATCTATAGCAACGTGATGCACGTAACTATCTATTATCTCTACATAATCACCTCTTATTATACCAGCAGCTATTTCAGACATATCAGTTAAAGAGAAATTAATATCCTGAACTACTTTTATAGATTGTTTTTCTGCGTCATTAAATGAGTCATATAACTTATTTATATTCATCTCACCATCTACAAAAAACTTTGTTGAAAGTTTCTTTAGCATTTTTTTATCTTTATCAGATATTTTATCTTGCTCTAATGTAGCTTTTAAATAATCATAAGTAGTATTAAATGAAGGGTTATTTTTATTCGCCTGATACTCTAATTCAAGTAGATATAAAAACTGTTTAGCTGATGACTTTATTACCGCATTACTATCAAGCTCAAGTGATTTAGCTACGTTATCTCTAGCCTCATTGACCTTATCCATAATAGTATTATATTGAGATAAAAACAATGTCTCAGCAACCCCTAACTTATATACTAATGTATCATACAAGTTTGTTGTTTTATGGTCTCCTAACATCTGGTCTAAAAAGAACTTAGATTGAGACCTTACTTTTTCACTATATAAATTCGCATCATTATTTGCTCCAATATATTTCTTTAAAGATGCTTTTATTTGAGGGTATGCTTTCTGTATTTTCAGAAAACTTACTCTTGCGATAGAACTAAAAGTAAGCTTACTTTCAGAAATCGTCTCTAATTTATTAGACATTAAAAGAGTCTGGTTAGTAACAAAACCATTAGAAATATTTGAAAGAATTCGTTTCAATGTTTTCAACTCAGCATTATTTAGCCTATTTAATGTTTCTAAATTCAGAAACTTTTTTAAATTCCTTACTAAATCTCTCTCGTATCTTGCGGGGAAGAATGGAACATCTTTTTTGTTCTCATTTTTTATTTCTGAGATAAGAGTATCTTTTTCAGTTTGTAGTTCTTGCTCTGTTTTCTTTTTAGTAACAGTTGGATTTATAATAGATTTATTTTCCATCATAAGCTTTCTATCTGTAGCGTCTATAATCTCATCTGCTTCCATTTTATCTAGAGTGTCTGCGTAACTAATCTTATTGTTATCGTCATACACTTTGTTTTCATACTCTAAAAACTTATCTGCAAGTCCATTTATCTTAGATACTTTATTCTCGGTAGCAACAAGTATTCTTTGGATGCTTGCTTTTAGCCTATTTTTTTCATCTAGACTTAATACTTTATCTCTAGCAGCAACCATCTGCAGCAACTCCAGATACTCATCCATAACTTCGGATGCTATTAGCCTTGGATTGATAGAAAGCAATTTTTTTAGTTGAGGTATTATTTCATTTATTCCAAGTTTTTTTCTTAAGCTTAATTTAGCCGCTGATAATTTAGAAGTAGCCTTAGATATTTTAGCCATCTCATCTGCCCTTGAAAATATGTTACCCATATATTCAACAAATGAATCAACATCATCCTGAATAAACACATCAACCTTTTCAAATCTTTTAATTATGCTTAATGCTTTTTTAGCACTTATCTTACCTGACTTTGCTAAATCTAAAAGCTCATCGTTTAATTTATCGTATATTAGTTGCTTTTCTTGCTTAGTAATTTTGGCTTTAGCCTTTAAGTTACGTGCTATAGCCTTAAGTTCCTGTGTAGTTATTTTCTCTAAGTTTTTTATTCTGCCTAGTAGAATAGGTCTTTTTTGGCTAATTCCTAATTCTTTATTAATAAATCTAACAGTCTCTTCTCGTTCGGTGTCGTTGGCTTCGTTAATATACCAAGGGTCACGAGATTGAACATTTGCAATAACTTTCTCTGCAATTTCTTTACTCTTAGTCCCTTTGTCTTTAAGCCTTTGTATTAAACCTGTAATCCTATTCTGAGTTTTTTCTGGCATCTTCTCTGGTGCTTTCTGCTCACGGATATCTGAAGTTTTATTGTCTACTAAATTTGTTTCCCAAATACTTATGTATCCAATATGATATCCTGGTTCTACTTTTTTTCTAATCGCATCAATTCTTTCTTTTGAAATTATAGATGTTGGATTAGCGGCATAAGATTTATCAAATTTTAATGTGTTTGGATTTGCTCTTGCTGTATCGAATTTTACTTCTACAGGAATTTCTTTCATCCCTAATTCTTGTGCCGCAATAACCCTATGGTTTCCTTCTGCTATCCAAGCATTACCAAAAGCATCTACATCTAAATAGATACCACCTTGCCTGTTATCCCATCCATTCTTTATAATTGATTTTTTAAATGCTTCAATTCTATCCCTACTGTCTTTTGATTCATAAGTCTCTTTCCTTTTACCCCTAACATCTAAGAAATTCATCATAACATCAACAGGAACATATGCTATCCCTCCTAATCTTATACCATATCTTTCGTCTATTTTAGGCTTTTTTTCAGGTCTTACTTCTATCTTCTGCTCACGGATAACAGCATCACCTGCAACTTCTCCAAATGGGTCGGTTGGCAACATTGCGTATATAGGCTTGCCATTAGATTCGTTTTCACCTATCTTCTCTGCGTAACCATCTCTTGCTAAACTTTTCCAGATTCTGTCAGAATCTTTATTTCTAAATCCCCTTGAAGCCAGAACCTGACCTCTACTGGATAAGACCTCAGCAACCTCCCTATATAAGTCTATGCTAAGTCCTTTACCTCTCTCTTCTAAATCTATCTGTGCTAATTCAACATACTTAAAATTGGGATTAGATTTATTAAAAGGCAAGGATGAT
>Ga0307376_10004407_pt1 | contig 12910 bp, 28 predicted proteins | sample TR2MG_FD_202536 | JGI IMG/M metagenome (GOLD analysis project Ga0307376, IMG submission 202536) | Soil microbial communities from Risofladan, Vaasa, Finland - TR-2 | ecosystem: Environmental > Terrestrial > Soil > Coastal area > Acid sulfate soil | place: Finland: Risofladan, Vaasa | collected... | reverse complement strand
TGTCGGCATCGAACTCAGAAACGAACAACCCGATCCACTCGTTGCCATTCATACCGTCTGACACGATGCGCGGCTCTATGAGGTTGCCGGTGTCCCAGTTGTCCATCCAGCCCTCGAGGAGCTCGTCGGCGTTCTCCACCTTGCAGCGCGTTTCCATCGACTTGATACTAGCACCGCAATCAGGGCACTTGTTGGGAACATCGCCCACCTTGTCGACGTACGTTTTGAAGCCTGGGCAGCTGTGCTCCGTGTCCACCACCTCGACCTTCTTGTAGAGGTTACTGCGGTCCAGCATGCAACCGATTACCGTGTACGCTGTGTAACTACATCCCATGGTTAACCTCCTATCGGAAGGACGGTGGCCGTTCCTGCTTCTGTGTCGAACTCGATACAGACGTACTCACTGTACTGAATCCACTTCGATAGAGCTTCCTTCAGACCATCCTCGAGCTCCTCTTTTTTCCACGAACGCTCCTCCGCATCCTCGATGGCTTCGAGCTCCTCGTTGTCCTCTAGGGCGTCCTCGATGGCATAGTCTGCTGCGTCTGGTGTCTTAAACGACACTATGAGCTTCATTGGTCGTCTCCCCCTTCAAAGCGTTCTTTGAACTTCTTGTCCTTCGCTCGCGCCTGCATGTGCCCCTCGAGCTCCTCAAACATTGGTTGGAATTTCTCAAGGTTGTGCGCCTGCTCAGCCAGATGCTTCCCATATTCAGCCACTAGCTGAAGTCCACCGACGTAAACCCTGTTCAGCACATTTTCGTCAGTTATTACCTTTAGCTTGTCCTTGTTGAGGATCCGCTTCAGCTTGGGCAAAGGGATGGTCGTCCGCTTGGAAAAACTGATGGGGCTCATGTGCAGAGCCGAGATGAGTTTCTTAATATCTTGTCCAGTCATGAGATTTCCGTGCCTTTCCTTGCCAAGCACTACTTAGCGTTGCATAGCCCTGCAACACGTAGCAAAACCAGCCTACAAAAATGAATTGACGGTGTCAAGAAGAAATTCATATGGTGGAGGGCTTCTTGATCGCTTTCGGCGTCCACGCACTGTTACTCGAAGGTGATCTCCATTCAATAAACACGCTCACACCGTGCGCCCCATAACCTAGCTTTCCGGTGGGCTCCTCAAGTAGCTGCTGTACGCGCAGGACACATTCGTTCCCCTTTTCATACCATAACTTCCGATACCAGTGAGGATATTTGTTGATGGGATTCCCCTCTATAGAACTACACTGGAAGGGCGTAACCTTGTCTCCAGGCATTCCTCCTTTAACAGCGATGTCCCAGTCAGCAGAGTCCAGCGGCATCAGACTACAATTGTAGGCCATCATGTCAGCTTTCGGGCACGACGCTTTTTTGTTCAGTGAGGTACGACTCGTACTGCACGTCAGAAATCGCTTGCGCCAGCTAGCCAGTTCCTGGTGTAGCTCATTCTTCTCTATTTCCAGGCGCTTCAATTGTACTGTGTACTGACACTGACTGTCGCACGGCTCTACTTCGGTTATGTAGCAACCGCTGAAGAGTAGCGTGGATAAAACGAGGGGTAGCCACTTCATACCAATTCTCCGTTGATGTCGTCGGGCTCTTCCGCCGCTCTGGTTTGCGCTGCGACGTGGTCCAGGATGGCAACATTCCTTGGCCCCTTATCCCATAATCTACGAGCGGCTGCCTTTGTTTTTGCCAGCGGTCCGGTAGCCCCGCAGTTGTTACACATGATCGAGTGGCCGTCATCACACCCGGACATCACCAGATACCCGTCGTCACACCAATAGCAATCACCTTTACCTAGTCGATATCTATTTCGCATTGTCTCCCCGCTCCTTTGCTTCGGCCTCTAATCTTTCAGTCATCCAAAGTCTGGTACCATCCAACTCACAATAATAAGTACATCGCAGGTATGGGTTTTTTTGGAGTTCCGTTGCCGTCGATGATTACAGCTTTAATCAACTGCACAACTTCACATGATTCAAGAGCCATTCTTCACCTTTCTGGAGAGATGAAAAGAAAGTTACAACCTCACTCACCATCCCTCTCACCACTATAGCTTCAGCAAGCCTACACTCCGATTTACTGCTTCGGACGTTTGAAGATACACTCATAGCCCCAATCGTTGCCACTACGCGCACGACGACAGTGGACGATTTCCCAGTGCTTCTCGCCTGCCTCGGTGAACTTGGTTGCCAACTTGCTGTCAGTGGCGAACTCGCCTGCGTACTCCCACTTCTGGCTGGCTGCCTTCGTCGGAAGACCTCCAATCAGGGTCAAGGCGCTGTTGGCTGTAAGGACGATGGCGATCACCATCAACCAAACCCAGGTCCAACGTTTCTCCTTTTTGAGAAGGGGCTGCATCGTGTTGTTCTGCGGAATCGGTGGGGGTTGTTGTTCAGTCATTTCTTTTTCCTTTCGTTAATGGGTGTCCCAGTTGCGGTCAATGAGAGGACCGCCGTGTTCGATCACAATCTTTTTGAGATAGGCATCCACTGCAACCATCATTTTAGACACCTTGTGCATGCATACGTCCTCGCTCAGTGGCATTGGACAACCCTTTAGCTCGTCAATCTGCTTGCCCAGGAAAGCGTGGAGCTTATCCAGGTTGTGGTTGAACGCCATGACCACAGCGACCCAGGTCAACTCCTTCTTTTTCTCCCACCAACGAAGGGGAGGGGAGATTGCCACTGCGGGCTGCACTCGAATAACCGACGCCGGATTGTCAAACCGTCTCTGCTGCTCAACACGTTGTCGCCATTTCGCCTCGTACTTGAAATCGCTTTCGAGCGTAGCGAGCTTCTGGTTGTACTCTTGCGCTACCTTTTTTGCGTCGTCCTCTTCATAGTAAGCTGTGGCTTTGAAGAGGAGCACCGTAATAACAGCCGTGAGCAGTACAAATGCAAATGTTTTCATATTCGACCTACCTCTTGTTGTCCTAGTAAGGCATCTCCCCGCGCACGTTTATATCAAACATCCTGACAAAGTTGTTGATGTTCTTCACGGTACCTGTGATTGCGATGTAGAACGTGGAACTGAGCCAGCGTTTATCCTCGGTGATTTTACCGTCCACTTCCCACAGTGGGCACTCTCGCAGGAGAACGATGGGAAGCGCACGACGCACTGCATCTCGTTTGGTCCAGCCCACTTTTAGGTCGAGCGTAACCTTGTGTGGCTTGTCCCCTGAAACCACTTCCATGAGCCGCATGATAGCCTCCGTTTTCGTCATGTTAGCTCCACTCCTCGTGGTACTTGCCCTTCCCTCTGCATTTTACAGTCTTCGGGTTGGCTCTCACAAAAATGCCACTTTGCGTAGGTTCTCCACAAAAACAACACAGCAGCGGTTTCATCTCCAGTGTCAGCCGTACAGGCTTTCGCGGACCCTGTTTCTTTTCCCAACAGGGGTCACACATCGCGTGGTTCCATTGGCTCATAGTAATTTCCTTGCGTTACGTTTCCTTACTCAGCCACACACTGCCACACGTGGCCCCGCATTAACATCAGGGTCATATCTCCTCACGCCAAATATGGAGGACTCTACATGCGTCGTCTATGTCAATACCAAGCATCAGCACTCTGAAGGCGTACGCGAGGTAGCGCTTTCTTTCGTACTTGGGCTCGTCCCAGATGCTAGTGTGCCAGTCACAGGTTTTGAGAAAACAGACTTTATCGTGCAACCGTTCAGCACACTCCTGTAAGTACTTGTCAGTGGGCAGAAACTGGCTCTTCCTACCCAAGATGTACTTGTCCGTTGCTTCGGTCAATAGCCCACCTTCGGGCGCGAGTTCCACCGCACTTCGTGTAGCATTTATCACGTCGGTGAGTAGTCGCCGCAGATCTGCATCCTCCACTTTGGGTAGCCTTTTGGCAGCACGGTTGAGAAGCTCCCAAGCAGTAGGACAATTTTCCCTGGGGATAACTACAGGAGTGTGGCCGTCCATTTCTGTGTGACAATCACACTCCTTTCCGCAGTGGCATATCTCTTCTGAAGCCTGGGTGAGCTCACCCAGCTTGAGCCGTTTCATGTCTCTTACGACAACAGCTTGCCAGATGTGCATCTCTGTCGAGGAGCATTCAGTAATACCCTCTGCAGCAGCGTTATTGTAGAGCTTGATCAGCAAGTCGATACCAGCTTCTAGCTCTCTTACACGAGCCTCTGCTACCATCATTCTACGTCTGTCCTCACCATGCATATTGTTCTGCCTCTCGTTGCTCATCTTAATCTTTGTCCTTGTCGCAGATTTCACTGGGCAGCCGAGGTGTAGAACCACGGAGTCTACTGCCCACGCCGGTACATTGATACACGACTGTTTTACTGCACCCGGTCACCAGTACGTCGCCACCTATGTACTTCGCTGCAACACTAGCACACTTCCACTCTGCAGCGGCCCGCGTGATCGCGTTCTCCCGGCATTCAGACGCTTCTTTTGTGGGGACCACGAAAATTATGTAGTAGATGGCACCCGCCCCCACGCCGAACAGGGTGACGCAAACGATAAAGAGACAAGTTCGGGCGATTAGAGCGACGGCAAAGGAACCCAGCGTGCGTTTCTTTTTCGGTTGGTAGCTCATTATTCGGTTTCCTCAGCTTGCTGGGCTTCCTTGCTCATGCCTCTACCTCCTTGAACCTGTCAATATCCAGGTATCGAACACGCTGACCACAGACGATACAGTAATCAAGCTCGAGGATCTCAAAGGTAGCGTCGTCACGGCACACCAGAAGTATTCCATCTGGGCACACCGGACACGCCGATTTGAAGGCAGATTCGTCCGACCACCGCTCGAGATCCGCGTGGTTCACTTCCAAAGTAGACGCGTCGATGTTTTTCAGGTAGTCATCCTCTGTTGATTTTTTCATACGTAATATCCTTGCCTTGCATTGCAGCACGTCGCGCCTCCTAGCCGCACTAGGGAGGGCCTAGCACTACACAGCTTTACCACGTGCTCACGGTTAGTATTTCCAGGGGTTCTTTTTGAAGAGCTCCCGAGTCGTGTCCGCACAGCGAGCAAAGAACTCCTTGGTGTGCGTTACTCTGTGGGGACCACGAAAGAGGTAGTCCATGCCAATAATATCAACGAAGTTGCTGTACGTGTGAAGGCACTCACCAACTGCGTTCTTGGTTGCTTGCTGGGTAATATTTTTTTGCTTGAGGACCTTTCTCATGTCGCTCATAAATCCCTTTATTTCGGTGGTCCACCAAGAGTTACACAAAGCACGCGCTGCTTTTTTTTGGTCAACGTTGGGATCACACTGGAGCAGGCGCATACTTTCTAGGACAGAGCGACTACAAAGCCGCAGGTCCGCCTTGCTTGGTTTCATCTGCATGACTATCCAGACGAGCCAGTCAGCACGTGGGCACAGACGCCATGCGTCTTCCATGGAGTACACTTCCGCTTTAGACAGCCAATCGAGGGCGTCTAAGCAAGCAATGTCCTCCCAGCCGTTCATGTACCGTAGAAGGAAGATCCACTCCTGCTTGTCAGCTGGGCACAGTCCGTTGTTGAGGTGCTTTTTGACCCACTCTTTTTCAGTTCGTTCCGACGCTCTAATTCTCATGAGGGTGTCTCCTTATCGTAATCGAACGGCACGTACGGTTCCCAGCCCAGGAACTCGTGTTGCTGGCGACGCGCATCTTCCCAGGTTGGAGCCTCGAACGTTTCCTGCAGGACAGCGTCACCTTCAAGTATTGCGCTCCCTTTATAGCCAGCAGGGAACATCGTGTAAGAGTTATCGCTGGCTGAATACCAAAGCTCGTACTTGTTCATCGATTAAATCCTTGCGTTGCGTTGCCGTACCATTCCCCACCATTGCGCGCATTACACCTCCAAGCCCAGCGGCGCGTTCACGATGGTTGGTCCTTCTTTGCTTCCGGGAGCGCAGGTAGCACCAAGATACCCTTAGCCTCTAGCTGGGTAAGAATTAACGCGACCAACTCAGCCAACTCCTCCTGGTTATTTGCCAGCTTAAGAATTAACTTACCATGCTCGTCGATGCGTTTGTTGGCACGCTTGTTCAACTTCATAACCTTCTCATCATTACGCCTGATGAGAGTGAGTAGGTCCCGCGTAAGGGCAAGAATGCTCATCCAGCACTCCTTACGTGGTGACGTTTGCCACAGGTACAGAGCACAGTCTCAGCGGGGAAGCTGCGTGATGGTAGCCATCGTCCACAAGCACAGCGTTGGATTGTCTCTGGCTCGCTCATAATAAAAAATCCTTGCGTTGCCTCCCCGTACTTTACTTCGCCCTACTGTGGCTCGCACAGCAACGTTTTCAGCATCTCGGCTGCTTTGCCCACCTTGGTCTGCCACCCGTCGTTCCAGCTTTGCAGGTAGTCTATCACCTCTTCTATTCCCGCTTCGTAGCGGTCCGCTTTTGAAATGTCTTCAGTCGTGCGTTCTGCCGTTTCGCCTACACCTCGGAACACTTCTCTGCCGTCTTCAACGATGTGGAACCAGTTGCAGGCAAAGCACATGGATTTTTGCGTGGTCACGCCTCCATGCTCAAACTCGATGAAGCTGGATTCTTTTCCGCACTCGTCGCATACACGTTCAGCTTTCATGGTGATTCCTTCTGTTACCCTTTAAGAACCTTCGCTGCTAGATCTGTCGGAGACACCCCAAGCATGTCTAGTGCCTGTATACCTTCACGCGCCCCGCGCAGTTCGTCGAAAACATCCTGGCCTGTTACCTCTTCTGGAGGCTTGCCGTTAAACATCACTGATTACTCCTCTTTCTGAAGCAGTTCGCGCACCTTGTCCAACTCCTCATCGGTGTGTACCACTCCGCCCGCATTGAGCTCGAGATACCACGTGAGCACCTCGGCCCGCGTTTTCAGACCGTTGATGTGGAACTTGAAGGTCGCCCCCGTGAGAGGACGCAGGACACCCTTATAATCGGCGTAGTGAGTCCCGAACGCGGGAAGGTCACCACGCAGGAAGGCGCGTACAGCTTCGATCCGCTGCTTGCCGTCTACCAGGACCAGCGGGTACTTTCCAGTACACTCGTACCAGTCGGGGCAGTTCCAGTGGATTAAATTGGAGCTACGACCGCCTCGCAAGCAGTGCTCGACGTAGGCAATCTGCTTATCTCGAGTCCAAACGTGACCGCGTTGGAAATCTGGGTCCAATTCGACACCGAAGTCGGCAGCGTGGCTTTCTATCCAGCGGTCCACCTCCGTCCACCACATGTCGATGATGTAGGAACTCCAGCGGATGAAGGGAGGGATATCCTGGAAGTTGGTGTAGACTTTTTTACTCATTTCCCTACCTTTATTTTTTCGCCGCGCCTCGGCGCCCATCTGCTTGATGACTCCCAGATATCCGGTCGTTTGGTCCTTGTTGCTCATTTTCTTCCTCCTCACCGAATATTTTTTGCGGTCACTCAGCAGCGTCATATTCTCATTTCACGTGAGGGGTGTGACATGCCGAAGGTACCTCATGGAACAATACGTTGTCAAGAAAAAATAAGAAGACTATGGGTAAAAGCTTCGGTGCAACTTCCTATCAGTTACCGACTGGGGTGCTCCAATAGTTTTAGCAGGCGTACTGCTTCGTGACCTACTCCTTGTCCGGGGATAGCTTTAGGATGTCCTTGTAAATAGTTGGACAGGATTTTAATTTCACGCCTCATCAGTTCACACTTGATACACGGTGTGTTCTCGGCCCAGTCGAGGATGGCGCTGATCGTGTCGGTGGTCCGCTCATAGAAATCAACGTCAAAATTACTCCACTCTTCCCGCGCCCGCTGTAGTGCCTCGGAGGGGTGCTCATAGATATCACCGATTGACGGCATCCTCTCCCCCCGCGCCTCTGTAGTGGGTTGCGTGGGGACGTCAGGTGAAGTGGCCACGTAAACACCGCGCATTGCCAGGTGTCCGTTGAGTAGTTCTTTATCTTTCTCTAGTCCCCTTATCCGCACGGTGAGCCGATCCACCTCGCACCCGTAACAGTCACCCGAAGGAGTCGTATCACGGCCACAGGTACCGCAGTCAATACGAGTCCCCTCCACCCGCTCCCGCCCTTCCCGGCATACCCCGAGCAGGACAGCAAGGCGGGCGTTTTCGGTCTCGGCGTCACTGGCCTGCGCTTGCCAATTTTTCCATTCCTCGATGGCGGTGTCGCGGTCGGCATAGCACAGCACCAGTTTTTTCACGGTTTCAGCGTGGTTCCGCTCGGCGGATTCAGCGCGTTGCTTCATTGCGGCTGCGTATTCCTCTAGTTGTGCCGTCTCCGATTTGCATGGATCCAGTTTGTCACACGCCCCTTCCGCCTTCGGTGGTGCGCCGTGGATAAAGACCTTGAACCAAGGCTCGCCGGACGAAAACCGCTCTTCGTCGGGGGGCTGCCGCGCTTGTGCAGCAAGTCCTCTAACTGATTTGCCGTCATCAGACCAATGAACCCTCACCCACACCTCCGATACCCCCTGTGTGGCTTGGGATAGGCGGGTGGCGATCTTGTAAAGCCATTCGACCAACAGATCCACATCTACATCGCCCGAACTTGTCTCTTTAAGGCGCTCGGAAATGTGATCGGCCTCTGCCTTTACATCCCGCGCCACCTCCAGAACCGCTTCCGAGGTGCGGGGTAGGCAGTCGTCACACACATGTTTCGTTACTGCGTTGTTTCGGCAAATCTCGCATTCACTCATGTTCCCCATCTCCTTGCTTGACGGCTTTCCCGCCCCCAAAAACAATACGATCGCACTCAGCACACAGCGGAGGCTCCAGGGGCAACCCGCGACACCCACAATCAGAACCGTTGCAGCAGTACTCCAGTTTGTACCCTTCGACCGGAACACCGCAGCGGAGGCAACTCGCTGCTTCACTCATGCTTTTCATCCTCCTGCGCTGCAAAAAAACTCCAACGTCTCATCGTAGTTTCGCATAGCGTTCTTCAGCCCGGTTAAGCCCTGCGCGATATGCTGTAACATAAGGAACGCACCATCGTTCGGACCGACAGCATCACACGCAGCGAGCTTATGGCCCCATTTGAGCACGCGGTCCATCGCTTCGTTTATGGCGTTCTTTTTAAATTCTGCGCCCATGGTTTTCACGTTTTAGTCACTCAGCCCCAGACGATGGTCGGTCAGTCTATTCAGATCAACCATAGCTCCCTCGTCGGTCGACTTGCACCGTTCCCAGCCTACACCAGGGGTACACTTGGCGAACCAGCCACGTTCCACGCACTCGAGCTCTCCAGGCCACCAGCCTGTCCACTTCGTCTCGTTTGGGTCGTGCCCCTCACACCCACAGCTGAAGTATTGCCCTTTGCAAACGGAGCACCGCTCAACGTCGCAGCTGCCGTTGTGCGCCTCTCCTGGCTTCACGCCACAGTCTGGACAATTCCTTAGCGGGTTTTTCTTTACCCACTGCTCAACTGTTACGTCGCTCATGGTGTCGGCTCCTTGTAGTCTTCTCGTTGTGAGCACGAGAACCAATTTCCCTGGCTGTCGAGTAGCACACGGCGCCCACACACAGGACAGCATCCGTTGGCTGAGCAGCCGTCATGACCCTGCTCATTTGGAGCAGCGTGCCAGTCCATGCGCCTGCACATCCAGAGCCGCACCGCTCGGGCGCGTCGGCCAGCTGTAGCGAACCCAGGAGTCAGCAGCTTGCAGGTAATAAACAGCCCCAGGAGACTCACGCAGAAGGTGAGAAAAATATACGCGATGTACTCTAGAATAATCATTTGTTATCCTCCAACCATTTTTCAGGTGTGCACGAGTGGCAGAATGGGCCATCTGAGAGCTCCACACAGCTGATGGGATGGTAAAGCACTCCATCTTTTACACGAGGTAGTTGCAGACACTTTGAGCAGGGGGTACGGGTTGCACGCTCGAACAACCCCCTCTCGTCTATTTTCCCCTCCAGCTGGTCGGCTAGCTCTGTGAATGTTTGTGATACCCAATCCGACATCGCGTTAACAGACGGGCCATCTCCAGCAGGGCTAAGCTGCTCCGCCATCTCTCGCATTTTAGCCACAACTACAACAACGTTTTTCTCTGTGGGGCACGGCATGTACTCACCGTCAACAAGCTCACACGGTGTACCACAGCATTCACATGGAACCAAGCTACTCATCGTCTTCCCTGGCACGCAGCCAAACAGACATCCAACGGACACCTGTGCTCAGTGCACATAATAGCACCGTCGGCATCCACGTAAGTAGACAGGCCCAACATTTTCGCCGCCGCGACTATGTTCTCGATGAGCTCGCCACGCTCGACGATCAAGCGTTCTATCGTCTGCTGTTGTAGGCTACGGTCACTCATTTAACGTTCCCTTCATCGCAGTCCTCTTGCCGCGCAAAGTCAATACCCCTGATGAAGTAATCCAGCTGCTCCAGGGACTCACCTTGCGCAAGTAGTGCTACTTCATTAAAAGGGTGCCCCTTTTTTAATGCAGCCATGTCATCGACAGTCACTAGAGACCAGCCAAAGTTGCGCCACACGACAGCGAACCCGATGTCTCTTGCCCGTTCGTTCACCTTGGTTACTTTTCGGAATTTTTTAATGTCGCCCTGATCCATAGATACGAAGTCATCACACTCCCGGCCACCGTACAACACTGCTTCACCTTGGTCGTACGTGGCACACTCACCACCGTTGGTATATCGACAACCAGCTGCTACACAGGGGTTCTTCATGGTAGTTTTTTACCTCCTACGTCAATCGACCTAGCACCGCAGCAGCAGCAGCAACGACGATGCTGAGCAGTACCCAATAATGCCAGGCTGGGCGGGCTAGTGTTATTTGGTAGTTGTAAATGTAGCCACACTTTATACAGGAATCAACGAGGAAACCAGTACGGCCCACCTTGCGGTCAAGCATAGAAGTTCGCATTGTAGGCAGTTCGCACTGTGGGCACGGCAGGCCCTGGTGTAGGTGAATAAGATTTGGCAAAATACTACTCCTTCTCCGCAGCCTCCACATTAACATTTTCGCGCAACTGGGCACTTCACCAGCTTACGCAGCATCCCACAACAGTACAGTCAAGGGCTCCCGAACTTTACAGAGGTGTCTCAGGCGCGCAATCACCTCAGCAGCTACCAGAGGGTCCTCGGGAAGGTCCACGCGCAGGTGCACACTACCATCTCCCTTACCACTGGCACCCCCAGAACTAATATGCGGGTAGCTCAGGTGAACAATAAGCCCCTCGAGAGGTTTCAGGCTATCAGGGAACAGCACCAAGGGTCTACCTACACCATCAGGTCTAGGAGGTTCTGGAGGACCAGCTTGATATGCTAGGGTACAGGGACTCTCGGTAGTATTTTCGAAGGGAGGGAACCCCAGCTTTTCCCGGAGCTCCGTGACAGGCACACCAATATTCCCACCGTCCTCGTGGAACCGGTCTACCGTAGCAACGCACAGCTGGAAGACCCACTCTAATTTCTCTAGAGCTTCGTCACGTTCACGGATAAGGTTCTCTATGCAGATGTCCTGTTTACGGGTAATATCACTGTCCCGTTTAGGTGGTCCGTAGTATTCCAGTAGCCACTGCTCGTAGTCATAGCAGGAGGCTGTGTGAGCCTTTACCCTACGTTGACACTTTTCTATAGCTACGATGGCACCAGGACTGCCATCGTAGCAGGTAGTATCACAGGGGATGGGTAATCCCTTTTTTACATGGTCGGTCATTTAATCCTCACCAACAAGCCCGTGGGCACGGACGGTTCGCGCAAACAGGTCCAAGCCTTCCTGCGTGTCGATGTGGTAATTGCGCACGAAGCCACCCGTAGCCCATTCCTCGGGAGGAGGACAACCACAGTGACCAGACACGCGAACGTCCCTGCAACCGTTTTTGTGCGCGTACATTTCCTGGGCTACCTTGAGAGGTACCGGTCCCTCGACCATCCAGTAGTACCAGGCGCGTCGAAACTCGAAAGGACCCAGGCGCCCGATGAGGAGATAAGACACCTCACCACCATTGCGACCTTGCTCATTGACCACCACCGGAATCTCTGCAGCGTCTAACTCAGTTTTAATGATGTCGTCGCACTCACGGTTGCCAGCCAAATTCTGCATTAAATACTCCTTGCGTTACCAGTCCGCACCCGACCATACTAAAGAGAGCCTAGCACTTCACTACTTTGCCACGATGCGCGGTTTACACACAGCTACCCAGCACCACGGGTTATTCTCAGCAGGACAATCCGGGTAAAGCTCCTCCCAGCTACGCTCCCCGCGCCACACCAACTCGTTCAGCCGACAACACCGCACCTTCTCCACGCGAAGCAGGTACCGACACGCCCACTTGGGCATCGTCTCCGCAGCGCACGTCTTAATATCCTTCCACCACTGATTCAACAGCTTGTCGTGGATATGCTCTCGTTCCCACTCATCGAGCTCATCCCAATCCTCAGGATACTCAATATGCTGCTCAGGTGTTGCCTTACTCATCTCCTCGAAGGTGAAAAAGGTAACCTCGCGCCGCACATCATCAACCAGGTACTGCACAGAGGCCCGATGATTATCGCCCATGGTAGAACAGCCCCGGTAACCCCACGCCTCGAGCACCCGGAACTCCTCCCCAGGATTACCGACAGCGCAGCGCATTCTACGCGCACTGTCATCAAGGGGCCACACGCTACCTGCGGGAGTGACAGTAGTAAATTGAGTAGGGGCAGGAACGATAGGACGCACGAGCTCCACCTCACCGTTAGCTTTGAGCTCCCGAAGCTCGAAGGGGTGTAGGATAACGTTGCCCACCTCTGGGAAAGGACGTCCTGGTCGCATGGGACCACCGTCGCACCCAGCAGCACAGTTCATGTCGTCAGCGTAGCTACCCATTTTTTAGTGCTCCTTCTCATTTCTGTCGTCGTGCTCACCGTCGACAAGCCACGCCCTCTACTCCTCTTTTCCTTTGTGCTTCCAGACGTGTATGCTGGGACAGATAAACATACCCTCACCTGTGTACACCCACCCTTTA
>Ga0307376_10004406_pt1 | contig 12911 bp, 11 predicted proteins | sample TR2MG_FD_202536 | JGI IMG/M metagenome (GOLD analysis project Ga0307376, IMG submission 202536) | Soil microbial communities from Risofladan, Vaasa, Finland - TR-2 | ecosystem: Environmental > Terrestrial > Soil > Coastal area > Acid sulfate soil | place: Finland: Risofladan, Vaasa | collected... | reverse complement strand
ATAGCAACAAGAAACTCTTCATTTGAACGGGTCTGGGTGATCCGGTCACGGAGGAATTCCATGGCTTCAACCGAATTCATGTCAGTCAGGAAGTTACGCAGCACCCATATCTTGCTCAGGACAGATTTATCAAGAAGCAGATCCTCACGCCTGGTGCTTGATGCAGGTATGTCAATGGACGGGAAAATACGTCTGTTTGACAGTTTACGGTCAAGCTGCAGTTCCATGTTGCCAGTTCCCTTGAATTCTTCAAAGATGACGTCATCCATTTTGGAACCTGTGTCGGTGAGGGCTGTGGCGATGATGGTCAGCGAGCCGCCGTTCTCTATGTTACGGGCTGCGCCGAAGAATCTCTTCGGTTTATGCAGTGCGTTGGAGTCGACACCGCCGGAAAGAACCTTACCCGATGCGGGGGCTATCGCGTTGAATGCCCTTGCCAGCCTGGTTATCGAGTCAAGAAGGATGACCACATCATGGCCGCATTCTACAAGCCTCTTGGCCTTCTCCTGGACTATTGTGGCGATGCGGACGTGTCTCTCGGCAGGCTCATCAAATGTGGAGGCGATGACCTCGGCATTCACGTTACGTGCCATTTCTGTTACCTCTTCAGGGCGCTCATCAATTAGCAGTATCATCAGGTATACTTCCGGATGGTATTTGGCGATTGCATTTGCTATATCCTGAAGCAGTATCGTCTTACCGGTTTTCGGCTGGGCGACTATCAGACCGCGCTGTCCTTTCCCTATGGGGCAGAACATGTCTACGATACGCACTGAGAGATTACCCTCTCCCGGTTTGCAGAGTGTAAATTTCTCATTAGGGAAAAGAGGAGTGAGGTAGTCGAACGGAACGCGGTCACGGATGAAATCGGGCGTACGACCGTTGATATCATCAACCTTTATTAGCGGGAAATACTTTTCACCTTCACGCGGAGGTCTGATGGTTCCCCTGATGGTGTCTCCGGTTTTAAGGCCGAAGAGCTTGATCTGCGACTGTGAAACATAAATGTCATCAGGCGAGCTGAGATAGTTATAATCGGGTGAGCGGAGGAAGCCGTAGCCGTCAGGCATGATCTCAAGCACCCCCGTGTTGGCCACGATACCTTCAAAATCGTAAACTCTCTCTTTCTTTTCCTCTCTCACAACCGGCATTTCCGGCAGTCCGTTGACTGATTCAGGTACCGGTGCTGCAGGTATTACAGGAGCATCCGCAGTAACCGTCTCCGGTAAAATATGATTCTCGGGTGTGGGGTCGCTGAATCTCAGGTCATCATTATCCGGTTCTGTAACAGGTTCAGGTGAGAACTGGAGTCTTTCAGGCTGAGGCTGGGGGCGCTCATTGTCAGGGCTGGACGAATTCGGTTGTTCATTCCTGTAAGTACGCGGTCTTTTGCTCCTGTTGGAGTCACGGTCCTGCCTGTAATTTGGCATCTGACCCTGCTGACCCTGCGGTGTTCTCTGTTGTTGTTGTTGTTGCTGTTGCTGATGCTGCGGCTGTTGTTGCTGTTGCTGATGCTGCGGCTGCTGTTGCTGTTGCTGTTGCTGCTGTTGTTGCTGCGGTTGCTGTTGCTGTGGCTGCTGTGGCTGTGCTCCCTGGAGTCTCGGTTGTTGCTGCTGTTGTTGCTGCTGTTGTTGCTGTCTCTGCTGTACAGGCTGACCCTTAGGAGGTTGCTGGGGTCTCGGCTGATTCTGCTGCGGCTGATTCTGCTGCGGCTGATTCTGTGGCTGGCCCTGCTGGGGTGTCCGCGGCTGCCACTCTTTGTTTTTTGCAGGGCGGCCTCTTTTGTCCCCTCTTCTGTCCCCCTGGTGCTGCTGCCTCTGGTCATCAGACCGTGGCTGCTGTTCTTTCCCGGGTGACGGCAGGCCACCGGCGGGCTTGTCAATTCTGCCTGTTTTACGGGCTTCAGCAGCATCAATGGCCTGCTGATCGAGGATCTTATATATAAGATCCTGCTTTTTAAGGAGCTCTGCTCTCTTGATCTTGAGCAGCTTAGCTATTTCCCTAAGTTCGGGAACAAGCATCTCGCTCAGTTCTAGAATATCATGCATATGTTAAGAGTGTGTAGAAAAAATAAAGATAATTTTTTGGTTAAGAGCGGACTGATTTTGAATTGTCCCGCTGGTTGAGTAACCGACTTTATCGGAAATCTGGCGCAATGATAAGCATAATAAAGGTAAATAGCAAGTAACTTACATAAAATTAATGTTGTGCATCATCATAAGAATTAAATGATTACTAATATGTCAGGGAAAGCCTAATTGTTTAAGAAATTCATTTAAAAAGTTGTTATTATGAATGGAATTAATTATTATTGTGAACTTTTGCTAAAACGATTGTTTTTCAGCATTTAAGTCTCTGTCAATGCGTCAGTTAAAAATCACCAAACAGGTCACAAACCGTGACACTCCCTCTTTGGACAAATACCTCCAGGAGATCGGGAAGGTTGAGCTGATATCGCCTGAGGAGGAGGTAGCACTGGCACGCCGCATCAGAGAAGGTGATCATGATGCATTGGCAAGGATGGTTAAGGCCAACCTGCGTTTTGTGGTATCTGTGGCAAAGCAGTACCAGAACCAGGGGATGACCCTTCCTGACCTGATCAATGAGGGTAATCTTGGTCTTATAAAAGCTGCCCAGCGTTTTGACGAGACCCGCGGGTTTAAATTTATCTCCTATGCAGTATGGTGGATAAGGCAAGCCATTCTTCAGTCGCTTGCCGAACAGGCAAGGATAGTAAGGCTTCCTGTAAACAAGATCGGCTCGATAAATCGTATCAACAGGGCATACTCCAGGCTTGAGCAGGAGTATGAGCGTGAGCCATCGGCACAAGAGATAGCTGAGCTTCTTGAGCTTGCTCCCGAAGACGTGAAGGAATCTATCCGCACAAACGGACGCACTCTCAGCATGGATGCCCCGATAAGTTCGGAGGAGGACAACAACATGTATGATGTTATGCAGAACGATGAGGCGCCGAGTCCTGACCGCAACCTGATAAACGAGTCACTGGCATATGAAATCGAGAGGGCACTGAGCACACTCTCTCCTCGCGAAGCTAAAGTATTGAAACTCTATTTCGGAATCGGGATGAAACATCCCTATACACTTGAGGAGATAGGGGAGGAACTGAGCCTGACCCGCGAAAGAGTAAGGCAGATAAAAGAAAAAGCGATCAAACGCATTCAGTTCACCACCCGGTGTCGTATCCTCAAGTCGTATCTTGGGTAATCCTAAAAACAGATTATCATGAGTCACCTTGTAGCTCCGTCGCTTCTTGCAGCCGATTTCTCAAACCTTGCCGGCGAGGTTGAAATGGTAAATGACAGTATGGCCGACTGGCTGCATCTTGACATTATGGACGGGATGTTTGTTCCAAACCTCTCGTTTGGTTTTCCGGTGATTGAGGCAGTACGCGACCTCTCCTCCAAGCCTCTTGACGTTCATCTGATGATCGTTGATCCTGACCGGTATCTTGAAAGGTTCAGGGATGCCGGTGCTTCATCGCTCACAGTACATTATGAGGCATGCCATAATCTGCATCGTACGGTGAGTGAGATACGCAGGCTGGGTATGAAGGCCGGCGTTTCGGTGAATCCGCATACCCCCGTGATGCTCCTAAAAGATATCCTTCCCTATGTAGACCTGGTCCTGATCATGACAGTGAACCCTGGTTACGGCGGTCAGAGTTTTATTCCGGGAAGTATTAACAAGATCGGAGAGCTGAGGAGTATGATCGACCTTGAGGGCTATGATGTTCTTATTGAAGTTGACGGTGGCATCGATGTTCAGAATGCCCCGGTGCTGCTTCATGCCGGCGCTGATGTGCTGGTAGCCGGCAATACAATATTTTCTGCTTCTAACCCTGTTGAGGTGATACGCAGACTCAAGGAACCTGAATAATACCTTTGTTCTAATCTTCCCTGACCCTGTAAGTGAGCCATTTTTTCAGAGTGCCAGGCTGACCGGCATCGAACCACTGAATATCAGGGTCTTTCCCCCACCATGTGAGTTGTTTTCCGGCGTAACGGCGCGTGTTGCGCTTAATAAGATCCACTGCCTGTCCAAGCGTTATCACTCCGTCAAACCAGGAGAACATCTCACGGTACCCTACAGTATTGAGAGCATTCAGTCCCCTGTATTCAAGCAGTGACCTCGCCTCAGCTTCCAGTCCTGAGGCAATCATGTCATCAACCCGCAAGTTGATACGTGAATGTAAATCATCAGAGTCGCGTTTTATTCCTGCCTTTATTATCCTGAAATCACGCTCCCGTTTTGGCGAAGTGAGAAATGATGAATATGGTTTCCCGGTGCTTTCGGTAATCTCGAGTGCCCGCATAAGCCGACGGGGATTACGCAGGTCGACTTTCGAATAATGCACGGGATCAAGCAGTTTTAATGCCAGCCGCAGTCCTTCAACTCCCTCCTCATTATATTTTTCAATATACTTCTTTCTTATGGCCGGGTCAGTGTCAGGAATGTCATCTATTCCCCTGCAGACGGCATCCATATAAAGCATGGATCCTCCCGTCATGATTGCAACAGGATTTACCTCAAAGAGAGATGGCAGAAGTGTCAGAACGTCGCGCTCAAAGAGGCTCGCACTGTAATAATCAGTGACAGAAAGAAAGCGCACAAAATGATGTTTTACCTTTGCAAGCTGATGCAGATCAGGAGCAGCGGTGCCGATGATCATCTCCCGGAAAAACTGTCTTGAGTCACATGAGATAATGTCACAACCAAAGTGTTCAGCCAGTTCGACTGATATGGAAGTCTTTCCCACGCCAGTGGGACCCGGCATTACAATAAGGGTATTTTTCATAGGGCGGGTACCCTCAGGAGACTATTCCTCCTCTTCAATATTCTCGATATTGTCAAAATCTGACATTCCCTCTTCGTCATCAGAGTCAAAAAAGATTTCGTCATCAACTACTTCTTCCTCGTCCTCATCAGCAACAACGAGATTATTGTATTTCTTGCGTGAGACGCCTCCGAAAGTGACTTGTTTGGGAGGCAATCCCTTTGAGGTGCTGCAGTTGGGGTACTCTTTTCCGTCAATCTCTTCGCTCTCTCCGACATATTCAATGAAGAGGGCCCTCTCATTAAAGAAATCAAAAACATAGAGAAGCTTCTGATTTTTCTTGAAGATAACCTCTTCAAGTACAGCGTTATCCATGGTAGACGATCCTGCCCCCATGTCAAAGAGGGTGAACTCCTCCTCCTTTTCCCAGTTATCTGTCGACATGTAAAATGATGCTATCTGAGATTTATCAAACTCCAGCTCCTCCTGTATTGCATTATGGAAGTCCATCAGAGTCTGACTATCCAGGAATTCGAATTCCCTCGCAAACGCCTCATCTTCATCAAATAATACCACGAACCTGTATACCATGTCTCTCACTGTTTCAACCGGTGCAATTTAATATTTTTTAAAATATGTTCACCGCGCGGGATTTTTTTTAATAAGAATAAAATAGTGTCAACAGCATCTGCGTAATCCCATAATTCGGGCTGTTGCGCCTTTCCTAACGGCGTAGAGCCATGTCCTGTCACACATTGAATCAGATTTTCTGCTGTTTCAAGTTCACTTTTGAGCCTTTTGGAAGAGGGGTAATACTCAAAGTTCAGGACAGCCATGGGAGGTGTAAGGGAGGATTCCTGACGCAACAGCAGGTACCCTGTGTCAGTGAAGTGCTGCCTGTTGACGATCATCAGAGCCTTGTTATGATCATAGTTAACCGCATATTTATGATGCTTCCGGAGTTTTTCCCAGGTTTGCCAGCATGATGTCAGCCGGTTGATGTCATATCTTTCCGGAATATAAAGTTTTGAAATACTCCGGCATCCAAGACCAAAATAAGCAAAGACATCCTCACCCAGCACTCTCAGTTCCTCATCGTTCTCTGTGCCGTCAAGCACGGCGACACTGTTGCGGGTCCGTCGTATAATGGAGGGATAATCCCTGAAATAATATTCAAAATACCTTGATGTATTGTCACTGCCCGTGGCTATCACAGCATCAAAACCAGAAAGGGTTCCGTCTGTCAGGGAAATGCAGCTGCCAAGAGCCGGCTCTGCTTCTGTAAGGACCTCCGTAACAGCCCTGATGAGAAGGTCATCCTTCGAGCTGAGTTTTGCATTCAGCCTGTTGCCTGTTATCAGCACGCATAGCATATCATGAAAGCCCACCAGGGGTATGTTGCCAGCCATAACTACTCCCACCGTTGAAGCAATCATGTGGTCAGGTATTTCAGGATAACGCTTCAGCCATTCGCTGAGATTGTCATAAGTAAGTTTATCACCTATAGCCCCTACTGCTTTACGGACATTTTCGGGAGTGAACCAGGGGTTTGAACCTTCAAGGGTGTCAATGAGATTAATGAATCGGGATGAGCTGATACCGCTTGTCCCTGAGGCAGCATCTCTCATGGCACTGCCGAGGGTGGCAAACGCACTTATCCTCTGCTCCTTATTCATTTCCGGTTCAGACATGCGGCAAAGGTATAAAAATGATAAATAGACATTATGCAAAAAAAAAAGAGGCCCTGAGGCCTCTGGTTTTAACGAAGGGCAAACTGAATCGGAATTGAATAATATACATCAACCGGAAGACCTCCTTGTTTTCCCGGGTTCCATTGCGGGCAATTCTTCAGGACTTCATAAGCTGCCTGGTCAAGAAGAGGATCAACAGATCTTACAACAACAATATCGGTCACGTTACCCAGTTTATCAACTACAAACCTCAGTATTACCCTTCCCTCTATTCCTTTTGACTTTGCATCTTCAGGGTATTTGATATTTTTATATACATAGCTTAATAAGGCTGAGTCTCCCCCCGGGAAGGTTGGCATTTCCTCAACAACCATGAATACATTCTTATCCGTGGATGTTCCTGACGTGTCATAGACCAGTCCTGACTTTTCAATGACAGGCTCTGGCCCGGATGAGTCTATTTTTTGCGATTCAGTTTGTTTACATGAGAATGCAAAAATCATAAGGGCGGCTAACGGAATAGCCATGATCAGTTTCAGGGAGGCTGTGCTCCCGTTTTTTTTCTTTGTCATCATGATAATGCGGTTTTTAAGGAGTGAACTTTTTGAAAATGTGTTGGATATCAGCGATAAACGGGTATTAAGCACTGCGCTTACCAGGAGCTGCTGGTAAGATGTTACCTCTTCTCCGAGGTTTATGCATTCACTGTCGGCCTCATACTCATGGACAGCCATGAGAGACCGCCTGAGGAGGTATGCTGCCGGATTGAACCACTGCAAGATATTTACAAGTCCTGTAATACAAAGATCGATATGGTGCAGCCTGCTCAGGTGATTTCTTTCATGGGCTATCATACGCTCCGCATCAGGTGCCGGGATGCTGCTGCTGATAAAGATATAGCCGAAAGCAGAGTAACAAACAGGCCGGTCGTCTTCATATCTTATGATTTTGCCCTGATTGCCACTTACTGCTATCATCCAGAGCAGCCGGAGACCCACCGTCAGAAACAGGGCTCCCGAAACTGCTGCACCTGTGATATAGACAAGTGTGATCAGCGCTGCAGGATCTGCAAGCAGACCTGCTCCCGTTCCAGAGCCTGTAATATGTGCTTCCGGAAGAAGCAGCCCGGCAAGACCTTCAGGAGGAAGAATCGGGCTTCCTGTTCGGAGTCTGAAGTTCAGCAGCGGGATCAATACAGCCAGGACCACTGACATCAGTAGGTAGGCCCTGTTACGCGTATGCCGGGTGTCGGCGCGCAGAAACACGGCATAAAAGATCCAGAAAAGCATCAGGCAGATGCTGCTTTCCAGCGCATATGTCACTAACTCTTTCATTTCCCTGTCTTTTTGTTTTTTTTCTGTTTCTTCATCAGTTCTATGATATCTTCTATCTCCCTGACCGAGATATTCTCCTCGCGGGCAAAGAAGCTTACCATTTTATGGTAGGAGTTTGAGAAGTAATCTCTGACAAAACTGTTCATCTGGGACTTTTTATAGTCATCCTTTGATATGACCGGGAAGTATTGGTGTGTCCTCCCATATGCCCTGTAATCAACAAAACCTTTTTCCTGGAGAATCCTTATCATTGTGCTTACAGTAGTATATGCAGGTTTTGGTTCGTCAAATTTTTCAAGGATCTCTTTCACAAATCCTTTCTTCAGCCTCCAGAGTATCTGCATCACTTCTTCTTCAGCCTTTGTAAGTTCTTTTATTTCCATTTTTGGACAAATTATTACATACAAATATATAACGAAAGAATTAGTTATACAACTAAAAAATTAAAATAATATTAATAAAATACGTTTTTCTTTTGTTTTGAAAGAATTGAAGAAAAGCAGTATCTTAGTTCCATAAAGATTTGTGGAGGAAGATAGTTGACAAGATTAACCCTGTTGGGAGAGAATGTAAGGGTTGCCTTTAAGGCAATAAAGTCGAACAAAGTGAGATCTGCCCTTACGATGGCTATAATAGCTTTTGGGATTATGGCCCTGGTAGGCATACTGACTGCCATTGACGGCATCAAGAGTACGCTCACAAACCAGTTTACGATGATGGGGGCTAATTCATTTGCCATAACCTCACGGTCGATGAGGGTAAGTGTTGGCAACAAGAATTTCCGCACTAAGAACCACTCCCATATCACATTCCGTGAGGCTATGGAGTTTAAAGAGCGTTTCACAGGACCTGCATGGGTCTCTGTTGGCTTCCCGGCATCAGGACTGGCGACCATAAGATATAACACGCGGGAGACCAATCCGAACATAACCATTTACGGCGCTGACGAGAATTACCTTGCAGTGTCCGGATACGAGCTGGAATCGGGACGGAATTTTTCAGAGCAGGATATTTCCGGAAGCCGGCATGTGGCGATCATCGGGCAGGAGATAGTAAGGTTCCTGTTCCCCAATGTGGATCCGCTGGGGCAGGAGATAAGGCTCTCAGGACTGAAGCTGACCGTTATAGGGGTGCTTAAGAACAAGGGCAGCAGCTTCACCGGCGGTGACCTGATATCAGTCATGCCTATCTCAACGGCAAGACAGTACTTCTCCAGGCCTAATATTACCTACACGGTAAATGTGCTTCCCTTTAATCCCAGCCACCTTGAAATCCTTGCCAGCGAAGCGGAAGGGATATTCCGGATTGTGCGCGGACTGGACCCGAGAGATGAGTCTGATTTTAATATTCAGAAAAGCGACAGCATAATAAAGATACTTCTTGAGAATATTAAGTATGTTACTATTGCTGCCACAATTATAGGCCTGATAACGCTTTTCGGCGCTGCTGTCGGGCTGATGAACATCATGCTGGTCTCTGTAACGGAGCGAACGAGGGAGATAGGTGTCCGGAAGGCCCTGGGCGCCAAGCCCAGGCTGATACGTCAGCAGTTTCTTTATGAATCGGTCATCATAGGACAGATGGGCGGTTTTTTTGGAATATTGCTGGGTATCCTGATCGGCAACCTTGTATCGCTTGGCATGGGGTCAGAATTCACTGTTCCGTGGGTCTGGGTTTTCGGTGGTGTCCTTGCATGTTTTATTGTCGGGGTGGCTTCCGGGTACTTCCCTGCAGTAAAGGCTGCATCGGTAGACCCTATTGAAGCGTTAAGGTACGAATAGCCTGATATTTCTATTATAAGTGGAAACGAACAACTATTAACTGCAATGAGTATAGAAGTAGTACAGGAAGGGTCAAAGAACATACCCAGAATATATTACGATCCTGAAGAGGACATACTCCGGATTACAGGACGCTCAATAACAGAGAGGCCGGATATGGTTTATTTTCCTCTTGAAGAGTGGATTAAAAACCATCTGAGCAGGTTCAGCCAGTTAAAGGTGGTGATATTGCTTGAATACATCAACAGCGGATCTTCAAAGGCTCTGCGGGATGTTTTGCGCTTGATAAGCAGCTATAAGGCTCCGAAATACCGCACACGCATTACCTGGCTTTATGAAGAGGATGATGAGGCGATGCATGAGCTCGGGGAACACTACCGTGATTCCGCCGGCGTGAATATGGAAGTGAAGATGGTTCTCTGAGAAGCCACTTAAGGCCAGGAGATACTTAAGTTCAGATATAAAAAAAAAGACCGCGGCCCTGAGGCCGCGGATTTCTTTTTATTGAATGTGATATCACATTCTTGCTATTTTTTCAATCAGGTCAACACATCTTGCTGAATAACCCCATTCGTTGTCATACCATGCCAGTACTTTGATCATGGTGCCGTTGACCATTGTGCTCTGTGAATCAAAAACAGATGAAGCAGGGTTGTGGATGACATCAACTGATACTATCTCGTCTTCCGTATACTCAAGTATGCCCTTCATCGGACCGTCGGCTGCTTTTTTCATTGCTGCATTGATCTCTTCCTTTGTTGCAGTTTTCCTGAGCACAGCAACAAGGTCAACAAGTGATCCTGTTGGCGTGGGGACCCTTACTGAAATGCCGTCAAGCTTACCTTTGAGCTCAGGAATAACTTTGCCCACTGCCTTGGCAGCGCCGGTGGTGGTTGGTATCTGTGAAAGAGCTGCTGATCTTGCCCTGCGCAGGTCTTTGTGCGGAAAGTCAAGTATCCTCTGATCATTGGTATATGAATGGATGGTTGTCATGAAACCGATCTCAATGCCGAAATTATCATTCAGGACCTTGGCTACAGGAGCAAGGCAGTTGGTAGTGCATGAGGCATTGGAAATACACTGATGTTCGGGCTTCAGCTGGTCGTCATTAACACCCACAACTATCATTGCATCAATGGCATCTTTTGCCGGAACGGTCAGGATGACCTTTTTGGCGCCGTTCTTCAGGTGGTCACCATAACCGCCCTTGGGACTCTCTTTGGAGGTGAATATGCCGGTTGACTCAATAACAACGTCAGGTTTTTCGATCCACGGAATGTTAGCCGGGCTCTTTTCCGAACTTACCTTTATCTTTTTACCATCTACAATTATGTTTTGTTCATCATGAGTGACGCCCGGAAATTTTCCCTGTGTTGAATCATATTTAAGGAGGTGTGCAAGTGTTTTTGTATCGGTGAGGTCATTTATCCCTATGATCTCAATATCAGGCCTTTCAAGAGCAAGTTTGAACACATTGCGGCCTATCCTTCCGAAACCATTGATAGCTACTTTAATCTTTGCCATTGTATTTAATTTATTTGGTTATTAAAACGAACCACAAAAGTAAATAATAATCGGGAAAGGTCAAAGGAGGGCAAAAATTATTCTTGCCTTTTTCTGAAGATATTTGAGAAGAAACTGCCGGGATTAAGAGGGTCAAGGATCATACCGATACGGTAGCTTACGAAAAGCGAAAAGAAGACCTGCTTGTTGTCCTCAGAAGCCATGATGGGTATCTCTTTGGTGAAGGCATTGACCGATGCTCCCAGCTCGATGGCATGCGTCAGCTTATCATTCTTACTGTATTCAAAACTGAATCCACCGTGGCCGTAAATGCCCGGATAGACTTTTATCTCGTTAAAGCCCTTGAAGAAGGAAGCCTTGCCCATTATGTCAAGCGGCTGGTGGATGGTCAGGTCAAATTTCTGCTCTTCAATTGTGTAATAATTGTCAGGGAGAAGGACTATGATCTTATAATATATAGGTTTGGCAAATGTCAACACCGGCCCCCCGCCGGCAAACCAGCTTATTGAGACTCCTCCCAGGTCGCGCTTTTCAAATATCTCCTTCTGGAATCCGGCTCCTGCACTCAGTGACCATGTGGAGTTGAGCTTTCCGAAGACAAAGGTGCCCGGGTTTTGAAAATAATAGTTAGAGAGTTTTAGCTCTTTGGGATGTTTGAAGCTGCTCACGCCTCCTTCAAGAAAGAATCTGTTTGCAGGCTTGGTCTGACGAAGCTCCCTGTAAATGAGGCTCCACCCATCTGAGTTGAGGGCAGCGCCCATGGAGCGTTCATTACGCCAGAATATCTTTTCCTGTGTATCAAGATCACCCTGAGCGAGGAGGGGGCCGCAGACAGTAATAAATAATATGACTTGCAACAATCTCATATTCAGGACGCCGCGTTTAAGAAAAGTGGCAGTAAGATGGCGGGGAGAGTCAGCCTATTTGTTCTGGCGTACCTGTCCCGGTGCTGCTGTATGCAGGGCATGTTTCACGATTGCATGAGCTCAGTGCCAGGGCAACCAGAAAAGCAAAAGCAACTATAAGACTAACTTTTTTCATATTCTCTGCCTTTAAAATCCACCACAAAAATAATCTTAATTTTTAAATACAATCTTTGTGCCAGATATTTATTTAACCGAATCTATTTTTTAATTAATAATCAACCAACTTGCTGCGCAATTGTTATTAGTAAAAACAGGAAGCCATGAAAATACTTTTTAAGCTTTTACTTATATCATTATTATATATTACAATGGAGAATGTATCATCATCACAGGATAAGAACAGCTATAATGAGCTGACACCCGCCGAGGCAAAGATCATTATCAACAAGTCAACAGAATACCCTTTCACAGGCCTCTATGAAAAGTCTACCGCCAAGGGTACTTACCTCTGTAAACAGTGCGGGAACGCTCTCTACCGTTCAGAGACAAAATTTGACGCCAGCTGCGGTTGGCCAAGCTTTGATGATGAGATAGACGGAGCCGTAAAACGTATCACTGATGCTGACGGAAGAAGAACGGGGATATTATGTACATCATGCGGCGGACATCTGGGTCATGTCTTTGAGGGTGAAGGGTTCACGCCAAAGAACACGCGTCATTGCGTCAACTCTGTTTCGCTTGATTTTGTCCCTGTACATCTTGACGCCGGCAGGTACGGCACGGCACTCTTCGCGGGAGGCTGCTTCTGGGGAGTGGAATACTTCCTGCAGAAAGAGCCGGGAGTGGTAGCTGTGGTTTCCGGTTATACCGGCGGCACGGTTAAGAACCCTACCTACCGGGAAGTGTGCAACGGTAACACC
>Ga0307376_10004405_pt1 | contig 12913 bp, 9 predicted proteins | sample TR2MG_FD_202536 | JGI IMG/M metagenome (GOLD analysis project Ga0307376, IMG submission 202536) | Soil microbial communities from Risofladan, Vaasa, Finland - TR-2 | ecosystem: Environmental > Terrestrial > Soil > Coastal area > Acid sulfate soil | place: Finland: Risofladan, Vaasa | collected... | reverse complement strand
CCGATGTCTTCGCCCAGGAGGCGGCCGACGTGGCGGCCCAGGCGGTGGCCGAGGGCGTCGCGCGCGTGAAGCTCTCGTGGGACGAGGTCTACGGCCGCGCCAAGGCGGACATCGCCGCCGCGCGCAGTGCGATCGAAGACATGCAGAGGCTCGGACATGTGGCCACGCCGCCCGTGTCGATGCTCAAAGAGGCGCTCGACTGGGCCGTCGCGCAGGTCCGGTGAGCGCGGCGCAGGTCCGCGACGCCGGCTGAAAGAGCGGCCTGGAAGCCGTCCGCCGGCGTTCGCGGAGGGGCGGCGGGGAAGGAGCGGAAAGACGATGAAGATCGGCGTGCCCTATCTGGATCGCGAACTCGCGCTGGAGGTACCCGACGGGAACCTGCTCGCCGTGGTGGAGCCCAACGAGGTCGAGACGGCTCCGGACGCCGGAGCGACGGTCAGGAAGGCCGTCGACCGGCCGCTGGACTCGCCTGCCTTCGGAGCTTTCCTCGGGGATGCGCGCAAGATCATCGTCATCGTCAACGACGCGACCAGACCCACGCCGACCGAAGGCGTGCTCGACGCCCTGGGCGACGAGCTTCATGCCGGTTCCGCCCGGTTCATCGTCGCGACCGGCGCCCATCGCGCGCCCATCGAGGCCGAGTATCGGCAGATCCTGGGCCGGCACTATGAGCGGTTCAGGTCGCGGATCGAGGCGCACGATGCGCGCGACCGGGCCTCGCTCGTCGATCTGGGAAAGACGAGGAACGGCACGCCCATACTCCTGAACCGCGCCCTCGTCGAGGCCGAGCGCATCGTGGCGACCGGCTCGGTGGAGCCGCACTATTTCGCGGGTTATACCGGGGGCCGCAAGGCCTTCCTGCCGGGCGTCGCCGGCTTCGAGACGGTCGAAGCCAACCACAAGCTCGCCCTCGATCCGCGGGCCAGGGCCCTCGCTCTCGACGACAATCCGGTCAGCCAGGATATGGACGACGCCCTGCGGCTCATCCCGGGGCGGGTCTTCTCCGTCATGGCGGTGCTGGACAGGCATCAGCGGCTCGCGAGCTGCTTCGCGGGGGACATCCGCTCGTCTTTCCGGGCGGCGGTGGGCGCGGCCAACGCGATCTTCGCCGTCAAGCTGGAAAGACGGGCCGACATCGTCGTATCGGTGGCGCGGCATCCCATGGACATCGACTTGTACCAGTCGCAGAAGGCTATCGACAACGGCGCCCTGGCTTTGGCCGACGGCGGCATTCTCATCCTCGTAGCCTCGTGCCGGGACGGGGTGGGGGACCGGGCCTACATCGACCTGCTCGGCGCCTCGGCGACTCCCGCCGAAGCCATGTCGCGCATCGCGGCGGGCTACCGCCTGGGCTACCACAAGGCGGCCAAGATCGCGCAAGTCGCCGCGCGCGCGAGCATCAGGGCGGTGAGCGAACTCGACGAGGCGACGCTGGATAAGGCGTTCATCGCCAAGCGCGCCACACTCTCCGGCGCCTTCGCCGAGGCGATGGCCGAGAAGGGCCCGGACGCCAAGGTGGCCGTCCTCCTCGACGGCACCGTGACGGTCCCGCTCGTCTAGGCGCCGGGACTTGCGGAGCATGCGCAACTCGTCCGACAGGAGTGGAATATGACCGAGGAAACGAGGACCGAGCTCGAAGCGAAAGCCCGCGAGATTCGCGCGCTCACGATCGACGCGATCGGCTACCTGGGCATGGGACACATCGGCGGCTCCATGTCGATCGTCGACGCGCTCGCACTGCTTTACTATCGCCACATGAGAGTCGATCCAGCTAATCCGCGCAAGCGCGACCGCGACCAGCTCGTGCTTTCCAAGGGGCACGCCGGCCCCGCGCTCTATGCCGCCCTGGCGAGCAAGGGCTACTTCCCCGAGGAATGGCTCCACACCCTCAATGTGGGAGGGACCAACTTGCCCAGCCACTGCGACCGCAACCGCACGCCCGGGATCGACATGACCACGGGCTCGCTGGGCCAGGGCATCTCGGCCGCCTGCGGGATCGCGCTGGGCAACCGCATGAACGGCCTATCCTCCAGCATCTTCTGCATCATCGGCGACGGCGAAAGCGACGAGGGACAGGTCTGGGAGGCGGCCATGTTCGCCGCGCAGTACAAGCTCGACAAGCTCGTCGCCTTCACCGACTACAACAGGATGCAGATCGACGGGCCGACCGCCGAGATCATGAATCTCGAGAGCCTCAAGGCGAAGTGGGAAGCCTTCGGCTGGTTCACCCAGGAGGTGAACGGCCACGACATGGAGGCGATGGACGAGGCGGTGACGCGCGCCAAGGCGAACACGGGCTGTCCCTCGATGATCATCCTCGACACGGTCAAGGCCAAGGGTTTCTCCCTAGCGGAGGGGCAGGTGGGGAGCCACAGCATGAGCTTCAGCTACGAGGACGCGAAGAAGGCCATCGCGGCCCTGAAAGGTTAGGCGATCGATGGAAAAGAAGGAAATGCGCACGGTCTACGCGGAGACCCTGATCGACCTCGCGCGGGCCGATCCCGACATCGTCGTCCTCGATGCCGACCTCATGAAGGCTAACGGCACGGCCGCATTCGCCAAGGTTTATCCCGACCGCGCCATAGACTGCGGCGTGGCCGAGGCGAACATGGTCGGGGTGGCCTCCGGTCTCTCGGCCGTCGGCAAGATCCCCTTCGCGTCGACCTTCGCCTGCTTCGCTTCGCGCCGCGCCTACGACCAGTTCTTCCTTTCCGCAAATTACGCCCGCCTCAACGTGAAACTCGTCGGCACCGATCCCGGCGTCGCGGCCAAGTACAACGGCGGCACCCACATGCCCTTCGAGGACCTCGCGCTGATGCGGGTCGTACCTGGCCTCACGGTCGTCGAGCCCTCGGACCCGACCAGCCTGGAGAAATTCGTCCGACTGGCGGCCGCCCATTCCGGCTGCGTCTATCTGCGAATGCAGCGGACTCCGGCCAACGTGCTCTATGGGGCCCAGGAGCAGTTCGAGTTCGGCAAGGCCAAGGTGCTGCGCTCGGGCGGCGATGCCGCGATCCTCGCGCTCGGCTCGGTCATGGTCAACGAGGCGCTCGCCGCCGCCGAGCTACTGGCAACCGAAGGCACCCGCGTGACTGTCGTGGACATGTTGAGCCTCAAGCCCCTCGACCTCGAGTGCGTGCTCCGCTGCGCCCGTTCGACGGGCCGGGTGCTCACCTGCGAGAACGCGCAAATCGCCGGCGGCCTCGGCAGCGCCGCGGCCGAGGCCATCCTCGAGGCTGGAGTCGCCGCGAAGTTCGCCAGGATCGGGATCAGGGACGAATTCGGCGAGGTGGGCACGGTCGAGTACCTCATGGAGCGCTACGGCCTCACCGCGGCGCACATCGCGGCGGCGGCGAGGTCGCTGTTGTAGACGCCAGTGTGTTGTCCGATTTTTTTGCAGGTGACTATTTTGAGTTAAGTCTGACAGGGGCAATTCTCGAGCGACGTCCTATATCATGCATTTGCCATACGACAATTCGCGGGTTGGTTCGCAGATGCCGCGCGGGCGGCAATACTGCGCCGCCCGCGGGCTTCCTCCCTTCATTTCGCTTCCGCTATATTTCCTCCCACCTGCGGCAAGCGTGAAAATGTCCGCCGCCTACGTCCATGAGTTCGGGTTCGGGTAGTTCAGCGCAGTCCTTCGTGGCAAAGGGGCAGCGCGGATGGAATCGGCATCCCGATGGTATGGCCGCCGCGGAGGGTATCTCACCCGAGATCTTCAGCTCCTTCTCGATACCGACGCGGCCCGAGACCGGCTCGCAGACCGCCCCGATGAGGGCCCTGGTATAGGGGTGTATGGGGTGGTCTATGACTTCGTCCTGGCTGCCGATCTCGACGATCCGGCCGAGGTACATGACCGCAATGCGATCGGTGAAGAACCTCGCCGTGGAGATGTCGTGCGTGATGTACACGAAGCTCAGCTCCATCTCCTGCTGGATGGATTTCATCAAGTGCAGGATCTCGGCCCGCGTCGAAAGGTCGATCATGGACACCGGCTCGTCGGCGACGATCACCTGCGGCTTGAGAATGAGCGTCCGCGCGATGGCCGCTCGCTGCCGCTGGCCTCCGGAGAGCATGTGGGGGTGCCGATCGAGGAATTCCCCTGGCGGGCTCATCTTTACCTTATCCATGGCCTGGGAGACCAGCTCGAGGCGATCCTTCCTTGTGCGCCCGACCTTGTGTATGAGGAGCGGCTCCTCGAGGACGTCCGAGATCTTGAAGTGAGGATTCATGGATGCGTAGGGATCCTGGAAGATCATCTGCACATGCCGACGGTACTCGATCTCCTCCTCTCGCGGGAGCCGAGTCCGATCCTGGCCGTCGACGATTATTGATCCCGACGTGGGCTCGATCAGCTTCATGATGAGCTTGCCCGTGGTGGTCTTGCCGCAGCCGGACTCGCCGACGAGGCCGAGGATCTCGCCGCGGCGGAGCTGGAAGCTGACGCTGTCGACGGCCTTGACGATGGTCTTGCCATGATGGACCGAGAACTCCTTCTTGAGAGCCCTCACCTCCAGTATCACGTCCTTGTCGTCGTACCTGAAATGCCCGGGTCGTTCGGGCATAACAAATTTTGTCTTAGGATCGCGCATATTCTGGGTCCTCCATCGCCTTCCAGCAGGCAACCAAGTGGCGTTTCTCGATCTCGACGATGGGCGGCTCCGCATGTACGCACTTATCCTTGGCGAAGGGGCAGCGCGGGGCGAAGCGGCAGCCCGGCGGGGGGGAGAGCAGGTCGGGAGGCGAGCCGGGAATGAAGGCGAGCTCGCTGACTCGCTTGCGCAGCAGCGGGGTCGAGGCCAGAAGCTTCTGCGTGTAGGGATGCGCCGGCGGCTTGCCTCCCGCGGCCTGGCCGAAGATCTCCTCGTTGGAGCCGAGCTCGGCGAGCTTGCCCGCGTACATGACGAGAATACGGTCGGCTATCTCGGCCTCGGTGGCGAGGTCGTGCGTGATGAAGATATACGACAGCTGCAGGTCCCGCTTGAGGCGTTTGATGAGATTGAGAATCTGCGCCTGAACTATGACGTCGAGCGCGGTCGTGGGCTCGTCCATGACGATGACCTTGGGCTCGAGGAAGAGGGCCATGGCAATCACCACGCGCTGCTTCATCCCGCCAGAAAGTTCGTGCGGGTAACGTCCGAGGACGTGTTCCGGCAGACCCACGAGCTTGATGTACTTCCTCATGAGCGCCTCGACCTCCTCCTCCTGGATGTGTTCATTCCCGGAGTGCTCGGCGTAAGTCTCGTGCATGAGCTTTCGGATGGTGTAGACGGGAGTCAGGCAGTTCATCGCGCCTTGGAACACCATCGAGATCTTGGACCACCGTACCGTCCGCCTGAGGGTTTTCTCGGAGAGGCCCACGATCTCCGTGCCGTCGATCTTGATCGAGCCTTCGACGATGCGCCCGGGAGGGGAAGGCATATTGAGGAGCGCGACGCCGGTCGTGGTCTTGCCGCAGCCGGATTCGCCGACGATGCCGAGGGCCTCGCCCGGTAGGATGTCGAAACTCAAGCCGTCGAGGGCGCGGACCACGCCCTTGGACGTGAAATAGTGGAGCTTGAGATCCCGTACGGAGAGCAGGTATTCGGTGCCTGCAGAACTGGATTCATTCATCTTGTTCACCTGGTCTTGAGTTTGGGGTGGAGGATCTTATCGAGAGCCGTCCCGAGGAAGGCGAAGGACATGCCCATCAACGCGATCATGAGCCCCGGCGGGATGACCCACCACCACAGCCGGTTGATGACGGCTCCCTGCGAGAGCGCGGCCTGGAGTATCTGGCCCCAGGAGACGATAGAGGCGTCGCCCAGGCCCAGGAGGCTGACGCTTGCTTCGTACACGATGATCGCAGGTATGGAGAGGGCCATGGAGGCGAAGCTGTAGGGCAGCAGGATGGGGCTGATATGCTTCAGCATGATCCTCGACTTGGTCGATCCCAACGCGCGCGAGGCCTCGACGAAGGTCTCCTCCTTGATCTGCAGCGCCATGCTGTAGACGGTCTTGAATGACCCCGTCCAGAAGAAAAGGCAGATGATGATGATGAGGGTCCAGATCGAGGGCTTGAAGATGGCCGAGATGACGATGAGGAAGGGCAGGACCGGCAGGAGATAGATGAGTTCGTAGAGCCGCGTCAAGAACCAGTCGAAGGCGCCTCCCAGGTAGGCTGCCATGATGCCGAAGAGGACGCCCACGACGACCGAGACCACGGAGGTCAGAATGCCGATGATCAGCGCCCACCTGATCCCGATGATGACGCCCGTGAAGAGGTCTCGCTTAGAGAGGTCGGTACCCAGGAGGCCCGAAACGTAGCCGGAGATCAGTACCGACGGGGTCTCCAGCTTGATGCTGGGAGAGAGGAGCAGCACTTGGATCTGTATCTGGTACTTCCCTTTGTCGGCCTGGGGCCTTGACAGGACCTTGTCGTCGAGCTTGGAGAAGAGCACCTGGATCGGCTTGATGAGATTGGGATCCAAGGTGTTTCCGAGCTGGGAATCGGATTGAGTCACGAACTGCACGACGTTGGAAGCCGAGCTGTCGGCCATGGAGAGTCGGAGCGACTGGCTGCTGCTTAGCTGGACTTGGTCCTGGTAGAGAGGTGCGCTGAGGCCGTCGGGCCTGACGAGCGTGACGGCGAAGGGGACCTGTCCCACGCCTTTCAAGTGGATGATGATATCGCGAGGAGCCAAGTCGTAGACGTAATTGTAGTCGTAGGTGAAGGTCTGCAGCGAGACGCCGTTACCCTCGTCCTGGGTTGTCACTTTAGGCGCGGCCAGGGTCGCGGAAGGCGCGCCTTTCCTCGCGCTGAAGAGATTGAACCAAACGGGAGGAGCCGCCTGGGGATTGTCCTGCCAGTACGTGATGTCGTGCCAGTGCCGCTGGGCGTCGGGGAAGGGGATGAGGTAGCGGCCGAAGACGCCGAGGAACACGAATACGATAAGGATCGCAAGGCCCACCAGGCCCGACTTCACCCTGGAGAATTCCCTCCAGAACTCCCTGAAGCCTTCCAAGCTGTCATGGAGGATCATGCCTTGCCTCCTACCTTGATGCGCGGGTCGAGCAATCCGTAGAGGATGTCGAGGATGATGAATCCGACCATGGTGAACAGGGTCTCGATGGCGAGCGTCGCCATGAGGACCGGCACGTCATTCTGCTGGACCGCTATGAAATAAAGGTTACCGATTCCCGGCCAGCCGAAGATTCCTTCGACGATTATGTTGCCGGCGATGGAGCCGAAGAGGCCGAGTATTGCCATGGTCATGATCGCCGGCATGGATGTTCGCAGGGTGTGGCCGAAGAGGACTTTGCGCTCGGAGATGCCGCGGGCCCGGGCAGCCATGACGAAGTCCTCCTGAAGGTTGGAGAGCACGATGTTGCGCACCAGGTAGGCGGTGCTCCAAATGCTGAGGATGACGAGGGTAAGCAGCGGCAGAGAGAGGTGCCAGAGGTAGTCGAGCACTCCTTTGAAGCCGGTCGGCGCGGGGTTCACGTGAAGACCGCCGGAGGGGAATATCGGGATGGAATACGAGAATAACATTATGGCGAGCATGGCGAGCCACCAGGCCGGCAATCCATTGGTGATCATCGTCAGCATCGAGTTGACCCGGTCGAGGCCGCCATTGGGTTTCCTCGCCGCGTACATTCCCATGTAGATCCCAATGAGAGTGACGATCAGGATATTGGTGGTGAACAGGATGATCGTCCTGGGGAGGGCTTCGAGGATGATCTTGATGACGTTCCGATCGCCGGTAGAGGACCTGATGATCGTGGAGTTGCCGAAGTCGAAGGTGATCGTCCTCACGCTGCGCCAGAAGATCCTGCTCGCGAGCGGCTCGTCGAGATGGTACTGCCTGATCTTGTTCTGCTTGAGCGTCTGCAAGAGCGTCGTGATCTGGGCCGGCGAAAGATTCTTGTAGCGATGGATCTCCTGGGCGACCTGCTCGTCGATCTGCGCGCGGGTCGTCTTGTCGGCTACGTTGTTAAAGAGCGTCGAGTAGATGAAGATCATGACCATGTACATTAAGATTCCGTACACGACGCGTTTGAGCACGTATTTCCTATACATGTACCTGTCCTAGCTTTCCGGGTTGAAGGAGGACGTGAAACCGCCGGCGGCTTTGGCGCCGCCAGCGGCTTCACGTGCAGGGGATTGGATTAGAAGACGATGATGTTGGTGCTCTTGACGTCAGTACTACTTCCGATCGATGCCTCGACGACGACGCTGTAGATGCCAGGCTTGAGATTCGCGAAGGCGGAGGCCGGGATCGTCGCCTCGCCGCTGCCGGCCGTGACGATCTTGCCCTCGAATACCTTCTCGCCGCTGGCGACGAGCGTAACCTTGATGCGTCCTTCGGTCGCGGGCCTGGCGATCCCGGAGGGGAAGCCTACCTGGCTGAGCGACACATTGATCTTGACCGGATTGCCTCTCATGTAGGGAGTGGCCGAGACGCTGTTAACCCGCATGAAGCTGGAGGAGAGCTTCTTCGTGAACCAGCCCTTGGGGAAGGGATAGGCGGGATCGCGGAAGGCGGACAGCACCATGGTGTTGTTCTGGGGGTCGTACTGGTCGATCACGAAGCCGCCGTTGGAGATCACGGCGTGGCCGTGCTTGTCGATGAACGCGATCGCCTTGTCGTAGGCAGAGACCGCCTCGGACGGGCTCACGTAGCCCTGGAGGCTGGCCGGCACGGCCTTCTCGGAGGCGAGTTTCTGAAGGGTGGCCTTGATGTCCGCGACGCAGGTCGGGTTGAGAAGATCCACCTCGGTGAAGTTGCCGTTGTCGTTGAAGACCCAGGTGGTCTTGGAGGGGGCGCCGTCGGCGACCATGGTCTTCAGCGCCTCGTGGATCGGCCAGGGGATGATGTCGCCGTAGTTGGAGGCTTCGATCATCAGCGTCGGGCAGAGGAGCGAGGCGAGGGTGTTCTTGTCCATCGGGTTGTTGGCGTCGCCGTAGACGGTGATGCTGTTGTCTTTGTTGAAGACGTAACCCTTGATGCGAGGCAGGTTCGGGTTGATGGTGCTGGCGTAGCTTGCCTCGTAGATCTTGTCATCCTTGCTGCGCTGGATGCAGAGGTCGTAGGGCCTGGCGAGCGCGTAGCGGTAATCGTTGATATCCATCCTGCGACCGTCGTGCCAGCGACCGAAGTTGAAATGGAAGGTGGCTTCGGACCAGGCGACGTTCTTGCCGGGGGCGACCTTCACATAGTCGTAGTCGCTGCCGTCGCCCTTGACGTCGACGTAGTTGATCCCGCTCTCCCACTTCTGGTCGTGGGCGTTCCAGAGGACGGCATTCTCGGGTACGTGGATGCTTCCGCGAGCGGGGGTCACGCTGAAGTCGATCTTGCCGGTCTTGACATTGGACCAGGTGGCGGTCATCGGGAAGGGGACGCCCGTCAGCGGGTCGGCGCCGTATTCCTGATCGGAGACGTTCTTGATGACGACGCTGGAGTAGGTGTCGCCGAATCCATCGGGGCCGATCGGGTCCCAGGAGGACATGAAGAGCGAGCCCTTGGAGGAGAACTCGGTCACGCGGAGGGTCTTGAGTCCGTCCTCGCCGCGCTTGACGTCGGCCGAGTAGAGCGAGTAGTTGTCCACACCGTCGCCGATGCCGTAGAGCATCCTGGAGAGGAAGCGGTTCTTGTTGGCGCAGGTGTAGGTCGTCTGCGAGGCGATAAATACGCGGATGCCCTCGCGGATGCCCATCTCTGTGGCCTTGAGCAGCTTATCGTAGTACTGGGCGCTGTTGGCTATCCGGTAATTGACACAGTCCTGGGTGAGGCTGTCGAGCTCCTTGTTCTGGTACTGCCACTGGCCGGCCTTGCCGCCGCCGGGCATGAAGGAGTACCAGGGAGCGTACATCTGCGCGATGCTGGTGTCCCAGAACTCGTAGGTCTGGCCGCCGCCCCATGCGTCGGTGTAGAGGGTCCACTGGTAGCTGGCCGGATCCGTGCCATTCCAGAGCGACGTGCACTTGGCGCGGTCGTACTCGAGGACGTCGACCTTGATGCCGGCCTTCTCGATTTCGCTGGCGATGTAGTGAGCCTCCGGGACGCGGACCGTGGGATCGTCGACGCGGGCGAGGAACTTGATGGTCACGGGCTCGCCATCGTAGGTCCACCACTGCCCGTCCTTGGCGAGCTTGGGATCCGCGGCGGCGGCCTTCTTCATGGCCGTGTCGATGTCGGCGAGGGCCCGCTTCTCGTCGCCCTGGGGCGTGAAGCCGAGCTTGGCCGCGATGAAGGTGAAGCGCGAGCTGTTCGGCTGGCCTTCGGATACAGGGGTGTACATCGGCGAGCCGGCGCCGTCCATGATCTCGTCCACGATCTTTTTCCTATTGATTAGGAAGTTCATCGCGTAGCGGACTTCACGGATGGCGAAGGGGTTGAACTCTACCTTGCCGTCCTGGGTCTTGGCCGTATAAGGTGCCTGATTGGGGTAGGGATTGATGTAGAGATCGATGTAGAAGGCGCCATTGACTGCATAGGGATCGAGCTTGGCCTTCACGTCGTCCGGAAGGGCCTTGTAGGTCGCCCCATCGGTCCCGTAGTCGAACAGATCGCTCCGTCCGGCGGCCACATCCTGGAGAGCCAGGTCCTGCTGAGACTTTGAGTTCAGCAGGATCTTGTCGACGATGGGGCCCTTTACCACCTGAGCGTTCATGGACGCTACAAGGCAGAGGGCGATCGCCAACCCAATCAAACCTTTCTTCATGTAAACCTCCTCAAGCTGTGAAAAGTGGCTATATTTTGTGCTCGCATTGCAAAGAAGTAAAGTAAAAAGCGAATTTTTTTCCGGTTTTATAGGAGTTCTTCCCGATAGGTTCGATACGTAGATAACTCTACTAGGGAAAGAAATAGTGAAGTTAAATGCGAGTGCGAAGCCTCATCGGGCTGGATTGAGAACGCCTCTTCCCAATATCTCCAGCCCGTATTCGGGATTTTCTCCTGTCGCACATGAACCGGAGCGAGGAGGGTTCCTGCATTGATTGCCCGCAAAAGCAGACCGACTCACTGCCATGGCGTGTACTGGAAGAAAATTACCTGTATCGGCCGCTTCCCGCCGCTCGGGGACGGCGGTCAGTACTTGAACTCGCTGTCCCCGATGAACTCGCGCAGGATGCTGTCGCGGGGCACGTTCTGCGCGGGAATCGGCGTGAAGTTGTCGAGAAAGGCCTGGATGCGCCGGGCCTCCGAGTATTCGCTCTCGGTGGGCTTCACCGTGCGCAGAAGCGGGTCCGCGTAGATCTTGAGCACGCCGAGTTCGTAGTCCAGGGCGGAGTTGAAGGCCGCGTCGGCCGAGTTCTGGAAGGGGAAGATATGCCGCGCCTCGCCGCGCTGCACCGAGGGCCACATCTTGAGGGTATCGCCCGCCGAATGCCCGCGGAAGTTGTAGTCGCGGACCATGCGCCGGAGGAGGCGGTTGTCGGTGGTGCTGACGCGGTTATGGTCGTCGAGATTGAGCTGGGTGAGCGCGCTGATGTAGACCTTGAACTTCTGCTCCTTGGGAATGCGGGGGGTCAGGCGATCGTTGAGGCCGTGGATGCCTTCCATGACGAGGATGTGCCGCTTGCCCATCCTGAGTCGCTTGCCCGAGTTTTTGCGGGTGCCCGTCTTGAAGTCGAAGGAGGGCAGCTCGATCTCCTCGCCGGCGAAGAGCGTGAGGAGCTGATCGTTGAGATACTCGACATCGAGCGCCTCGAGGCACTCGAAATCGTACTCTCCGCTCTCGTCGCGCGGAGTCCTCTCGCGGTCTACGAAGTAGTCGTCGAGCGAGATGACGAGCGGCTCGAAGCCCATGACCTTGAGCTGGATGGAAAGCTTCTTGGACATCGTCGTCTTGCCGGAGCTGGAGGGACCCGCGATGAGCACGACCTTGACCGAGCCGGAACGCTCGGCGATCTGGTCGGCTATGCCGGCCAACTTCTTGTTCTGCAGCGCCTCGGCCACCTGGATGTAGTTCTTGATGCCGCCCTTCGCCCCGTTGACCCGATTGAGCGAACCCACCGAGAAGACGCCGAGCACGAGGGCCCGCTCGCGCGTCTCCTTGGCGATCGAGAAGAGCACGGGATCGTCGACGAAGGGCCGGATCTTGTCGGGCTCCTCCTTGTGCGGATACCGCAGGAGGAGGCCGTTGTGATAGGGCAGCACCTCGAAGGTCCGGAGCACGCCCGTCGAAGGCACGAGAGGATGGACGTACAGATCGCGGAAACCCGAGCACTCGTTGAGCGGGATTATGGAATCGTTGAGGTTCTCGAGGAGGAGGAGCGTGTCCGACTGCGAGGTCGAGCGGAAATATTCGACCGCCTCGGCCCAGGAACGCTGCTCGATGTTGATAGGCTGGTCGCGCTCCACCAGCTCGCGCATGCGCGCCTCGAGGGCCGCTATCTCCGAGGCGTCCATCGGCCTGTCGTCGGCGAACTGATGGAAGAAGCCCGTGCCGATGGCCATGCCGGCCACGAGCCGCCTGCCCGGCTGAATGTCTCGGACCGCTATCGCGAGCAGGAAGCACAGGGAGCGGCGATAGGTGATCGCCCCCTGCGGCGTATTGAGGGTCACCGGCAGCACGGTGCAGTCGGTGAGCAGCGTCGCGTCCAGAGGCGTCAATGCGTTGTTGACGAGGACGGCGGCGAGCGGCCAGCTCAGGCTGCCCATGTGGCCGATGGTGTCGGAGACCTTGGCTCCCGCCGGGAAGGCGATCTTCTCGCCCGATGCATAGGTGACGGTGATTTGTCTCATGTCGTTCGGCTCCTGAAGGAAGATTATCCCAGGACGCCGCGAGATGAAAGGGCTTCGCCGTGCCGCAGGTCGCCGAAGGCGAGCCCTGCAACCATTTCCACTCGGCCCGACGCCGGGGCCCGCCCGCTGTGGCGGCGGCGCTAGCCTTTGACCGCCCCGGCGGCGTGCCGCAGGTCGCCGAAGGC